>LSQX01347763.1_pt1 | contig 98539 bp, 84 predicted proteins | sample 654561 | NCBI WGS metagenome assembly LSQX01 (sample SAMN04489861, study PRJNA283612) | anaerobic digester metagenome | isolation source: 4 biogas reactors fed with cattle manure at either 37C or 55C with and... | place: Denmark: Kongens Lyngby | collected 2014 | reverse complement strand
GAGCAACGGACTTCTAATCCGTGGGCCGCAGGTTCGAATCCTGCCAGGCGCGCCTTCGGACCGGCGTCGGAGCGTCGGAGTGGAGAACGTGGTGAACGTAGCTCAGGTGGTAGAGCACTGGGTTGTGGCCCCAGCGGTCGCGGGTTCAAGTCCCGTCGTTCACCCCTTTGGGAACGCGCGGGTGTGGCGGAATGGCAGACGCGCATGCCTTAGGAGCATGTGTCTTTGACGTGGAGGTTCGAGTCCTCTCACCCGCACTCGAACGGCTCCGGGAGCAGAAGCTAAGAAAGGATCGACGTGAAGACCACCCTCAGTGAGCGCGATGGGAACACCGTCAAACTAGCGGTCGAGGTTTCCACCGAGGAACTGCAGGAAGCTTTCGACAAGAAGCTGAGGCAGCTCTCGCGCGAGGTGCGCCTACCCGGGTTCCGCCCCGGCAAGGCCCCGGCGTCCATGATCCGGCAGCGGCTGAGCGATGAGGCCATATTGGTCGACGCCGTCGAGGAATCGATGGGGGCTTGGTTCGCGCAGGCGGCCATCGAGCTGGATCTGGACCCGGTCGACCGTCCGGAGATCGAGCTGGACGACGAGCTTCCCGAGATGGGCAGGCCGCTGGGCTTTAAGGCCACGGTGACCGTGATGCCCGAAGTGGTGCTGGGTGAGTACAAGGGCCTGGAGGCGCCGAAGGAGCCGACCGCGGTGGAGGGCGCCGAGGTCGACGCCCAGATGGACCACCTCCGCGACGAGTTCGCGGAACTGCGTCCGGTAGGCGACCGGACGGTGCAGCAGGGCGACTTCGTCACCGCCGACCTGCGGGCTGCGTTTGACGGAGAGCCGGTTGAGAATCTGGAAGCGAGCGACTTCGTCTTCGACGTGGGAGGGGGCAGGATCTTCCCGGAAGCCGAAGAGCAGGTCGTCGGCATGAGTGCCGAAGAAGAGAAAACCTTCCCCTTGACGCTCCCCGAGGAGCTGCCCGATGACTTGGCCGGCAAGACGGTGGACTTCACCGTAGTCGTCAAAGAGATCAAGGAGAAGGTGTTGCCGCCCCTCACCGATAAATGGGTCTCCGAGGTCAGCGAGTTCGCCACCTTGCTGGAACTTCGTCAAGAGATCCGCTCGAAGATCACAATGGGCAAGGAGCAAGCATCCGATCAGCGCTTCCGCGCCCTGGCGGTCAAGGCGGTTGCCGACAACGCCGAGCTCGATCTTCCGGATGTGGTGGTGCGCGAGCAGGCTGAGGAGATGGTGGCCGATTTCCAGCGTTCTTTGGAGTCGCGAGGCGGTTCTCTGGAGGTCTACTCGGAGGTGACCGGGCAGACGGTCGAGCAGCTCATCGAGGAGATGAAGCCTACGGCGGCGAACAATGTGAAGACCGGGCTGGTGCTGAGCGCGGTGGCCAAGGCCGAGGGCCTCGTGGCGACCGACGATGAAGTCGAGGCCGTGGTGGCGCAGATGGCGGCCGCCGGCAAGGTGGATGCAAAAGTCCTCGGGGACCGACTGCGTCAGAGTGGGCGCATCGAATCCTTGAAGGAACAGATGCTGCGCGATAAGGCGGCGGACTTCATCGCTGCGAACACGGTGGCTGTGGAGCCGGAGACCGAGGTCGATGCGGCGCCGGGATCCGAGGCGCCGATGGAGACCGCATCGGCTGAGGTCGAGGCGGTGCCGGAGACCGCGCCGGTCGGGATCGAGGCGCCCGAGAACGCGGGCGACACTGCGGCCGAAAGTAGTTGAGTCTTAGCGGAAAGGACGGCGTCGTGAGTCCACTCATCCCCATGGTGGTCGAGCAGACCAGCCGAGGCGAGCGAGCCTTCGACATCTACTCGCGTCTGCTCAACGAGCGCATCATCTTCTTGGGCACCCCGATCAACGATCAGGTTGCCAACGTGGTGGTGGCGCAGCTCCTGCATCTGGAATCTGAGGATCCCGACAAGGACATCTCCCTTTACATCAACAGTCCCGGGGGCAATGTCTACGCGGGTCTCGCCGTATTCGACACCATGCAGTTCATCAAGCCCGACGTTTCGACCATATGCGTGGGCATCGCCATGTCGATGGGGGCCCTGTTGCTGGCGGGGGGCGCCAAAGGTAAACGCTACGCCCTCCCGAATTCCAAGATACTTATCCATCAGGTATCGGGAGGCTTTGAAGGGCCGGCTACCGACATCGAGATCCACGCTCGCGAAGCTTTGAGTCTGCGCAAACGCCTTGACGAAATACTCGCCCAGCAGACGGGCCAAGAGCTGGAGAAGGTCGAGCGGGATACCGAGCGGGACTACTTCATGACGGCTCAGGAGTCACTCGATTACGGGATCATCGACAAGATCCTTGAGCACAGGTAGGGGGTCGAGGGGTGCCGAAACCACCGGGAGGAACCGAGCAATTGCTCTGCAGCTTCTGCGGTAAGAGCCAGCGTCAGGTCAAGAAGCTGATCGCAGGCCCGGGCGTGTACATCTGCGACGAGTGTATAGACCTCTGCAACGAGATCATCGACGAAGAATTCACCGCGCCGCCTGCTCTCGACCTCGAGAATCTGCCCAAGCCCAAGCAGATCTACTCCACTCTGGCCGACTACGTGATCGGTCAAGAAGAGGCTAAGCGGGCTCTCGCGGTCGCCGTCTACAACCATTACAAGCGCGTCCATATGGGCACGCTCAACGAAGACGACATCGAACTGCAGAAGTCGAACATCCTGTTGTTGGGACCCACCGGGTGCGGCAAGACGTTGCTGGCCCAGACCTTGGCGCGCATCCTCAATGTGCCGTTCGCCATCGCCGACGCCACCGCTCTCACCGAAGCGGGGTACGTGGGCGAGGATGTTGAGAACATCCTCTTGAAGCTCATCCAGGCGGCAGACTTCGACGTGAAGAAGGCCGAGACCGGGATCATATACATCGATGAGGTGGACAAGATCGCCCGCAAGGCCGACAACCCCTCCATCACTCGGGATGTCTCCGGCGAGGGGGTGCAGCAGGCGCTGCTCAAGATCCTCGAGGGAACTCAGGCCAGTGTGCCACCCCAGGGCGGCCGCAAGCATCCGCACCAGGAGTTCCTCACCATCGACACCACCAACATCCTCTTCATCTGCGGCGGGGCTTTCGCCGGCTTGGAGAAGATCATCGAGCGTAGGATCGGCAAGAAGGGTGTGGGTTTCGGCGCGGAGATCGAAAGCAAGGACCAACGGGACGTGGGCGAGTTGTTCGCGAAAGTGCTTCCCGAGGATCTCCTGGAGTTCGGCCTAATACCGGAGTTCATCGGCCGTTTGCCGGTGATATGCAATGTGCACCAACTCCATGAGGAAGATCTGGTGGCCATCCTCACCCAACCCAAGAACGCGCTCACCAATCAGTATCACAAGTTCTTCGCCTACGATGGGGTGGACCTCATCTTCGCCAAGGACGCGCTCGATGCCATCGCCAAGCAGGCCCTCAAGCTGGAGACCGGAGCCCGCGGCCTGCGCTCCATCATCGAGGCGGCGCTCACCAATGTCATGTTCGAGCTTCCCAGCCGGCGCGACGTGACCAAGTGCGTCGTCACCCGAGAAGTCATTGAGAAGAGGATCGACCCCACCCTTGTGACGAGCTCGGCGCCCGAGGATCTGGAGCTGGATCAAGAATCCGCGTAGGGAGTCGAGTAGGAATGAAGGCGTGGCCGCCGCGTTCGGTGAGGACGGTTTATGGCTGCTGATAGGCAGCAGGTGGTCCCACTACTCGCCACGCGGGATCTGGTGCTGTTTCCCGGCGTGCTGGCCCCGCTCTTCGTGGAGCGGGAGAAGGGCGTTCGCGCCCTGGAGCAGACCCAACAGTCGGGCGGTTTGCTGGTCGTGGCCGTCCAACGCTCCGCCGTCATCGAGGATCCCGAGCCCGACGAGATATACCCGCTCGGCACCTTGGCCAAGGTAGTGCAGTTCTCCCGGCTTTCCGACGGCACGTTGAAAGCCCTTATAGAGGGGCGGCAGAGGGTGGTCATCGATGCGTTCGAATCGGTGTCACCCTTTTTTGCCGTGCGCCACAGCCCGGTGGTCGGCAGGCTCACCGGAGCCCGGTCTCGCCTCCGGGCGCTCATGGACTCGATCGCGAGAGAGTTCTCCGCCTATGTGGGGCAGACGCCGCAGCTCCCTGAGGAAGCGGAGACGGCTTTGGAGGCCGTCACGGATCCTGAAGAGATGATGAACGTGGTGGCCTCCAACCTTATGATCGGACCTGATCGCAAGCAGGAGCTGCTGGAAGGCGACGAGACCGAGGCGCGGCTCCTCCTCTTGCTCGAGACACTGATACAGGAGAACGAGTTCATCGCCCTCGAGAACGAGATTTCGGAGCGGGTGCACGACAGCTTCGAACGTCAACAGCGCCGCATGTTCCTCCACGAGCGTCTGAAGGTTCTACAGGAAGAGCTGGGGGAGGAGGGCGAAGAGGACAGCGAGCGAGGCGCCTATCTGAAGGAGTTGCAGGAGAAGAACCTGCCGGAGGCGGCGGTCACCGCGCTTACAAAGGAGATCAAGCGGCTGGGCGATCTGCCGCCGCTGTCGGCTGAGGTAGCGGTCGCCAAGACCTATCTGGATACCGCCCTGGGTCTGCCTTGGGGGAAGCGCTCCGGGTCGGCGGCGCCTAACGTGGCGGCGGTGGCCCGGGTGCTGGAAGAGACTCACTACGGTCTCAAGAGCGTCAAGGACCGCATCATCGAGTACCTGGCCGTCGCCTCCCTGCGGGGAGGCACTCCGCCGAACACCATCCTCTGCCTTGTCGGCCCGCCGGGGGTCGGCAAGACCTCGGTCGCTATGGCCACCGCCAAGGGCCTTGAGCGTCCTCTGCAGCGGATCAGCCTGGGCGGCATCCGAGACGAGGGCGAGATCCGGGGTCATCGGCGCACCTACGTGGGCGCGCTCCCCGGACGGATCATCGATGCGCTGAAGCGGGCGGGCGTCGACGATCCGGTGATCGTGCTCGATGAGATCGACAAGATGGAAGCGGATTGGCGTGGCGATCCCGCGGCGGCGCTCATGGAGGTTCTCGATCCGGTGCAGAATCGCTCCTTCCGGGACAACTATCTGGAGCTGGAGTACGATCTGTCGCACGTGTTCTTCATCGCCACGGCCAACTACGAAGAGGACATCCCTGAGACCCTCCACGACCGCCTGGAGATCATCCGGCTGCCGGGGTACACGGACCGCGAAAAGCTCGAGATAGCAGAGCGGCACCTTGTGCCCAAGATCGCAGAGGAGAGCGGCCTGGCCGATCTAGGCGACGTCTTCGCGTCGGCTGCGCTGCGGCTCCTGATACGTGAATACACCCGTGAGGCCGGGGTGCGAGAGATGGCCCGTCTCATAGGCAAGGTATACCGGCGCCTTGCGCGCATGAGGGTAGAGGGCAAGACGCTTCCTCGCCGGATCAACCCGCGGGGACTTGCGCCGTTGGTGGGGCCCGCACCTTTCCTGGCCGCCCGCCTCAGCGCAGAGCCGCAGGTGGGCGTCAGTCTCGGACTGGCGTACACGGGGGCGGGAGGCGACGTTCTGCGTGTGGAGTGCGTGGTGACGCCCGGCAAGGGCGACTTCCACCTCACCGGCCAGTTGGGCGAGATCATGCAGGAGAGTGTCACGGCGGCCTGGGGCTATCTGAAGACGTCGCTGGCCCGCGACCCGGCACTGTCCGGACTGTGGACCGAGTCGCCCGGGCGCGCCTATCTGCTGGACAACTACCAGCAACCCGAGGTCGGGGAGGAAGGCGGCCTCGGACGTCCGGAGGCCGACCTCCGGACTCCCATCGGCATGGTCATCGGGGGCGGCGCACCTGAACCTGGGTTCAAGCCGGACGGACCGGGGGCGGAGAACGAGCCGCCGCCCCAACCGTCCGATCACGAGTTGCTGTCGGCGCTGGAGGTGCGCATGCACTTCCCCGAAGGCGGAGTACCGAAAGAGGGGCCTTCGGCCGGCATCGCGGTTGCGACCGCCCTTTTGTCCGCCTTGCTTCAAATACCGGCGTTGCCGAAAGTGGCCCTTTCGGGTGAGATCACGCTCACGGGACAGGTGCTGCCGGTCGGCGGCTTGAAGGAGAAACTGCTTGCGGCGCTGCGGGAAGGCGTGCAGACGGTGATACTGCCGTCCACGGTGAGGCCGGAGGTGCAGGAGCTGCCCGCCGAACTCAAGCGGGGCGTTGATATCGTATATGTAGATAGTTTCATCGATGTGCTCCCCTTGGCGCTGGTGGGCCTGCAGGAGCGAGAGAAAGGGATGGACCGCACTTGACCGAGTTGAGTATGGCAGCGCGCTATGCATCGCGAGACATCGAAGCGCGGCTCATGAAGAGTTGGCTTGACCGTTCAGCCTTCAGCGCATCGCCGGACGACCCTCGTCCGGCCTACACCATCGCGATACCGCCGCCCAACGTGACCGGTTCGCTTCACATGGGACACGCCCTCAACGACACCATCCAGGACATCCTGATCCGCTACCACCACCTCAAGGGGTTCAACACCCTCTGGATACTAGGCACAGACCATGCAGGCATCGCTACTCAGAACAAGGTCGAAGGTCGGTTGGCAGCTGAGGGCCTACGCAAAGAGGATATCGGGCGGGAGGCCTTCGAGGAGCGGGTGTGGGCGTGGCGGCGTGAGTACGGATCGACCATCATCCACCAACTGAAGAGTCTGGGAGCGGCCTGCGATTACGAAGCTGAGCGCTTCACCATGGATGAGGCGTATCAGCAGGCGGTGACAAAGGTCTTTGTATCGTTGTACGAGAAGGGCGATATCTACCGGGACGTCTATCTGGTCAACTGGTGCACCCGCTGTGGATCGGCCATTTCCGACCTCGAGGTGGAACACGAAGACCGGGCCTCGAAGCTCTATTACGTCAGGTATCCCATTCTGGGGTCGGGCGAGACCCTCACGGTGGCCACCACGAGGCCTGAGACCATATTGGGAGATACCGCGGTAGCGGTCAATCCCAAGGATCCGCGCTACGGCCGTTTTGTAGGCGCCGTCGCCGTCGTGCCTTTGGTGGGACGGGAGGTGCCGGTGATCGCCGATGAACACGTGGACATCGGGTTCGGGACGGGCGCCCTCAAGATCACTCCGGGACACGACCCGGACGACTGGGAGATAGGGCTGCGCCACGACCTGCCCAGCGTCACCGTCATCGGTCTCGACGGGCTGATGACTGAGGAGGCGGGCGAGTTCGCCGGCCTCAACACCACGAAGGCCCGTGCCGCCGTCCTGGAACGTTTAGAGCAAGAGGGGCTCTTCGTCAAGTTGGAGGATCACAATCACGCCGTCAGCATCTGTTACCGGTGCGGCACAACCATCGAGCCTCTCCTATCGCTGCAGTGGTTCATGAGTATGGAGAGGCTGGCGCCGCCGGCCATCGCGGCTGTGGAGGACGGCAGGGTGCGGTTCGTGCCGGACCGCTGGAGTAACGTCTACCTCGACTGGATGAGGGGGATCCGGCCTTGGTGCATCAGCCGGCAGTTGTGGTGGGGCCATCGTATCCCGGCCTACTTCTGTGAGCAGTGCGACCATCTGATGGTGGCGGCTTCGCCGCCTGCCGCATGCGAGAAGTGCGAAGGCCCGTTGCGCCAAGAGGACGACGTCCTCGACACCTGGTTCAGCTCGGCCCTCTGGCCGTTCGCCACTCTGGGCTGGCCCGAGCAGACTCCGCGGCTTGCCGCTTTCTATCCCACTACGGTCCTATCGACGGCGCGTGACATCATCTTTCTGTGGGTGGCTCGTATGATCATGATGGGCCTGGAGTTCATGGGCGACGTGCCCTTCAGAGACGTCATCATCCATCCCACCGTTCTTGCCGCCGACGGTAGGCGCATGAGCAAGAGTCTTGGTACGGGCGTAGACCCCTTGGATCTGATCGCCGACTACGGCGCGGATGCCACTCGGTTCGGGTTGGCCTACATGAGTTCGGTGCAGGACGTCCGCTTCAGCGCCGAGCGGATAGAGATGGGCAGGAACTTCGCGAACAAGCTCTGGAACGCTTCGCGCCTTGTTCTGCAGGGCGCCCATCCGCAGGCTGAACCACGGGTGACGCCTGCCACGGCCGCAGACCGCTGGATATTCAGTCGGTTGGCGGATGTCTGCCGGGAGGTCGCCCGTCTGTACGAGAGCTACGAGTTCGACGATGTGGCCAGGCTGCTCTACCGCTTCGTCTGGAACGAGGTGTGCGACTGGTACCTGGAGGTGGCCAAGAGCCGTCTCTACGGCCAGGACGAGGTCGAGCGTCTGCAGATCAGCGGCAACCTGCTGGTACTGCTCGAGCACGTGATGATCCTACTCCACCCGCTCATGCCCTTCATCACCGAGGAGGTTCACAGCTTCCTGCCCCAGGTGAAGTCCGAAGGACGGCCGTCCGGCGTGTTCGACGCTCGGTACCCGGACGCGCCCGCGGCCTGGGGAGACCCCGATGCCGAGCTCGCCATGGACGCCTTCGTAGCCGTTGTCGGGGGCCTGCGCTCGACACGTGAGGAGCTGGGTCTTGCCCGGGAGGTGGTCGGCAGCGTGCGGGTGCTGGAACTGAGCTCCGGAGCGGCGTCCGGCCTGGCCGACCAGCGGCAGGCCTTCCGGCAACTATCCGGCTGCGATTTGGTGGAAGTCATCGCCGGAGGAACCATCCCGGAGGGGCGGTTCGCCTCGGTGGACGGTCCGGGAGTGAAGGCGTTGCTTGATCTCCAGGATCTGGTGGACGTGGAGAAGGAGCGCGACCGACTGGTCAACAAGGCCAAGAAGGCCCATGCCGACGCTGTCAAAGCCCGGGTCAAACTGGCGAACCAAGGCTTTGTCGCCAAAGCGCCTGAAGCGGTGGTGGTAGAGGAGCGCAGCCGACTCGCCGCCGCTGAAGCCGTCCTCGAAGAGGTAGGGCGGCAATACCGGGAGCGTGTTGGAGGAGAGTTGCCCGAGTTGGGAGGGAAGGAATGTTGAACGCCTCCGGCTGCAGTCCTGAAGAGGTCTGGGAGTACATCGACGGCCTGGAGCGCTTAGGTACGCATCTCGGTTTGGGTCGGGTCACCAAGCTTGTGGAGGCTTTAGGTTCTCCGCAGAAGGCCTACCGGACCATCCATGTGGTGGGCACCAACGGCAAGAGCTCGACCGTCCGTTTCATCTCGGCCCTGTTGGAGGCACAGGGGTTGAAGGTGGGGGCTTACATCTCTCCCCACCTCGTCAGCCTGGCCGAACGGCAGATGGTGAACAGTGTACCTTCCAACGATGAGGAGTTCTGCGAGCTGGTCTCCCGTATACGACCGGTGGCCGAAGAGCTGGATCGCACGTTCTCGCAAGGGGATGCGCTGACCCAGTTCGAGATCCTCACGGCTGCGGCCTTGCTCTACTTCAAGGAGCAGGCCTGCGATGTGGCTGTGATCGAAGCCGGTTTGGGAGGCCGGCTGGACGCCACTTCGGTCATCGACTCCGACGTGCAGATCATCACCTCCATCGGTTTGGAGCACACAGAGCTTCTGGGCGACACCCTTTCGGCCATCCTCAAGGAGAAGGCCGCGGTGATAGCGGAGGAAGGTAGGGTCGCCATCGGTTCCCTTAGTCCCGGCTTGAGGGCTGAACTGAAGGATCTTTGTGCTTCCAAGGAAGCCCGTTGCCACTTCTTGGGCGACGAGTTCGTGGTGCTGGCCGACCCCAGGGCTGAGTCCTTCGATATATTCGGTCTATATGCGTGCTATACAGACCTACGCCTGAAGGTCCTAGGGAGCTACCAGCGGGCCAATGCCGCTGTGGCTGTGGCGGCCGTGGAGTTGTTCGTCGGCGAGGCGCTCGACACGGACTCCCTCCGCACTGCGTTGGCGTCGACCGGCGTACCCGGACGTCTCGAGATCATAAGTACGCAACCTCTCTGCATCTTCGACGGCTCGCACAATCCGCAGGGGATGGAAGAGACGATGCGCTCACTGGAGCAGATCTTGGAGAGACGCAGGCTGATCGCCGTCGTCTCGATCCTGCGTGACAAGGAGGCCCAGGAGATGATGCGTTTGCTCGTCCCCAGCTGTGACATCGTGTTCGCCACGCAGAGCGCGAGCCCCCGAGCACTGACCGGCGATGAGTTGGCCGCCATCATCTCGGACTTGGGCAAGGGACCGGAGATCTTCATAGACCCCGATCCGCGGTCGGCTATGATGAGCGCTTACCGTCTGGCCACCTCCAACCAGGTGGTGCTCGTGACGGGCTCGCTCACTCTGATCTCGGACCTCAAGAGAGGGCTGAACTGAGCCGTGATATCCTTAGTCGCCGGTCACATCGTCGTGCGTCTTCTTTAGGAGCGGGAGTTGGACAGTCTCTTTGAGACCATCAACAAGATCATCAGCTCCCCCTTGTGGACGCTGGCCCTGTATGTGCTGGCTTTCTGTCTCGTGGGCTTGTGGTTGGCACTGATCTTCTGGACCTTCAAAGACGCTCGGAAGCGGATCGACGATCCGATCATCGTGGGGGTGGCGGTCCTGACCTCGCTCGTGCTGCCCTACATGGGCACAGTGATATACGCCATCCTCAGGCCGGCCGAGTATCTGGCTGAGACGCGGGAACGCGAACTGGAAGTGCGGGCCATGGAGCAGGAGTTGCAGATCATGCGGGCCTGCCCCTCGTGTGGTGAACTCATACGGCCCGAGTATGTGGCCTGTCCCAACTGCCGCCGTACCCTCCGGTCTATCTGCCCCGCGTGTGAAAGGGTGCAGGAGCCTGGGTGGAAGCTATGTCCCTATTGTGGACACGACCCACGGGTCAAGCGGGTAGCGCCTCCAACAGACGAAGATACGCAATTCTGGGTGGCTGAGGACTGATAACGGACCGAGCAGCCGGACACGATATCGCGCGTCGGCGCGCCGGACTTTTTGGGAGGACACTGTGATTGAACGTACGCTGGTGCTCGTGAAGCCGAGTGGAGTCGCCCGGGGGCTGGTGGGCGAGGTGATCAGCCGCCTGGAACGCAAAGGCTTGACCATAAAGGTAGCCCGGACCCTCAAGGTGGCTCCTGAGACTGCTGCCGAGCACTATGCCGAGCATAAGGAGAAATCTTTCTACGGCGAGTTGGTGGAACACATCACCTCGGCGGCCATCTTTGCCATGGTGGTCGAGGGTCCGTCGGCCGTGAAGATCGTACGCCGTATGATGGGGGCCACGAATCCTTTGGAGGCCGACCCGGGGACGGTCAGGGGGGACTACGGCCTCGACGTGCTTCGGAATGTCGTCCACAGCTCCGACAGCCTCGAGAGTGCCGAACGTGAGATCGGGGTCTTCTTCCCGGAAGGTGTGGAATAGGTTCGAGAAGTCGAAGACTCCAACTCGCGCGACGGGGGCTCCATGAGTGTGCCTGTGGATCATCGGCCTCGATTCCCCTCAGACTTCCGGCTGTTGTTGGCTTCCCAGTCGCCGAGGCGTCGTTCACTCTTGCGTGATGCCGGCGTCCCGTTCACGGTCGTGCTTTCGGACGCTGAGGAAAGGGTCTCAGGGAGGCCGGCCACGGAGCTCGTCGAGGCGAACGCTCTGGCCAAGATCAAGACTGTGCGCATGCAGGCGGGGTCGGGGCCGGGCTCTTTCGTGCTGGGCACCGACACACTGGTGACCATCGACGGGGCGGTTATGGGCAAACCGGCTTCCGTGGGCGAGGCGGCGGCGATGCTGGAAATGCTGTCCGGCCGGACCCACCAGGTCGTCTCGGGTGTGGCCCTGCAGCGCATCGGAGGTGCGGGGCCGACCGACGTGGTCGACCGGGTGGAGGTGGCAGGCGCCGTGACCGACGTCACCTTCTCACTGCTGGATCGCGGACAGGTCGAGTCCTATGTCGCCTCGGGGGAATGGTGGGGCAAGGCCGGCGGTTACGCCGTACAGGGGCTCGCCGGTCTGTTCGTGACCGAAATCAAGGGCGAATACAGCAATGTCGTGGGATTGCCTCTTTGCCTGCTCTACCGCTTGTTCCGGAAGCTGGGCTTCGATCTCATGCAAAGAACGTGGCTGGAAGGCGGTTCCTAGAACGAAATCCGCACTCGTGAGTAACAGTAGGTATAATACCCAAGCCTCGCGGTCCCAGGGGCGGGGTGTAGCGACGGCCCGCAGGGAGGAAGCGCAATAGCCTTCACCGAGTTCATCACCGGCTTCGCCGGGCGAGACATGGCAGTGGATCTAGGCACCGCCACGACGCTGGTCTATGTGCGCGGGCGGGGGATTGTGCTGTCGGAACCTTCGGTCGTGGCCATCGACACCCGTACGGGAGAGGTACTGGCGGTCGGGACCGACGCCAAGCGCATGCTCGGCCGCACCCCGGGCACCATCTCCGCCATCCGACCCCTGAAAGACGGGGTTATCGCCGACTTCGACGTGACCGAACAGATGTTGCGTCACTTCATCCAGCGCGTGCACCAGAACCGCTGGGCCCACCCGCGAGTGGTGGTATGCGTCCCCTCTGGGGTGACGGGCGTGGAGCGGAGGGCGGTCGAGGAAGCGACCATAAGCGCCGGCGCACGGGCCGCGTATCTGATCGAGGAGCCGATGGCGGCGGCCATCGGCGCGGGCCTGCCGGTGGCTGAGGCCACGGGCAGCATGATCGTGGACATCGGGGGCGGGACCAGTGAGGTGGCGGTCATCTCTCTGGCCGGTATCGTAGTGGCGCAATCGATCCGCATCGGCGGTGATGAGCTTGACGAGGCGATCATCGCCTACATCAAGAAGGAATATAAGCTCATGATCGGCACCCAAACCGCTGAGGAGCTCAAACTCGAGATCGGTTCTGCCTTCCCGCTCGAGCATGAGGAGCAGGCGGAGATCCGGGGCAGGGACCTCGTGACCGGCCTGCCGAAGACGTTGGTCATCTCTTCAGAGGAGATCCGGGAGGCCATCGAGGAGCCGGTGGCCGCCATCATCGACGCCATTAAGTCCACTCTGGACAAGACTCCACCGGAGCTCGCCTCCGACATCATGGACAGAGGCATCATGCTCGCCGGTGGAAGCTCCTTGCTCCAGGGCATGTGCGAGCGTGTCAGAGATGAGACCCAGATGCCGGTGAACTTGGCCGAATCACCTCGTACATGTGTAGCGGTGGGTTCAGGCCGGTCCCTGGAGGAGTTCGATACTCTCCACAGATTGTCACAGAAGGCGAAAAGACACCGCTACTAAGTAGCGGAGGTCGCTATGCCGCGTAACAACGTATCCTGGCGGAGACTCGTCTTCGTCATCCTGATCATAGCGTCGTTGGCTTTGCTGACCATCACCTTCCGCGAAGCCGATTCCGGGCCGGTGCACACCATCCAGCGAGCAGGGGCCGGCATCCTCGCTCCACTTCAATCGTGGGGTGCCAAGGTCGCCAAGCCCTTCCAGGACGGGTACCAGTGGTTCAAGACCCTCTGGTCGGCGCATCGGAGGGCGGAGCGGCTCGAGGAGGAGCTCCAGATCCTCAAAGGGGAGGCCATCAAACTGGAAGAGACCGTCGAAGAGTACAAGCGATTGCAGGGTCTCTTAGACCTGCGCGACAAGGGCGTCTACCCCGACGGTACGGACTTCGCGGTGGCGGACGTCATTGCCAAATCGCCGAGTCGTTGGTCGTCGTGGGTCTTGATCGACAAAGGAACGGCCGACGGACTACGGGTGGGCCTGCCGGTAGTGGGGGCGACGCCGATGACAGGCGAAACCTTGTCCGGCAAGGGTCTTGTAGGCAAGATCACAGAAGTCACGAGCAACACGGCGAAGGTGCTACTCATCATCGATTCGAGCTCGAGCGTGAGCGCCAAGATCCAAGGCAATCGCGCCGAGGGGATCATCGAAGGGTCGGTATCGGGCGACTTGACCATGGACTATGTCGAACGTGACGTGGCCGTCGACCCCAAGCTCGTCATCGTGACGTCTGGATACGGCCCCATCTATCCTGCCGACATCCCTATCGGCATCGTGGCCAGTGTTGGCGAGGAAGACGTGAACATCTACAAAGAGATCGAAGTCCAGGCCTTCGTAGACTTCCGGGTGCTCGAAGAGGTCATGGTGTTGATCCTTCCGGAAGAGGAGCCATGAGCCGCGGGTGGCCGGCAGAGATCGGCCGGGTGGTTCTCCTCATGGTGGTGGCAGTGGCGCTGCAGACCCTCATCGTGTCACGGGTGAGCGTCCTCGGGGTCACGGCCGACCTCTTCCTTATCCTGACCGTGGTCACGGCCATCGGTCGGGGGTCGCTCTACGGAGCCGTGTTCGGATTCGCGGCCGGAGTGGTGGCCGACATAGCCTTTTTGGAACCTCTAGGGGTGAGGGCGCTCATCTACGTGCTGATGGGGTACATGGTCGGAAGCCTGGTCCATCGTTTCACATCCGTGAACCTATGGGGAGTATTCCTGTTGGCCGCCTGCGCATCGTTCGTGGCTCAAGTGGCCTACGGGCTCTTCCAATATGCCATTGGACCTCGGGCGGGCTTCTTCGTCATTCTGACTACGCAGGTTCTTCCTGAGACGGTGCTCGACGCCCTGGTCACCGTCCCCATCTACGTGCTGTTGATCCGGTTGCGGGTGGTCCCTGCTCCGCATGCCGAGACGGCCGCTGCAGGAGTCGGGCAGGAATGATACTTGAGCCTGTCAAGAAGAAACGGCCGGTGGAGGATGACTCCTTCGTTGGCGTCAGAGTGGGCGTGCTGTTGCTGGTGGCCTTCTTTCTCTTCGGGGTGCTCGCATTCCGCCTCTGGTATCTGCAGATCTTGTCCGGTGACTCGTATACGGCGGAAGCGATGGTCAACCGGGAACGTCAAGTGGTCGTTGAAGCTCCCCGAGGGGTCATCTACGACCGTAACGGCGAGGTCTTGGTCGACAATCGGGCCGGTCTGACAGTGAGTCTGCTGCCCATGGACATGCCCGATCCCAAGGAAGAGCCGCAGAAGTTCTACGAAGAGATGGTCGCGCTGGCCGAGCTCCTCGACGTGCCTCTGGCCGACCTGCTGGACGATTACGAGCGGGCGAAGAACGATCCTTGGGTGACCCGGGCTGTGGCTGAGGATGTGCCTGAGGAGACTGTGGTGGCCCATCTGAAGGAGAACAGCGAGGAGTTCCCCGGCGTGATGGTAGAGAAGACCTATCTGAGGGAGTATCCGAACCGAGCCTTGGCCGCGCATGTTCTGGGGTACGTGAACGAGATATCCGGCGAAGACCTCGATAAGGAGGAGTTCACCGGACTCAAGGCCGGGGTCCACATCGGCAAGGACGGGGTCGAGAGGGTATACGACTCATACCTGCGCGGCACCGACGGCTCAAAGAAGGTCCAAGTCAACGCCGCCGGCAAACCTATTGAGACTACGGCCGACATTCCGGCCGAGCCGGGCTACAACCTTGTCCTCACCATCGACGCCAAACTGCAGAAATCGGCTGAGGAGGCCATACAGGAGGGCATCAGGAGGGCGCATGGTGATGGTTACACCAGCGCGGCCGGGGGGGCGGTTGTGGCTCTCGATCCTCGCAACGGCGAGATTCTGGCTATGGCTTCGTATCCGAACTACGACCCGTCTCTGTGGGTTGGCGGCATGGATCCTAGGATCTATAGAGAACTCAATGAGCCGGAGGCCAACTCCCCTCTGGTCAATCGCGCCCTCAACGGGCTTTACCCAGCTGGCTCGACGTTCAAGCCCTTCGTGGCCTCGGTGGCGCTTCAGGCCGGGGTGGTGACGCCAGATACCATTATCGATTGCGGGGGCACGCACAAATTCGGGGCACAGACCTGGAAAGACTGGACCTATCCCCATGGACATGGGTCTATGAATCTGCTCTCGGCCATCGCTCAATCATGCGACGTGTACTTCTACAGGCTCGGCGAGATGCTCTACTACGAGAAGGGCGCGGTGCTTCAGGACGGTCTGCGCGGGTTCGGCTTCGGTCAACCGACCGACGTCGACCTTCCAGGAGAGACTCAGGGGAGCCGGGTGCCCGACAAGGACTGGAAGCGGAAGACCGGCAAGACCTCGGGCGACCAGATCTGGAAGACGGGAGACGAGATCAACCTGGCCATCGGGCAGGGTGACCTGTTGGTGACCCCATTGCAGCTGGCCGTGGCGCTGTCCGCGATCGCCAACGACAGCCCACTGCACTCGGCTACAGTCTGGGTGCCGCACGTAGCGTTGCAGATCACGGATTCGTCCGGCAGGATCATCCGCCAGTTCAAACCCGAGTCTCGGAGCGGACTGGAGATCGATTCCGAATACCTGAGCAAGGTCAGGCGGGGTATGAGGTATGTGACCACAGGGAACGAGCTCGGCACGGCGGTGGACGCTTTCTGGGGCTTCCCGGTGGCGGTGGCGGGCAAGACGGGTACCGCCGAGAAGAAGCCCGATGATGACTATGCGCTCTTCATCGGCTACGCTCCCGCCGATGGTAACAGTGAGCCCGAGATCGTAGTCGTGGCGATCATCGAGGAGGGTGGGCACGGCAGCGCTGTGGCCGCTCCGGTGGTCCGTTATGTCATGGAGACGTACTTCGACCAGGAGCACGCGTACATGAACATAAGAACGAGCGAGTAGGTGATCCTGTGAATCAGACCACCCCCAGTGTGTTGCAGGTCGCTCGGGAGCGTCGTCAGCCGCTTGGCTTCTCAGTCGGAGCCTACCTGCGGGGCATGGACTGGATCCTGCTCGCGGCCACTCTTGCTCTGGTCACGTATGGTTTCTTCATGTTGTACTCGGCCACACATCTGTCCTTCCCTGATAACCCCTTCTACTATGTGCGGTCGCAGGCCATCGGTCTGATCATCGGATTAGTGTTCTTGATCTCGCTCAGCGTCGCCAACTACAAATGGTTCGCCCGCTGGCAGATGTACATCTACGGGGGCGGCATCATCCTCCTCATACTCACCCTAGTGGTCGGCACGGGCGGCGAAGACGTCGGCGCGAACCGCTGGCTCGAGTACGGATCCTTCCGCCTGCAGACGGCCGAGTTGGTGAAGTTCATGCTCATCCTGGCGTTTGGGGCGGTCCTGACGGAGGGTGTCGAGCTCCGCGGCCGGTTCCGCTTCATCGTGATGTGCGTCATCTACATGCTCATACCCGGCATTCTCATCTATCTGCAGCCCGACTTAGGCACCGCCTTGGTCTTGGCGGCCGTACTCGTCGTCATGCTCGTGGTATGGGGCATCCGCCTACCGCACCTTGGGATGGTGGCGGGCGCGGCCTTGGCCGCCGCCGTCCTTGCCTTACGGGTACTACCGACGGTTTTCGGAACCAGCCTCCTCAAGGACTACCAGATACGACGGCTCACGCTCTTCCTCGACCCCGAGAAGGAGCCTCTCCACGGTGGATATCAGCTGATCCAGAGCAAAATCGCCGTGGGGAGCGGCATGTTCTCCGGCAAGGGCTACCTGCAGGGCGCACAACACAACCTGCACTTCGTGCCCGAGCGCCATACCGACTTCATCTTCGCGGTCATTGGAGAGGAGTTGGGTTTTCTGGGCGGCGCTCTGTTGATCGGACTTTTCGCGATAGTGGTGTGGCGGGCCTTCCGGATCGCCCGCATGTCGCGAGATATCTACGGCACCCTCATCGCCGCCGGGGTCGCGGCGGTGCTGGTGTTCCAGGTATTCTTGAACATCGGCATGACGATCGGGATCATGCCCGTGACGGGTCTGCCGCTGCCTTTCATCAGTTTCGGCAGCAGCTCCCTGGTAGTATTCTTGATGGCCGTCGGGCTGCTGGAGAGCATCCACGTGCACTCGGTAGCCGGCGAGGCCAAGTAGAGGTTTTTGCGCGGTTCTCATGGGGAGGCTGTAAGTGGCCAGGTTGCCGTTCAACTTGTCAAAGGCCGTGAACACCTGGAAAGAGGTATCGGCCGGCGCCGGTCTGTCGTCCAACGTGGTGCTTGCGGGAGAGCCGCGTTTGGTTGCTCTGGCTCAACAGAAGTTATCCTCTGGGGGCACGCTGCCTGCCACCTGGGTCCGCTCGGTGGCCGAACTCGCTGAAATGGCGTCGGCGCCCGGCGAGCTGCTGGTGGTTTTCACGACGTCCGTGGGAGAGGCGGAGGCGCTAGCCGCTCTGGCCGGCTCCGCACCGAAGGGTGGGGCGGTCGTGGCCGTCGATGAGGGGCATATTGCCACGGGCAGGGCCACCCGGACCGGATTGAGGACCACGCGTCTGTCATTTGCCGACTCGCCTGAGGGTTGGGATCGGCTCTTTGGAGTATGCGCGGAGGCCGTGGGTGACCACGTCGCAGCTCTGGGGCGGCGGTATCCGGCCATCAGAGACGCGGCGGCGCGCCGAGTGACAGTGCGTACGGCGGGTCAGAACGGGCTGGTAGGACTGGCGTTCTTCGCGCGTGGCGCCGACATGCCGGCGATGACTTTGAACCAGGCGAAGATGGTGCTCTTCATCGCCGGTATCTACGGGGAGGATATCAACCAAGAACGCGTCGTGGAGCTGGTGGGTGTGGTGGGGCTTGGCTTCGCCCTGCGAGGGGTGACCCGCTGCCTCGTGCGCAGGATGCCGGACATCGGGTGGGTGGTGAAAGGCCTAGTCGGCTATGTCGCCACTCTAGTCATGGGCAGGGCGGCAGTGCGCTATTTCGAGAGAGGCGCTCCCGCCTCCACCAGCAAGGTCGTGGCTCTGGTCGGCTCGCTGCGGCGTTGAGTAAGACCATCGGCCGTTGCCTTGAAGACGTCCTGGCCGAGATCCGGCAACCCGCACGTCTGATAGGCGGAGAGTGGGGTGCCGGTGCCGGGTTCAGCGGGGATCCCCGGGAATTGCGGGTGGTGCTGGGCTTTCCCGATACTTACGAGATCGGGATCTCCAACCAAGCCATCCAGATCCTCTATCAGATCGCCACGGGAGCAGAGGGGGTGGGCGTCGAGCGCGTCTACCTGCCTTGGGTGGACGCCATCGCCGCCATGCGCCGTCGAGGCGTCTCCTTGCCGACATTGGAGACGTGGACGCCGGTCGGCAGCGCCGACCTCTTGGCCGTCACGCTCCAGCACGAGTTCAATTACACCAATCTCCTCGAGATGCTGGACCTGGCGGGTCTAGCGGTGCTTACGGAGGAGAGGACGGAGGAACAGCCCCTGGTCCTAGCCGGAGGGCCGGCCTGTGCGAATTTCCTGCCCCTGAGTCGCTTCCTCGACGCCGTAGCAGTAGGAGACGGTGAGGCGATCTTCGTCGAGATCCTCGATGTGCTGAGGGAGGCCAAAGAGGCAGGCGCCACCCGGGCGGAGAAGAAGGGCCTCCTTGCCGAGGTCGAAGGCGTGTACGTTCCAGGCCTCACAGGCACGGTGAAACGCCGGGTGATTGAACGGCTGGAAGGAGTGCCGTATCCGGAGACCTGCTTGGTGCCGTTGACGGCCGGTGTGCACGACCGAGCTTGGATCGAAGTCATGCGGGGGTGCACGCGTGGCTGCCGTTTCTGTCAGGCGGGGATGTGGTACCGGCCGGTGAGAGAGCGCTCCCCGGATGAGGTGCTCCGCATGACGGAGGTCCAACTACGATCGACGGGCCACCAGGAGCTGGCTTATGCTTCCCTTTCGACCACGGACTACTCGCGGATCGAGGAGTTGCTGGCGGCCACAGCGGCGGCTCACCCAGAGGTGCGGGTCTCACTGCCTTCTTTGCGGGTGGACAGCGCAGCTGTGCGACTGGCGGGACTGGTCTCACCGACGGGACCGTCTCTGACCCTGGCCCCCGAGGCGGGGAGTCAGCGCATGCGGGATGTCGTGAACAAGAACGTCACCGAGGAAGACGTGATGGCCGCCGCCGCGGAGGCCTTCAGCGGGGGCAGGACCACGCTGAAGCTCTATTTCATGATCGGGTTGCCATTCGAAGAAGACGAGGATGTGACCGCCATCGCCGACCTGTGTCTGGGGATCCGCGACCTCGGGAGGAGCATCCTCGGCACGCGGGCGGGGCGGCTGCAGATCAACATCAGCGTGAACAATTTCGTCCCCAAACCCTTCACTCCATTCCAGTGGGCGGGTATGGCCGACCGGAAGACCCTGCGGCGGCGCCAAGAGCTGTTGCGCTCCCGTCTGCGCAGGCCGGGGATCAAGACGACCCTGCATGGGGTGGATAAGAGCTATCTCGAAGCGGTCTTGGCTCGGGGTGACGAGGGCTTGGGCGCCGTCATAGAGGGCGCCTGGAGGCGAGGAGCCCGGTTCGATTCATGGACCGAGCAGTTCCTGGAAGATGCCTGGCGTACGGCGTTGGAGGAGATCTCCATGTCCGCGGAGGCGCTTGCCACCGCGGACATCCCGGATGATGACGCGTTACCCTGGGACGTGATCCAGGGAGCCGTCGGACCCGACTTCCTCCGGAGCGAGTGGAGGAAGGCGGCCGGAGGCGAGACAACCGGCGACTGCCGGTGGGAAGGATGCTACGACTGCGGGGCCTGTGCGGTCCCGGCTTCCAATGATCTGGCGACGGATCTCCCCGTCGCATGGGAGGATGGGCGTGCCCTGAGAGCCGGTGACGATGCAGGCCTGGAGCCCGTACGAGCGGCGTTGGGGGCCCCTGTGTCCGCAGCGGCAGGTGTTACCATACCCACTGGCCTCCGCTACGCGATCACTTTCTCGGTGACCGGGAGGGATCGGTATATCGGTCATTTGGACCGGGTGGAGGTCTTTCGCCGAGCTGTGCGTCGGGCCGGAGGTCGACTTTCCCTGTCGGCGGGCATGCGCCCCAAGCCGCTACTGAGCCTGGCCCTGCCGCTCGCGGTGGGAGTAGAGGGCCTCTGCGAATACTGCGTTTTCGAGCTCGCCGAGGAACCGCCGGCCGACTTCGGCGCCCGTATAGCGGCCTCTCTGCCGGCCGGGACCCGGTTGCTCTCCCTCGAACGCTACGACGCCAAGCGTTCACCGGCGGCGCGGGTGGCGGCGGCCTCGTACGAGGTCCATGTGAACTCTCCCTCCTCCGGTACGGACGGTCTTGCCGCGGTGTTGGGAGAGGCGGCCGGTCGTTTTGCCGCGACGGCCTCGTTGCCGGTGAAGGAGACGAGACGGGGGAAGGCGCATAGTATCGACGTCAAGAGGTATGTCGATCATGTGGAGGTGGCCGCGGCGCCCGGAGGTGGTTGCGTCGTTTCGTTCAGGGTCGCAGTGACTCCCGATGGAACGGCACGTCCCGAGCGTGTCGTCGAATCCCTTGGTACGCTGAGTGGCATGACCCTAGGGATCAGCGGGATAACGCGCACGCAGGTGCATCTTTCGTGAAGGTCGGGTCTTGTCTAGACATCTTCTAGTCTCTCGTGACAGGTTCGAGACCAGGGTGGCTCTGCTGGAGGCGGGACTGCCTGCGGAGCTGTATGTGGAACGGCCCGGTCGGGCTTCCATCGTGGGCAACATCTACAAAGGCCGGGTGGAGAACGTGCTGGCGGGCATGGACGCGGCCTTCGTAGACATCGGCCTCGATCGCAACGGTTTTCTCTACGTAGACGAAGTAACGGGGCCTGGGGTCCCGACGGGTCGGTCGCGCAAGATCACAAGTCTGCTCAAGGGCGGCAAAGAGGTGCTGGTGCAGGTGGTGCGCGACGCGATGGGCGGCAAGGGGCCTCGTCTCACCACTCAACTCAGCATCGCCGGCCGCCACCTCGTATACCTGCCCCAGACCGTGACGTCTGGGGTGTCCCGGAGGTTGGGCGATGTCGAGCGGGAGCGTCTGCGCTCCATCTGCCGTGATATCGACGCCGTAACGGGAGGGTTCGTCATCCGCACCGCCGCCGAAGGGGCCGGGGAGGAAGCCATACGCCGCGATCTGCGCTTCTTACGTCGGGTGTGGAGCGGTGTCGAACGGCGGGCGGCGACGAGCAGCGCGCCCTCTCTACTATATGCGGAGGCGGAATTGGCCATTCGCTCGGTGCGCGATCTGCTGGGTTTGGAGTCTGCGACGGTCCTGGTCGACGACGAGAAGCTGCACCGCAGGCTGGTAAGCTACCTGCGGATCGTCGCTCCCGACCTCGCGGGCCGGATCGAGCGATACGAAGGTGCGGTTTCGCTGTTCGAGCGCTTCGGGGTGGAGGCAGAGCTCAAGAAGGCTCTCGAGCGGAGGGTGGATCTGCCCTCGGGCGGCTACATCGTCATAGACCACACGGAGGCCATGACGGTCATCGACGTCAACACAGGACGTTATGTCGGCCGACGATATCTCGAAGATACCACGGTCAAAACCAACGTCGAGGCCTGTCGAGAGATCGTGCGCCAACTGCGGCTTCGCGACATAGGTGGGATCATCGTCATCGATTTTATCGATATGACTTCCCGGGCGAACCGGGAGGCGGTGCTCCTGGCTCTGCAAACGGAACTCGACCGCGATCGCACCAAGACCTACGTCGTGGAGATATCGCCGCTGGGTCTGGTGGAGATGACTCGACAGAACATCACTAGGGGTCTACGCGAGGCCGTTACGATGTCATGCCCGCGGTGCCGGGGGGAGGGCCACGTGCTCTCCGAGGAATCCGCCCTCATTGAAGTGGTGAGGCGCATCCAAGACCTAGTTCAGTCGGCGGTCTCCTCCGGTGTTCGTGTCGAGGTGCATCCACGGATCGCCGCCGAGTTGGTGAGCGGGCGGAGTCGACTGCTTCTCCAGATCGAAGGGGGGACAGGTCGCCGGATACTCGTGCAGACGGCGGATGAGAACGTACCTTTAGACCATCTGGCGATCGTTCCCGATTGACGTCGCGGGTCAAGTGGTAGGCTGCGGACAGGCCTGCTATACTGCCTTGCTTGCGGCCGCCGGCGCGGCCGCTGCTAATTAGTGAAAGCATGCGAGGAGTGGTGATGTTCGCCATCGTCGAAGTCGGCGGTAAGCAGTACCGGGTCGAGGAAGGCTGGGAGGTCGTCGTCGACCGTCTCAATGCCGCCGAAGGCGCCACCGTCGAGTTGAGCCCGGTATTCGTCTCGGATGCAGGCAGTCTCCGAATGGCGGGCGAGGGCAAGAAGATCAAGATCACGGCCAAGGTGGTCGAGCACTTCCGTGGACCGAAGATCACCGTCTCGAGGTTCAAGCCCAAGCGGGGTTGGCGCAAGAAGGCCGGCTTCCGTGCCGGGCACACCCGCCTCGAGGTGAAGAAGATCGCATAGGAAGGACGGGGCATGGCTCACAAAAAGGGCGGCGGCAGCTCTAGAAACGGCCGCGATTCCAACGCCCAGCGTCTGGGTGTTAAGGCGTTCGCCGGCGAGACAGTCACTGCCGGTTCCATCCTCGTACGTCAACGAGGCACCCGTTTCCGCCCCGGCGTCAACGTAGGCATAGGCTCTGACGACACCCTGTTCGCCAAGGCTGCCGGCAAAGTGGTCTTCACCACCGGCAGGGCGGGGCGTGTTGTCAGCATAGTGGCCGAGTAGCTGCCGACCGGCAGCCGTGGCCGGGCCTTCCGTCTCTGGGAGCCGCCCATGTTCTACGATCGAGCAAAGATACATGTGGCGGCAGGAAACGGCGGGAACGGATGCATCTCTTTTCGTAGAGAGAAACACGTACCTCGCGGCGGTCCCGACGGTGGTGACGGAGGCCGGGGGGGAGACGTCATCGTAGCGGCCGACCCCCAGAAGCGCGATCTCCAGCTTTTCACGTACAAAGTGCACTTCAAGGCGGGCGCGGGCCAGGCGGGACAAGGGGCGCGTAAGCATGGTGCCAACGGCGAGACTGCGGTGGTGCCGGTGCCTCTCGGCACGCAGATTCGGGTGGAAGATGAGCTTGGGGATAGGCTGATAGCCGATATGGTGTATCTCGGTCAGAAGGTCGTGGTGGCGCGGGGCGGCGCCGGGGGTCACGGTAACGCCCGCTTCGTGAACTCTGTACGCCAGGCCCCGAAGTTCGCCGAGCTGGGCGAGGAGGGCGAGGCCGGATGGCTGCGACTCTCCCTGAAGCTCATGGCTGACGCCGGACTGGCCGGGCTCCCCAACGCTGGCAAGTCGTCGCTGCTGCGACGATTCTCCAACGCCAAGCCCAAGGTGGCCGATTATCCGTTCACCACGGTCGAGCCGATGTTGGGGGTGGTCGACTGGTCGGGTGAGAACGACATGTTCACTTTGGCCGACGTGCCCGGGCTGCTTGAGGGGGCCGGCGATGGCGTGGGTCTTGGGCACGAGTTCCTTGCCCACTTGGAGCGATGTCGTCTGCTTCTGCACGTGGTGGACCTGACCGGATACTATGGTGCCGGGCCGCTGGAAGGCTTCCGCACCATCCTCGCCGAGCTGGACGCCCACGCCACGGGCCTGGGCGAGAAGCCGCAGGTGGTGGTGCTCAACAAGATCGACGCGTTGCCCACTGCGGAGGTCGAGGAACAAGTGGAGGTTTTCGTTGCGGAGGTGGAACGGCTACGCGCCGCCGGACATCCGGCCTTCACCTATGTGGTGGGCGACGACGAACCCCTCTCCCGTCAGTTGGTATGGGCGGTCTCGGCGGTCACCGGAGCGGGTCTGACCGGCCTGCTGCGGTGGGTGGGACCTCTGCTCGAAGAGTTGCGGACCCCCGAGATAGAGGCCGCCGGGGCCGAGCCTGGAGAGACCCGACCTTGGGATACGGCGGCGGTCTCCGCCGAGATCGACGACGGTCACGTGCTCTACAGGCCGGCAGCCATCGGGCAAGCAAGCTTCACAGTCCACAAACAGAAGCACGGCTTTGTGGTGCGGGGCGAGAAGGTGAGGCGTCTTGTAAGCAGGTTCGACCTGACCAATGAAGAAGCTATTCGGTATCTTGGGGAACGGCTTGACCGGCTGGGGGTGTATGCCGCTCTGCGGGCGCAGGGGGCTCAGCCGGGGGACGACGTAGACATAGAAGGCTACGCTTTCGAGTATCAGTAGGGCGGTGTTGTGGTAGGCAGAGGCTCGGGCAAGACGGTCGTAGTCAAGATCGGCTCCAGTACCCTCACAAGCAGCCGGGGCACGTTACGGCTGGATCCGGTGGCGACATTGGTGGCGGAGATCTGCGGGCTGCACGCCCAGGACCACCGTGTCTTGGTGGTTTCCTCGGGGGCGGTGTCTTCAGGTATGGGAGTGCTCCACTTGAGTGAGCGTCCAACCGAGGTGGTCGATCTCCAGGCGGCCGCGGCGGTGGGGCAGGGGTATCTATTCCATATCTACACCGAGTTGTTCTCACACGAGAACGTGCTGACCGCTCAAGTGCTGCTGACGGCGTTCGACGTCGCCGCGCGGACCCAGTATCTGAACGCGCGCAACACGCTCAGGCGGCTCTTGGACTGGAAGGTGGTGCCGATCATCAACGAGAACGACACTACCGCCACCGACGAGCTCTGTTTCGGCGACAACGATACTCTGGCGGCGCAAGTAGCCCTGCTCGTCAAAGCCGACCTCCTGGTGCTGCTCACCGATACCGACGGTCTTTTCACAGCCGACCCGCACGAAGACGGGAGCGCACGACTGATCACCAAAGTCGACGACCCGGACCAATTAGAGTGCGTGAGCATAGGCGCCATCGGGAGCTTGGGCAGGGGTGGTATGGGCAGTAAGGTGAGCAGCGCTCTGATCGCCACGAGCGGAGGCGTGGAGACCGTGATCGCCCGGGGTGATCGGGCCGACGTGCTCAAAGACTGTGTGGCCGGCAGAGAGGTGGGCACCCGGTTCGCTCCGCGGCGTCTGGGGATCCCTGACTATAAATTGTGGTTGCTTTACGGAAAACCGGTCCAGGGCCGGGTAGTGGTGGACGCAGGCGCCGTCAAGGCTTTGCGAGGCAAGAGTAGTCTGCTGCCTGTGGGAGTGGTTGAAGTCGAGGGCGACTTCGTGCCGGGCGACGCGGTGATGGTCGTCGACGAGCAGGGCGCCGAATTGGCCAAGGGACTGATCACGTATTCGAATAAGGATCTCGACCGGGCCAAGGGTCTTCAGAGCGGCCGGGTGGCGGAACTGCTTCCCCAGGCATCGCCGGAGGCCATACACAGAGACTACATGGTGCTGGTGTGCTAGCAATGTGGGAGGAGAATTGAAGATGAAGAACCTGGCGGGCAAGGCGAAACAGGCGTCGCGCATCCTTGCGACGCTCGACGCTGCTCGCAAGAACCGCGCTCTTCTGGCTATGGCGGAAGCGTTGGAACGCCGATCTGCTGAGATCCTCGAGGAGAATGCGCATGACGTGTCGGAGGGACGTAAGAACGGACTCTCGCCGGCGCTGATAGACCGGCTCCTTCTGGACGAGAGTCGGCTGTCCGGTGTTGCAGGAAGCTTGAGAGACGTGGCCGCTCTAGCCGACCCTGTAGGTGAGATCGTCGGTGGCTGGCGGACTCCCGAGGGGCTCGAACTACAAAAGGTACGCGTACCTTTCGGGGTCATCATGGTGGTCTACGAAGCGCGTCCGAATGTCACTGTTGATGCTGCCGCCTTATGCATCAAGACCGGGAATTCTGTGATCCTGCGGGGAGGGAGCGACGCCTTCCGTTCCAATCGCATCATGGCTGAGGTCATCACGGGCGCGGCAATCGAGAGCGACCTTCCCGCGGATTGCATCCAGTTCGTCCCCGTCAAGGATAGAGATGCGTTGGTCGATCTGCTCCAGTTCAGAGACTGCATCGACCTGGTCATACCCCGTGGAGGGGAAGCGCTGAAGGAGTTCCTGTTGGAGCACTCCAAGATCCCGGTTATAGCGGCTGCCGGAGGCAACTGCCACGTCTACGTAGACAAAGCGGCCGATCTCAAGCAGGCCCTGGCCATCACCATCAACGCCAAATGCCAAAGACCTGGGGTCTGTAATGCGGTCGAGACGTTGTTGGTGCACGAGGCGGTGGCAGCCAGGTTCGTCCCCGTCGTGGTGAACGCTCTCGCGGAACGCAAGGTGAAACTGCACGGCGACAGCTGCACGCGGGAGTTCGCCGGAGACACGGCGGCCAAGGTGCTGAAAGCAACAGACAAACACTATGCCACCGAGTTCCTGAGTCTTGAGATGGCCATCAAGGTGGTGGAGAGCCTGGAAGAGGCGGTCGACCACATCAACAGGTTCGGCACGGGTCACTCGGAGGCGATCATCACGCGCGACCTGAAAGCCAGCCGGCGCTTCTCTCAATCTGTCGACGCCGGCGTGGTCTACATCAACGCCTCTACGCGCTTCACGGACGGCGGCGTCTTCGGGCTGGGGGCGGAGATAGGCATCTCAACCCAGAAGTTGCATGCGCGGGGGCCGCTGGCCCTCAAGGAGCTCACCTCCACCAAGTACGTGGTGACCGGTAGCGGACACGTCCGGTGAGGTAGGAGCGGGACGACTTGAAAGACTAGAGAGGAACATGCAGCAAGACGGTCTCATCGCGCGGCTGTGCAACCGACCCGGTCTGCGTCTGGGCGTCATGGGAGGTACCTTCGACCCTGTGCATATAGCGCATCTGGTGACGGCGCAAGAGGCCTTGGTACATTTTGACCTAGACCAGGTGCTCTTCATGCCGGCAGGTGACGCTCCTCACAAGAGTAGGCACGGCGCGCCGCCTGAGTTCCGGTATCTGCTGGTGGCCACTGCTACCGCCAGCAACCCCCATTTCTCCGTCTCGCGTTTCGAGATAGACCGTAACAAGGTGAGCTACACGGTTGACACGCTGGAGTACCTGGCCGGCATCGTCCCACAGGGGACCGAGATGTTCTTCATCACAGGGGCCGATGCAGTGTTGGAGATCCTCACCTGGAAGGATCCCGCCCGGGTGCTGGAGCTGTCGGCCTTCATCGCGGCGACCCGGCCCGGCTACGATCTATCGCGTCTTTCTGAGCTCCTGGAGGAGCTGCGTTCGAAGACGGTGGATCTCGTGCCGGAAGCCAGGGTCAGAATCATGGAGGTGCCGGCCCTGGCGATCTCATCCAGTATGATCAGAGAACGTCTGGCCGTCGGCAAGACGGTACGATATCTGGTTCCAGATCCGGTGGCCGAGCTGATCGACAAGTCCGGCTACTACAAAACGGGCGGATCCCAGACTGCGGGTCGTAAAAGGTGTCGACCGTGAGCGACGAACAGGCTCCGGGAAGTCGTAGGGCGCGGAAGGACCATCGCTCCAAAGAATCGAAGACCGGTGTTCCCCTGGATTCGAGGGCGGCTCCTACTCCCGAGGAACTCGAGCTTTACCAGGCTCTCGCCAAGACCGACAGCCCCGCGCCGCCGCCGAACCCCCTGGGTTACCGTTCGCGTTCTGAGAGGCGGACCTACCGGCGCGCGGAGCGGCGGCGTAGGTCTCACACCAGGTTGTGGTTGATGGTAGCCCCGGCGGCGGTGGTGATCGCCGTGGTTGTGACGCTGCTCACGTTTCTTGGAGGTCCCGAGACGGGCACACAACCGACTACGACTCTGGCTCCCGCCAAGGCCTATCCAGGGGGGCTGGTCGTCGTTGAGGGGCAGGAGGATGTACCGCTGGTGGTGTTGCTCCAGGCCCGCGAGCACGGTGGACTCGTCCTGGCCATGCCTGGACTCACGCTGCTCAACACCCCTTCCGAGGGATTCAGAACCTTGATCGAGCTCTGCGAGACCGGCGAGGATGGTGAGCTGGGCGTAGTGGTGGGCGAGGCCTTGGGGGTGACGCCTTTGCCTACCGCCTCAGTACCTTGGGCCGAGCTTAGAGGTGCGCTCGCGACGGCCGGGGTGGAAGACCTGCCACCGGAGACCCTCACCTCCACAGGAAACGAGAGCGAGCAGGTAGCCCGTGCCGTGTTGGCATCGCTGGGCGGGAGTGAATCGGCCGCCGGGTCTTTCTGGGACGGGCTGTCGCTGGGCGGCGACTCCTCGGGTCTGCGCGAGGCCATGGCAGGGATGGCTGCGTCCTTGGCGGACGGTGAGTGGACGGCCGCCGAACTCGGCGGTCGCCTGGTGGAGAGCGCCGGAGGCCGGTACATCGAGCCGGATATCAAGCATGCGAAGGCCCTCCTCGATGGCACCTGGGACGGCCTGGAGTTCACAGTGCAGGTGCAGAACGGCTCGGGTGTGGTGGGCATCGCGGAGCAGACGGTAGAACTACTGCAGGCCATGGGCTACACGATGCTGCCGGTCGTCAACGCTCGGGGCTTCCCCAGCGTTAAGCAGACCTGCATCACCGCCTCTCCCGACGCGACGGCCGAGGCGCACCGGGTGCGGAGCTTCTTGGGTGTGGGCATCGTTTCCGAGGACGCCACTCTGGAGCAGGGACACATGGTATTGGTGCTGGGCAAAGACTACGTACCCCCCACAAAGATCACCGAACCGGTAGGGTAGTAAGGTAAGGCTCGTGGGATCCGATGGCGGCTTCGAACGATACAGCCGGCAGATGTTGCTGCCGCAGATCGGCCGTACCGGCCAGCAGAAGCTGGCCGCAGCTCGTATCGGTGTGATCGGGTGCGGGGCCCTCGGCTCCGTCATCGCGAGTCATCTGGTCCGAGCAGGCGTCGGACTACTGCGCATCGTCGACAAGGACTATCTGGAGATGCACAATCTGCAACGGCAGATCGTCTTCACGGAGGAGGATGTAGCCCGGGGGCTCCACAAAGCCGAGGCGGCCGCCGCGTATCTGCGTAAGGTGAACAGCCGGGTGATGGTGGAGTCGGTGGTGGCCGCGGTGGACGTTGGCAACCTGCCTGTCCTGGCCGACGACCTCGACCTTCTCGTCGACGGCACCGACAACTTCCCCACTCGCTTCTCCATCAATGACTATGCCGTGGCCCGCGGGATGCCCTGGGTGTACGGCGGGGTTATCACTACGGCGGGCATGTCCATGACCATCGTCCCCGGTGAGGGGCCGTGCCTGCGTTGTCTGGTCCCCGAACTGCCTCCCCGGGAGCAGTCTCTCACCACCGACGTCGTCGGAGTCCTGAACACCGTGGCCGCCGTGATCGGGAGCGTGGAGGCGACTGAAGCCATCAAGCTGGTCGTAGATCCGGCGGCTCGAAGCCGTGCCCTCCTTGTGGTAGACCTGTGGGGACCGACCTGTGAGAGATTGGACGTGCCCCAGGATCCTGACTGCGCGTGCTGTGGGAGCAGGCGGACGGTGGCGGCTCCATGAGCGCCCCTTCCGGCGAAGAGAAGCTCCGCGGCCTTGTGCGAGAATGGGGCCCGTTGCTGGTGGCATTTTCGGGAGGCGTGGACTCCACCGTGGTCCTCAGAGTCGCAGTGGACGAACTGGGGGCTGAACGCGTCCTGGCGGTGACCGCGTGTGGTGACGTGCATACCGATGAGGAGGCGGCCGCGGCCCGTGAAACGGCCGCGCGACTGGGCGCCCGCCACCTGGTCATTTGCACGAGCGAGCTCGCTATCCCCGGCTTCAGTGCCAATCCTCCCGACCGTTGTTACTTATGCAAGAGGTGCATGTACGCGAAGTTGGTAGAAATAGCATGGGCTGAGGATTTGAAGACCGTCGTCGATGGCGGCAACCTCGATGACGAAGCCGACTACCGTCCGGGAAGTCGGGCGGCGGCGGAGTTGGGTGTTCGCAGCCCTCTGGCCGAGGCCGGCATCGGCAAGGCCGGAGTCCGCGCCCTGGCGCGGGAACTTGGGCTGCCGGACTGGGACCGGCCGGCGTCTCCCTGCCTGGCCTCCCGGTTCCCTTACGGTGAGTCGCTTACCGTGGCCAAACTCCGTATGGTGGCCGAAGGGGAACGTCATCTGCGGGGGCTCGGGCTGACGACCTGTCGCGTGCGGCACCATGGGGACCTGGCTCGGATCGAAGTGGGCGTAGACGACATCCCCGTGGCGGCGGAGGAGTCCGTGCGGCGTGCTATCGTTAGGCGCCTGCGCGAGGTGGGCTACATCCATGTGGCGCTGGATCTGGAGGGTTTCAGAAGCGGCGGCTTGAACGAGGCGTTGAGGGACGTCGCGGCGCGTACATCACTTGGCGCCGCGTCGGAGGAGAAGGCATGAACGGACCGATCGACGAGGGGAAACAGGGCGGACAGAGCGGCCTCTCAGCGGCACACGGCAAAGGCACCGGCAGCCTTGCCCGTCTCAGCGCTGCAGCCGCCCGCATGACCACCCTCTTCGCGAGCGATATCAAAGCGATCAGACAGCGGGACCCCGCCGCCCGCAATCTGTTCGAGATTCTAGTCTGCTATCCGGGCCTGCACGCCGTCTGGTTGCATCGCCTGGCTCACTCTCTCTGGGGGCGCAACGTACCCTGTGTCCCGCGGGTCATTTCCCAGGTCGCGCGTCTCGCCACCGGCATCGAGATACATCCGGGGGCCACCCTGGGCGATGGATTCTTCATCGACCATGGGGCCGGTGTGGTTATCGGAGAGACTGCCGAGCTAGGAGAGAACGTCACCATCTACCAGGGAGTGACCCTAGGGGGCACCGGCAAAGAAACGGGCAAGCGCCATCCCACCGTGGGTGACAACGCGGTGATCGGCGCCGGCTCGCTGCTCCTCGGCTCGATCAAGGTGGGCGACAACGTGAGAGTCGGAGCCGGCAGCGTCGTGATACACGACGTCCCCGACAATTCGACTGTGGTGGGCAATCCCGGGCGTCCTGTCATGAGCGAGGGGGCGAAGGTCGGCATCCCCGACATCGACTACACCCTTCTCCCCGACCCGGTGGCCGAAGCCATGAAATGCCTGGTACGTCGAGTGGTGCACCTGGAGAACGAGATCAGACGGCTTCGCGAAACGGCCGGTGATGCAGAGACGCTCCCGGTCGTGGCGACGGATGAGGACCGCGGCTTGGGGCAGCCTCTCCCGAGTCTGGATACGGCCTGCGATGCATTTCTAGCCGATGACGCGCCGGACTCCTGAGCCGGCGGGCTCCGGCCTGGCTGCCGACCTCAACGACAGGCAGCGGGAGGCCGTCCTCCATTCCGGCGGTCCCCTGTTGGTGCTGGCCGGCGCCGGCTCCGGCAAGACCAGGGTACTGACTTATCGGTTGGCCTATCTCATCGAGAGTGGACAGGTGCGGCCGTATCAGACTCTGGCCATCACCTTCACCAATAAGGCCGCCGGGGAGATGCGGGAGAGGGTGGCGGGCCTTCTGGGCCACGTGTCCGGATGGATGTGGGTCTCCACGTTCCACTCGGCCTGTGCCCGCATGCTCCGTACCGACGCTCCCCTGCTCGGTTATCGCTCCAACTTCACCATCTACGACGAAGATGATTCCACCCGGCTCATCAAGCACTGCCTGGAAGATCTGCGTCTCGACACAAAGCGGTTTCCCCCAAGGGGGGTCCAGAACCTCATCTCCGACGCTAAGAGCAGGCTTGTGGACGTGGACGATTTCGCCCGGCAACGCTCCATGGGCGGCGGAGGTTCTGCGGGTGGCGGCTCCTGGCCCGAGGGGATGGCCGCCGAGGACGGGCCGTCCGGCTATTGGGACGTGTCGGCTCAGGTCTACAAGCGCTACCAGGCACGGCTCCTGGATCAGAACGCCTTAGATTTCGATGATCTGCTCATGCGTGTGGTGGACGTGTTGCGGCTGTTCCCCGAGCGGCTCGAGTATTACCGCGATCAATTCCGTCATGTCCTGGTGGATGAGTACCAGGACACGAACCGGGCCCAGTACGTGCTGGTAAAATTGCTGACCGAGGAGCACCGCCAGGTGACCGTGGTCGGCGACGACGACCAGTCGGTGTACTCTTGGCGTGGAGCCGATGTTCGCAACATCCTCAACTTCGAGGAGGACTTCCCCGATACCAAGGTCGTCAAGCTGGAACAGAATTATCGCTCCACCTCCACCATCCTCGACGTGGCGAACGCTCTCGTTTCCCACAATAGGGGTCGCAAACCCAAGAATCTCTGGAGCGAGCGAGGCACCGGCGATCAGGTGGTAGTGCTCGAATGCCGCGACGAGCACGAGGAGGCGCGGCTGATCTGTGAAGAGATGGTGAAGACACTCCGGGAGCGGCCCGCCTCCGATGTGGCCGTGTTCTATCGAGTCAATGCCCAATCTCGAGTGCTTGAGGATATGCTGGTCCGGCAAGGTATCGGTTATCGGATCATAGGCGGCGCCAAGTTCTACCAGCGTGCCGAGATCAAAGATCTGCTGGCCTACCTGCGCGTGATGGTCAACGTGACCGACGACCTGTCTCTCCTCCGTGTCATCAACACGCCGCGGCGGGGATTGGGAGACATCGCCGTCGGTCGGCTGCAGGGCTACGCGCGCGATCAGGAAATACCTCTGCGCGAGGCCTTGGCAAGGGCGACGGAGGTGCAGGGTCTGACCTCCGCGGCCACCGCGGCCTGTGTACGGTTGGGGGAGGGCTTCGTATGCTGGGCGGAGGCGGCGGGTGTGACCGAGGCCGGCGAAGCCGAGACCACCGGCTCCGAGGAGGCCGAGGCAGCAGATGCGGGTCGGGCCGGAGCCACCGCCGGGGTTCTCGGCGTGGCCGAGGCCGGTTCGGAGGTCGTTGCGGCCGAGACCGCTGCGGAAGTCGCTGCGGAAGTCACTGCGGCAGCGACTGTCGATGCCGCGAAGGAGCGGGTCCCTGTCGCCGATGTCGTGCGCCGGGTACTCGAGGAGAGCGGGCTTCTCCAAGCGCTGAGAGCTGAGAGGACTCTAGAAGCGGAAGGGCGCGTCGAGAACCTGGAGGAATTCGTGAACGTGGCCGCGGAGTTCGATCGTATGAATCCCGAGGGGACCCTCACCGACTTTTTGCAGGAGATCAGTCTTTATGCCGACATCGACAGCATGGAGGAGGGACGGCCGGTCGTCACGCTCATGACGCTTCACAATGCGAAAGGCCTGGAATTCCCGGTGGTGTTCATCACGGGGATGGAGGAGGGGCTGTTCCCGCACTCTCGCTCACTGGATGAGCAGCGACTGGAGGAGGAGCGACGTCTCTGCTACGTGGGTATCACGCGGGCCAAGGACCGCCTCTATCTGTCGCACGCCAGGTCGCGGACCCTTCATGGGGGCGCCGGCTACAGGTTGCCGAGCCGCTTCCTGGGGGAGATACCCGCGAAGCTGGTGGAGTTCCGAGGCGACGGCGGTCAGGGACGCGGGGTCCCCGGCCGGCCTCGTGCGACCCGCGGCCCAGGGCGGGCGGCCGCACCGGCGGTTTCCGGCCTCGCCACGGGCGACAAGGTCATCCACGCTAAGTTCGGTGAGGGGGTGGTGCTGGGCGTTGAGCCCGGCGGCGTTGTCCGTGTCTTCTTCACGGGACTGGGGGAACAGAAGCGTCTACTGCTCGAGTACGCGCCGCTGAAGAAAGTGTAGCCATGATGCTCGACCCCGACGCATGCTACAGAGCCATGAGCGCCCGCGATCCGCGTTTTGATGGCCGGTTTTTCGTAGGCGTCTCCTCAACCGGCGTCTATTGTCGTCCTGTATGTCGCGCCCGCCGGCCCAAGCCCGGCAACTGCTCCTTCTTCCCAAGCGCGGCGGCCGCCGAGGCTGCCGGATATCGTCCCTGTCTTCTCTGCCGCCCTGAACTGGCTCCCGGGAATGCCGGCGTCGACGCATCCGGCAGGCTCGCGCAACGAGCGGCAGGCATGATCGAGGACCGCATATCGAACGGACTCGATCTCGACGCTCTGGCCCAGGGGCTTGCGGTGACGCTTCGTCACCTACGTCGGGTTTTCAAAGCCGAGTTCGGAGTCTCCCCCGTTGTCTTCGCTCAGACACAACGACTGCTGCTCGCCAAACGGCTGCTCACAGATACGCACCTGTCGATGGCCGAGGTTGCGTTCGCGTGTGGATTCGGCAGTATCCAGCGTTTCAACGCCTTGTTCCAGGAGCGATACCGCTTGAGTCCCACCACCCTCCGGAAGCAGAGGAGAGGGTCTTCTTCGCTCGGCGCGTTCAGGTTCGAGCTTACCTACCGTCCGCCGCTCGACTGGGATGCCCTTCGCTCCTTCCTTGGACGCAGGGCGATAGGGGGCGTGGAATCCGTCGACGGTGACACGTATTATCGGACGCTCCGCATCGAGCATCATGGTGAGATCCATACCGGATGGATCTCGGCTTCCCCTTCGCAGACGAAGCCGGCGCTGATCATGATGGTCTCGGCCTCTCTGTCGAAAGTCCTTCCTCGCGTGCTCAGTCGGGCCAAACAGGCCTTCGATCTGTCATCGGACCCTGATGCCGTGGCGGCGGGGTTGGGTGATCTTGCCGCTCGACGTCCCGGACTCCGCCTGCCGGGGTCCTGGGATGGTTTTGAGCTGACGGCCCGGGCGATCCTCGGCCAACAAGTGACGGTACAGGCCGCGCGCACCCTTGCCACCCGGCTGGTCCGGTCGTTTGGAGAGCCTCTCACTTCCGCGCCTGCGGGGCTTTCGCACCTTTTTCCGACGGCAGAACGGCTGGCCGAGACCTCTCCCGCGGACATCCAGGTCCTGGGTGTGGTGGGCACGCGGGCCCGCTCCATCGTTGGAGTGGCCCAGGCCGTTGCCTCCGGGGAGCTCTCGATAGCGCCGGGCGGTGACCCAACCCTCCTTGACGCCTCGCTCCGGCGGCTACAGGGGGTGGGTGACTGGACGGCTGAGTACGTGGTGATGCGAGGTCTTACGTGGCCCGACAGCTTTCCTGCCTCAGATCGTGGTGTACTCAGGGCCATGCAGGAGGACGATCCGAAGCGCGCGCAGAAGCGCGCGGAAGTGTGGCGACCCTGGCGTTCATACGCGGTCATGCATCTTTGGCGGATGCTGGAGGAGCAGCACATAGAGGATCGACGCTCAACTGAGGATCGACGACCAACAGAGGAGTCATGATGACCAAGGGGACTGCGATGAACAGGGGTACCACAGTGATCTACTCCTACACGGAGAGCCCGCTCGGCCGCATCCTTGTTACCTCCGAGGGCGGCTCGCTCACCGGCCTCTATCTGGAGGGAGAGAAGTACGAGCCTCGGCCGGGGGGCGACTGGATACGGGATGATTCCCTTCCCCTCTTCTTGGCGGTCGCGTCTCAACTCGCGGAGTATTTCGACGGGTCACGAACCTGCTTCGAGCTCCCGTCGGCCCCGGTAGGGACCCCCTTCCAGCAAGAGGTTTGGCAGTGCCTTCAGAGGATCCCATATGGGGCTCGGATCTCGTACGGGGACATCGCTCGTGATCTGGGCAGACCTCAAGCCGCACGTGCGGTAGGTGCGGCGGTGGGACGTAATCCCGTGTCGATCATCATCCCCTGCCATCGGGTTGTCGGAAGCAACGGCGCTCTCACCGGTTTTGCCGGAGGGCTAGAGCGGAAAGAGGCTCTGCTCAGATTGGAAGCCCGCGACATCTGAACACCGCGAGCGTTGCGCAGGCGTCGTTTCGGGCGCTTGATGTAATATATCTTGCGTAATTTTGTACTGCATTGAATAGTGCAGTAACCTCCGTTTTGACCCATCTCGATGAGGCGTCTCCTCACATCTTCAGATCCTGCTCCCACAGGCCGTCCGTAGAGGATTCGGTGGGCTGAAATGGAAGAAATGTATTGCATAGTGGAACAATTTGGGCTATTGTGGGTTCCATGCAACAGGAATTGCTCTCAGGGGAGTACGACCACACACTCGACCCCAAAGGCCGAGTCACCCTTCCTGCGCGATATCGAGACTATTTCCAGTACGGCGCCGTACTCGTTCGCCTGCTGGACGACGAGCCCTGTATCCGCGTCTACCACCCGGCGGCGTGGAAGGAGTTCGATGCCAAATACATCGAGCCTCTGGACGAGTTCGGCAGCCGGACGGACAGATGGAAGACCCGCTTGATCTACAAGAACCAGATCTGTGTTGAACCTGACCGGTCGGGACGGGTCCTGGTGCCCGCTCAGAGGATCAAGGAATTGGGCCTCTCCGGGAAGATCAAGATCATCGGCAACCGTACTCATCTGGAGATCTGGGATCCCGAGACCTACGACGCTCTCGAAGCGGCGGAAAGGGGCGGGGATGGCTAGCGCGGCAGCCTCATTCGTGACGGAGATGGCCATGGCTCACGTTCCGGTACTGACGCAAGAACTACTCGACCTGCTCGACGTGGGAAGCAACGCCCAAGTGGTCGACTGCACGTTCGGCGCGAGTGGACATGCCGGCGCCGTCGCGGCGAAACTAGGCCCTGGCGGTTCGATCATCTGCTGCGATCAAGATCCTGTCGCCTACGAGTACTACGTCTCCTTCAAGGCAGGACTGCGCTGTAAGTCACGCTTCTACGCAGGGGACTTCGCCGACACGCTCGCCGACCTGCTCGATGAAGGCTTTCGAGCTACTCATATATACATGGACTTGGGTGTCAGCAGCATGCAGATCGATACTCCCGAGCGGGGCTTCTCCTACAGTTACGATGCTCCTCTCGACATGCGCATGGACCCGGCGTCGGCCATCACGGCGGCGGATATCGTGAACACGTGGCCGGAGAGGAGGCTGACCAGCCTGTTCGGCAACTACGGCGAGGAACGTTACTCAGGCCGAATCGCGCGGGCCATCGTGGCCCGGCGGGCGCAGACTCCGTTCACCCGCACGGCCGAGTTGGTGGACATCATCAAGAGGGCCATCCCCACACCGGCCCGTTTCGGCGCCGGCAACCCGGCCCGGCGGGTCTTCCAGGCGCTGCGCATCGAGGTCAACGACGAGCTCAACAGCCTACGCCGCGCCCTCCCCGAGGCGTTCGAGCTCCTCGAATCGGGAGGCTCCATGGCGGTTATCACCTTCCATTCACTGGAGGATCGTATGGTCAAGGGGTTCTTCGCGGGCAAGGCTCGAGCGTGCACCTGTCCGCCGGAATTCCCGGTGTGTGTGTGCGGAGGCAGGGCAACCGGTGAGGTCATAACCCCCAAGGCCGTGACTCCTGGGTTGCGCGAGCTTGAAGCCAATCCGCGCTCCAGCTCGGCTAAGTTGCGCGTCCTTCGGAGGCTGTGATGACCAGCATCGCGCGTTTGGCTTGGATGGCGGATTGGGAAGAGAGCGTCCGTGCCTCGTCGGCCTCACGGAGAAGCGGGACGAAGGGTTTCGGAGAGACGCGGCCCACCGCTCGCACACAGGTGACCGCCCGTATGGACTCTTCCCGCTATTACGGCCGTGAAGCCACCGCTCGGGTGCTGCAGCCGTCGCGCGACACCGTTGTTGCTCCCAGGCCGCTGCCCCGACTGCGGCTGGTCGCCCGGCGGCAACAACCTCGCTGGGGCCTCATCGTGATGGCTTTGGCGATGATCGGGGCTCTGGTGGCGGCCTGCATCATCGCTCCGATGTTGATCCACTCAGCCTCGACTGATCTAGAATCCACGATCGGCCGGCTGGAGTCTGAGCAGAAGGAGTTGGCCGCGGCGAACTCGGCCTTGTCCGCTCAGATATCTGCGCTATCGTCTCCTGAGAGGGTTGCCGAACAGGCGACTCGACTCGGTCTGGGTCCGGCCGTCTACGTACATTACGTGGAGGCTGAGCCGGGTCCACCAGTGGCGGAAGGTGAGCCTACCATCAGCGGCAGGTGACCGTGGGCCGGACGAACAAGCGTCTGGCGCTGTTCATGGGCCTCGCTATCGTGTTCCTGGCCGTTCTCCTCGGTCGGACGTTCTACGTGCAGGTCATCGCCGCTCCCGCCCTGCAGGAGAAGGGCGAGGGCCAGTCCTTGCGGTCTATCGCGTTGGAGGCGCCGCGGGGCACCATATACGACCGCGACGGCCAGGCCTTGGCCGTGTCGCAGACCATGGCGTCCGTCTATGCCAATCCCCGCCAAGTCGAGGGGCCGGCGGGGGCGGCTAAGATGCTGGCCTCCATACTCGAAGTGCCGGAACAGGACTTGGTGGAAAAGCTGAGCGCAGATTCCGGCTTCAGATACCTTGCCCGGAGGGTGGAACAGTCGGTGGGTAAGCAGGTGCAGGCCTTGGTCGAGGAGGAGGATCTGACCGGCATCGGAGTGTGCCCGGAGGTGAAACGGGTCTATCCGAAAGGGGCGCTGGCGCCGCAACTGCTGGGCTTGGTGGGAGGAGACGACTACGCGGGTCTGGCGGGGCTGGAACTGGAGTACGAGGATCTATTGGCCGGTCTGCCCGGCGCCCAGCAGATCATCAGCGGCCACGAGGGTAACCGTCTCTCCACAGTCTCGGTGAGAGAGGCGGAGGCCGGCGCCGACATCGTCCTTGCTATCGACGCTGATATCCAGTACGAGACGGAGAAGATCCTTACCGAGGTCGTGAGAGAGTTCCAAGCCGCCAAGGCGTGCGCCGTGGTCCTCGATCCCAGCACGGGGGAGATCATCGCCATGGCCAATACCCCGGTCTTCGACGCCAACCGCTATGCCTCCGGCGATATCGCCGAGAGCGATCGCCGCAACATGGCCGTGACCGATCAGTACGAACCCGGGTCCACCTTTAAAATGGTGACCACGGCTGCGGCCCTGGAGGCCGGTTTGGTCACACCGGAGACCACGTTTCGGTTGGGCAAGAGCATCACGGTCTACGACGTGACCATCCATGAAGCCCACGAGGAGGGGGTTCCGGAGGTGCGGGATCTCACCGTGACCGAGATACTGGCTCAGTCGTCCAATGTGGGCACGGTCAAACTCGGGTTGGAGGTCGGAAAGACCCGGTTGGTGGAGATGATCGGCAAATTCGGCTTCACCGAGAAGCTCGGCGTGGACTTCCCCGGCGAGACCGGCGGGCAGATGCTTCCGGCGAAGAAGTGGTCGGGCACCACGATCGCCAACGTGCCCATAGGCCACGGTGTGGCCGTGTCGCCTCTTCAACTCGCCGCCGCTTACGCTGCGATCGCCAATGACGGGGTGCTCATACAGCCCCATCTCGCCAAGGGACGCACCGAGCCCTGGAGCCGGCGCGTGGTGAGCGAAGACGTCGCCGCGCAACTGCGCCGGATGCTGACCGTCACAGTGGATGACGGTACCGGCAAGCTGGCTCGGGTGGCCGGCTACAAGGTGGCCGGCAAGACGGGGACGGCCCAGAAGGTCAAAGAGGGCGGGGGTTACCATCAGGACCACGTAGTGGCTTCTTTTGTCGGTATGGTGCCGGCCGATAGTCCGCGGCTGGTCATCCTGGTGACGGTGGACGATCCCGCGACTCAGCACTTGGGGGCATATGTGGCGGCACCGGCGTTCGCGGATATCGCAGCGTTCTCCTTAAGGGCTCTGGGCATCCCGCCCACGCCCGTCGAGTGAATGAGACGGCCGCTGTGGCCGCCGGGCCCTTCGAGCCGATGAACGCGAAGCGCCGGTCTTCCTCCGGACCCTTAGGGCCCTCGAACCGGGAGGTGACCTGATGGTAGAATCCTCCCCTGTGAGACTCTGTGACCTCTTCGCCGGTGTCGAGGGCTGGCGCCTGGCGGGCGCCGGTGACGTTGGCATCACCTCACTCACCTACCGCAGCGATCAGGCGGGTCCTGGCAGTCTGTTTTTCTGCGTACCCGGGTTCGTTCGCGATGGGCATGACTTCGCTCCGGACGCGGTGGCCCGGGGCGCGACGGCTTTGTGCGTGGAGCGCCCTCTGGGTTTGCCGGTGGCCCAGGTCGTGGTTCCATCGGTGCGGGCGGCCATGGGGCCGGTGGGCGCCACTTTCTACGGACACCCCGGCAGGCGTCTGCTCACAGTCGGCATCACCGGAACCAACGGCAAGACCACGTCGGCCTTCTTGGTCGCTCATCTGCTCGAGCACGCGGGTCTGAGTTGCGGACTCATGGGAACCGTCGAACGACGGATAGGGGGTCGGACGCTCCCTGCGGGCCGGACGACTCCGGAGGCGCTCGATATTCAACGCGACCTGGCCCTCATGGCGGATGCGGGCGACCTGGCGGTTGTCATGGAGGTGTCGTCTCACGCGCTCGACCTGGGCCGCGTCGCCGATATCGCCTTCCGCGCCGTCGCCTTCACCAATCTGACCCAGGACCACCTCGACTACCACAAGACGCTGGAAGACTACTTCGCGGCCAAGAGCAGGTTGTTCCTGGAGGCGGATTTTGCCACCGGCTTGACCGTCGCGGTCATCAACGTGGACGACCCCCATGGGCGTGAGCTGGCCTTCCGGTGCCCGAGAGAGCGAGTGATAGGTTTCTCCAGTCGGTCGGAGATATCGGAATGGGGCCCTGCCGACTTGGAGATGAGCGAATACCAGAAGGATGCCGCCGGTATCAGGGGCGTCCTGGTGGTAAGAGGCACGGCGTTGAAGTGCGCCCGCGGGCGAGTCGTTCCCGATCCCACCGCTTGTGGCGAGCAGCGGCTGGAGATGGCCACCTCACTGGTGGGGGACTTCAATGTGGGCAACACACTGACCGCCCTCGGTGTGGGGCTGGGGCTCGGCCTGGACCTAGACGAGATGCTCGTCGGCATGCGCACGTTCCGGGGCGTGCCCGGACGCATGGAATCGGTGAACGCCGGGCAGGACTTCTTGGTTCTGGTGGACTATGCGCATACCCCCGACTCTGTCCGGAACGTTCTCCGGGCTGCCCGGGGTATCACTCGTGGCAGACTCATCGCGGTGATCGGCTGCGGAGGCGACCGTGATAGGCTCAAACGGCCACTCATGGGCAGGGAGGCGGAGAGCGCGGCCGACCTGGTGGTGGTCACATCGGACAATCCTCGCAGCGAAGATCCCCTCTCCATCATCGCCGAGATAGTAGGCGGCCTGGATCGCCCGGCTGCCGCCGTCGTGCAGCCCGACCGGCGGCTCGCCATCGCGGAGGCCTTTGACCGAGCGGAGGGCGGCGACGTAGTCATGATTCTGGGGAAAGGTCATGAACTCGGCCAGGAGTTCGCAACCGAGACGACTCCCTTCGACGACCGGCAGATAGCCAGAGAGTTGTTGCTGGCCCGCCGGCAGGAGCTTGAACGTGACCTTCGAGCCCGACGGCGTGATCGAGGTCGGCCGACATGATCCCCCTAACCGCGGAAGAGGCCGGAAGGGCGCTGGGACTGCAGGCATTGTCGGCTGCGGTTCTCGGCATCAGCATCGACACACGGACACTGACGCCGGGCGATCTGTTCGTAGCGCTCAAAGGTGAACGCCTTGACGGCCACGACTTTGTCGAGAAGGCTTTTGCCGCCGGCGCGTCGGGGGTGGTTGTGGCGCGCGAGAGCTGGGGTGGTCGCGAGATAGGCAGAGGCGGCCGCCTCGGGGGCCGCCCGGACGTCGGTACGGCGTCCGTCTATGAAGTGGATGACACGTTGATGGCGCTCTGGGCGCTGGCTCGAGAGGTGCGTCGCAAGTCCGACGCCCTCGTTTTCGCTGTGACCGGAAGCGTCGGCAAGACCAGCACCAAGGACTATTTGGGCGCCATGGTGGGCCGAGTCCGCTGTTTGGTGATGACGGCCGCGAACCAGAACAACGAAGTGGGAGTGCCGCTCACGCTTCTCGCCGTCACCCCCGATACCGAGGCGGTTGTGGTGGAGATGGGCATGCGCGGCCTCGGCCAGATTGCCGCGCTTGCTGAGGTCACCGAACCTGACATTGGAGTGATAACCAACATCCATCCAGTTCACCTTGAGCTTCTGGGGTCGTTGGACAATATCGCTAAAGCCAAGGCTGAGCTTGCAGGGGGCCTGCGGCGAGGTGCTCCCCTCGTGATTCCAGCGGAATGCTCTGTTTTGCAGCCATATATCGGCTTGGCTGAGCGCCCCGTGGTGCGTTTTGGCTTGGATCGACCTGGGTGTGCCGCCGATGTGAGAGGTTCGTTGCGCGCAGCGGCCGGGGAAGCGGAGCACGTGCTGAGTCTCATATGGCCCGGAGGTCAGGTCGAGGTCAAGACCCGCCGTATGGCTCGACATCAGGTTGAGAATGCCACTGCAGCCGCGGCGGCCTGTTATGCCGCGGGCCTGCCGGTCGCCGAGTGCGCGGCGGGGATCGCCATGGCGAGGTTGAGTGATGGTAGGGGCGATGTTGTTCGTTTGCCTGGGCTGACCATCATCGACGATACCTACAACGCTAATCCTGCCGCGGTGCGTGCCGCTCTGGACGACCTCGTGGACATGGCCGGGCTGTTGGGGGGTAGGGCGGTCGCGGTGCTGGGCGATATGCTCGAACTGGGGCCGGAGGCGGAGCGTTACCACTTCGAGATCGGGGAGTACGCGGGCAGAGCCGGGGTACGGGCGCTGTGGGGAGTCGGTGAGCTGTCGGCGCTCACGGTCGCAGGTTTCCAGAGATGGTGGGAAGGCAAGACGGGGGACGTCGACTGGAGGGCAGGACATGTGACCTCGGCCGAAGAAACATCATCGGTGTCGGCTGCTTTGGAGCCGGGCGACATAGTGCTCTTCAAGGCGTCGCGGAGCATGCGCCTCGAGACCATGGTGCGACGGCTCGTGGCCGAGCGTCGGCCGACGGATGAGGATCGTCTCGTTGTGGAACGCGGGCCTGGTGACGAGACGGAGAACGGGACTAAGGAGACGCGCCGGTGCTGAAAGTGCTGTCGGCCACCCTCGTGGCGTTGGTTATCGGGATGGTGGCCGGCCCCCGTTTCATACGTTGGCTGAGTCGACGGGGGATCGGGCAGAACATCCGCGAACTGGGCCCCAAGGCTCACAGCGTCAAAGCAGGTACGCCTACCATGGGTGGTCTGCTGCTCTTAGCGGCTACGCTCATCCCTTATTTGATATTCGCCACCAAGACGGTGCCGACCCTGGTGGTCATCGTCTTGGCACTGGGCGGCGGAATGATCGGCTTCGCCGACGACTTCATGAGTCAGTGGCGGCAACGCTCTTTGGGTCTGAGTGCCAGATTCAAGCTGCTCCTTATGCTCCCGGTGTTCGGCGTCGCCTTGTGGCTCGCCACCAAGTACGGGGGAGTCGATACGCGGCTGAGCGTGCCGTTCGTGCGCGCCGGTTTGGAGATAGGCTGGTTCTACTACATCTTCGCCTTCCTCTTCATCGTCGGTTTCACCAATGCAGTCAATCTCACCGACGGACTGGACGGCCTGGCCGCCGGCACTGCGGGGATCGCTCTGTTCGCCTACGCGGGGATCGCCTTTCTCCAAGGGAAGTATGATCTGGCCACCCTAGGCGCGTGTTTCACGGGCGCCTGTGTCGGCTTTCTCTGGTACAACACCCACCCGGCGACGGTCTTCATGGGGGATACCGGCTCGCTGGCGCTGGGGGGAGCAGTGGCAGGCATGGCCATCGCCACCAACATGGAGATCCTTCTCTTCCTGGTAGGGGGTCTGTTCGTGCTGGAAGCCTTGAGCGTCACGATCCAGGTATTCAGCTTCCGGGTATTCCACCGGCGGGTCTTCCTGATGGCCCCCATCCACCACCATTTCGAGCTCAAAGGTTGGTCGGAGACGAAGATCATCGTGAGGTTCTGGATCATCTCCGCCATACTGGCCGCAGCAGGGTTCGCCCTCTACTACCTCAGCAACACACGCATCTCGGGAGGTTGATCGTGATGGGTCACGGCGATGGGCCTCCTGGAGTCGCTGATGGAGGCGCGGGACTTCCAGACTCGGTGAGACGGGTGCTGGTCCTGGGGGCGGGTCGCTCCGGCACCAGCGCGGCACTCGCCCTTGCTCGGTTGGGACGCGACGTCATTTTGAGCGACCGGCGCGAACCGGCGTTACTGCCCACGCCGGCCGCCGCGACCGGCGTGGGCGTCCGCTTTCAGTCTGAGGGCACACTCGACGTCTCGTGGCCGGAGCCCGATCTGGTGGTGAAGAGTCCCGGGGTCCCTGGAGAGGCGGGGCCGGTGGTGTGGGCGAGGCAACGAGGCGTGCCGGTGTGGAGCGAGCTCGAGCTCGCGTACGCCCTGTTCCCGAATCCCTTCGATGCGGTCACCGGCACCAACGGTAAGACCACCACCACGGCGCTCCTGGGCCATCTGTTCACCGTGGCCGGGCGACCGGCGCGAGTGCTCGGCAACATCGGGATCGCCGTAACCTCGGTGGCCGGTGAGATCGCGCCCGACGAGGAGCTGGTGGTGGAGGTGTCGAGTTTTCAACTGGAGGATGTGCACGCATTTCGGCCCACGGTGGGCGTCTTCCTCAACCTCACGCCCGATCATCTGGACCGTCACGGCTCCATGGGATGCTACCTGGCATGCAAGGCCAACCTGTTCGCCGGACAGCATGCGGGGGACGTAGCTGTGTTGAACTTGTCTGATCCCTTCGTGGCCGGGCTTGGCCTTGAGTTGGCCGGCCGCCCCGACGGCCCTCGTGTGGCCTTCTTCTCAACCACGACCCGCACGGGCGGACGGCAGCTGGTGTCCTGGGTAGAGGACGGGTGGGTCTACCTTGAAGAGGAGCGGTCGATCAGGGTGAGCGACATCCGTTTGCCCGGCGTCCACAACTTGGAGAACTGTCTCGCGGCGGGCACCGCGGCCCTGGCCCGCGGGCTTGATCCAAGTGTTGTAGCCGAGGGTCTGGGCTCCTTCGCTGGGGTCGCTCACCGGCTCGAGAGGGCAGGAATGGTCGCCGGGGTGACGTATGTCAACGACAGTAAGGCTACCAACGTGGAGGCTACGCTCACCGCTCTGAAGGCGTATCCAGAAAGGACGCATCTGATCTTGGGAGGACGCGACAAAGCTTCCGATTACCGACCTGTGGCCCGTGCCTGCGCGCGGGGCTGTGAAGCCGTGTACCTTATCGGTGAGGCGAGTCCGCTCATCGAGACGGCCTTCCGCGAAGTCCGAGACGAGGAGAAGGTCCAAGGGGCGCTCGAGCCTCTGGTATGTGGTGATCTGGAGGCCGCCGTTCGGCTCGCGGCACGGAAGTCGACGGCCGGCGATGTGGTGCTCCTTGCCCCTGCCTGTGCCAGCTTCGACCAGTACGAAGACTTCGAAGAGCGTGGTCTGCATTTCTGCGCGCTTGTCCGCCGACTGGCCGGCGACACGCTATGAGCTCCGCGACGGCCCGCACGCAACGTCCAGGCGCCGAGGACGCCAAGGCGCCCGCTCCCTATCCGCGACCCCGGGCGACGGTCACGCTCAGGGACTCCTCTCCGGCGGTCTACCATCTGGTATGGGTGACCACGCTGATTCTGCTTGTGGCCGGCATGTGCATGATGCTGTCGGTATCGGTGGCGGAAGGCGTCAACGGGGGGTCCAAGTACGGCTACGTCCGCGCGCAAGGCATCGCGGCGGCTGTGGGCCTGGTGCTGCTCGTGGCCCTGTGGCGTCTCGATTATCGCAGGCTGCGGGTGATCTCCGTAGCGTTTCTTGCTCTAGTGGGGTTTCTGCTTATCCTGGTGCACGTCCCTCAGTTCGGCCAGATGGCCGGCGGGGCCAGGAGCTACCTCAAGATCGGTCTCTTCACGCTGCAGCCGTCGGAGTTGGCCAAGTTGGCCCTGGTGCTGCTCGGAGCTCATCTTCTTTCGAGGCGTCGGAGGGGGGCTGGTGATTTCGAGGCGTTCATGTGGCCCTTCGGCGCGATCGGCTTAGGCATGTGCGTGATGGTCACGCTTGAGGGCGATCTGGGGACCGCCATAATAATGGCCGGGTTGGTGATGGGAATGCTGTGGCTTGGGGGAATGAAGGCCACGCATTGGTTGGCCCTGACCGGCACAGGAGCAGCGGCGGCTATGGCTCTCGTCTTCACGAGTCACGTGCGTATGAGCCGGGTCTTCTCCTTCCTCGATCCGTCGTCTGATCCTCAGGGAGCGGCATACCAGTTGGGGCAGTCTATGGTTGCGCTCGGCAGGGGCGGCTGGATTGGAGTGGGGCCGGGGGAGAGCGTCCAGAAGTTCCAGTACCTGCCCAAAGCGCATACCGACATGATCTTCAGCATCCTGGGTGAAGAATTCGGCCTTGTGGGAGCCGGATCGGTGCTGGTGCTCTTCGGCGTGTTCGCGTTCGCCTGCTGGCAACTCGCCAGGCGCTGTTCGGACCCCATGGGCAAATATCTGATAGCCGGTTGCGGCATGCTGGTGACGCTGCAGGCCGTCGTCAACATCGGCGGCGTCATCGGCGCGCTGCCTCTGACTGGGGTACCCTTACCTTTCATCAGCTACGGCCGTAGCAGCCTGGTGGCGATGCTGATGGCCGTAGGAGTGATCCTGGCAGTCGCCAGACGCGCGCCTGCCCGGCCGGCGCCGTCTCCAGCAGTGAGGTATGAGAATGTCACGCGTATTGATCGCGGGCGGCGGTACGGCGGGGCACGTGGTGCCCGCCCTAGCCCTCGCTGACGTCCTGTCGAGCCGGAGTCTCGAGGTAGCATTCTGCGGCACAGGGCGGGGGATGGAAAGGGAGTTGGTCCCTCGGGCCGGCTACCCCCTGTATGCCGTCCGCATCCGCGGCTTCGAGCGCAGACTGGGGCTCTCCACCCTGCGCACCCTGGGGTCTATCCCAGTGGCGGGGGTCGACGCTTGGAGGCTGCTCCGCACCTTCCGTCCCGACTGCGTGATCGGCGTGGGAGCCTATGCCTCGGGCCCGGTGGTGGCCGAGGCTGCGGCGGGCAGGGTCCCGACCGTGGCCGTGGAGATGGACTCCTACATGGGTTGGACCAACCGTATCCTAAGTCGCATGGTCGACAAAGTGTGTCTCTCTTTTCCCGATCCACGCCGGACGGGTGAGAAGTATATCTATACAGGTCGGCCCCTGCGGCCGGCGTTACTCTCGGCGACCCGCGATGAAGGTCTGGTTCGTTTCGGTTTGGACCCGGCCAGGGACGTGCTTCTGGTGTTCGGTGGGAGCTTGGGTTCGCATACCCTGAACGAGGCAACGGTGGACGCGTTCGCACGGACCGCCACGCCGTTCCAGATCGTACATATCACGGGAGAGCGCGAACATGCCCGTGTGGCAGAGGCCCTAAGCGGTCCGGATGCCAACGCGGCTTATCAGATCCACGCCTTCCTGGACGATTTCCCTCTGGCGTTGGCCGCCGCCGACGCGGTGGTGGGGAGGGCGGGCGGGTCGGTATCGGAGGTCTTAGCTCGTGGGGTGCCGTCTCTGCTGGTACCCTATCCGTTGGCTACGGGTGACCACCAGACGGTCAATGCCCGCACGGTCGCCGAGGCGGGTGCCGCCCTCATGATCACGGACGCCGATCTGACCGCTAAGGATCTGGCTGAGGCCGTGGCCACCCTGCTCGATCCTCACACCAACCGCCGCATGAGTGAAGCCGCTCTGCGACTGGCCAGACCGGACGCGGCTGTCCGCATAGCCGATGTCGTAGTAGAATTGATCGCCCGGCGTACCGGGGAACACTATGACTGAACCAGCCATCGACACCTCGAGCATCGCCGCCCCTGAGTGGCTGCGCAGCTTCCATTTCATCGGGATTGGGGGCGCAGGGATGAGCGGCATCGCTCTGGTGCTGCACAAGCGTGGCTATCAGGTCACCGGGTCCGATCTCAAACCTTCTCGCTACACCGCCCTTCTGGAGGACGCCGGAGCGCCGGTCAAGATCGGCCACAGAGCGTCGAACCTGGATCAGCCGGACGTGGTGGTCATCTCATCAGCCATCCCCGCGCACAACGTGGAGTTGCAGGAGGCCCGGAGGCGCGGCATCCTCGTCGTCAGACGCGCCCAAGCATTGGCCTGGCTGATGGACTGCGCCCGCGGCATCGCCGTCTGCGGCACGCACGGCAAGACCACCACCACCTCGATGATCAGCCGGGCGTTGGTCGACGGCGGTTTCGATCCCACTTTCCTGGTCGGCGGCGAACTCAACGATCTGGGCTCGAACGCCCGTCACGGTGAAGGGCCCTTCGTGGTGTGCGAAGCCGATGAGTCGGACAGGTCGTTTCTGCTGCTCAGGCCGGAGATAGCCGTGCTCACCAATGTGGAGCTGGACCACCACAGCCACTACCTGCACATCGAGGATGTGGAGCGTGTCTTCGAGACCTTCCTGAGCCGTCTCCCCGACCACGGACTGCTCGTCTACTGCGGAGAAGAACCCCGCGTTACGGCGCTGGCGGTCAAGTCAGGTTGCAGGACCTGTTCGTACGGGTTCGATTCCTCGGCTGCGTACCAGGCGCGGGAGGTCGTGGCCGGACATCCCGGCAGTAGCTTCGAGGTATGGAGCGGTGGGAGGAAGCTGGCCTCGGTAGTTCTTCAGGCGCCTGGGAGGCACAATGTGCTGAACGCTCTCGCCTGTTTCGCGACTCTCAGCGAGCTCGGGATAGACACCTCCGTGGTTGTCGCGGCGCTGAACACCTTCAACGGGGCGGTCCGGCGATTCCAGCGTATAGGCGAACGCGATGGAGTAACGGTGGTCGACGACTACGCCCACCATCCCACAGAACTGCTGGCCACCCTGCGTGCGGCGCAGGAGGGTGAATGGTCACGGGTGATCGCGGTCTTTCAGCCTCATCTGTACTCACGTACCGAGTTTCTCCACGCGGAGTTCGCAGATGCACTGATGGAGGCGGATGTGGCGGTCGTCACCGACGTGTTCGGGGCTCGGGAAGCCCCGCGTCCCGGGGTGAGCGGCAAACTGATCGTCGACAGCATGCTGAGGAACTCCGTCAAGAAGCCGGTGGCCTACCTGCCCCGATTGGGCTCTATAGTCGAGTACCTTGAGCAGATCGTGACGCCGGGCGATCTGGTGCTCACATTGGGGGCGGGTGACATCCACCGGGTGGGCGAGCGTTTTCTGGCCACTGCCTGACCTGGTATCGATATGACGGCTTCTTCCGACCTGATCCAAGCACTGCGTGCCGTCGATGGCTCACGCATCTGGGTCGATGCACCCATGGCTCCCTTCACTACTATCGGTACGGGGGGCAAGGCCGCGGTGATGGTGACCGTGGTCGATACACCCGCGCTTGTGGCCACGCTCAAGATCCTTGATGGCGGCGCCTCGTGGTTCTGTCTGGGCGCCGGCACCGATCTCTTGGTCGCCGACGAGGGATACCCGGGGGTGGTGGTGAAACTCGACGACAGCTTCCATTATGTCGAGGGCATGCCCCTGGAGCCGGATTCTGTGGAGGGACCGGTGACCGTCACCGTTGGGGCAGGCACCCTGCTCCCCAGGCTGGCTATAGTGGTCGGCGAAGCCGGCCTGACGGGCTTGGAGTTCGCCTGCGGCATCCCGGGTTCGGTGGGTGGAGCTATCGCCACGAATGCCGGCGCCTATGGGTCGTCCATGGCCGAGGTCGTCCAGGAAGTCGAACTGGCGGACGGCCGCGGCGCTTCTTGGATGCGTGCTGCGGATCTAACCTGGAGCTATCGTCGTTGCCACCTGCCGGCCGGTGCGGTGATCACCGCCGTTCGCTTGACGCTCACCCCCGGCGACTCGGCGGAGGTCATGAAGCATCATCGTTCGATCCTACAGCGGCGCCGCCGGTCTCATCCCCAAGGGGTGCGCACTTTCGGCTGCGCGTTTATGAACCCGTCCGGTGGGGGAGCAGGCCGGTTGATCGACGCCGCCGGCCTAAAAGGAGTGCGCCGGGGCGACGCCGAAATATCCAGGGTACACGCCAATTTTTTGGTCAACCTGGGAGACGCGACTACTGCGGATGTGCTTGCCTTGATGCATCTCATGAGACAGGAAGTCAAGCGGGCGAACAACGTGCTGTTGGAGCCGGAGGTCAGGCTGCTCGGTGCGCGCTTCCCGTGGGATTCATCCTCTGACGCGTCCCAGGGGCCGCCTGGCATTCATGAATAGTCGGATCCGCGACCGACGCCGAGCGGTGGGCCGGCAGCGCGGCAGGCGACGCGCGGGTCTGGTCTTCGTTTTCGGCCTTCTGGTGGCGGCCGCGGTCCTGTTCGTCTGGTTGCGTTCCTCCGATGTCTTTGCCGTGCGGACGGTCACGGCCACCGCCACGGAGCGTATCGCTCAGGAAGAAGTGTCTCGGGTAGCGTCGGAAGCTATCGGAGAAAGCCTGTTCCGTCTATCGACGGCGGATCTTGAAGAAGCCCTGCGCTCGCTGCCCTATGTGCGCTCGGCCGAGGTTTACCGTCGCTTCCCTAACACCTTGGACGTGCGTTTGGAAGAGTATGAACCGATCGCCCGCCTCAAAGCCGGCGACGGCGCCGTCTGGGTGGTGGCCGATAACGGTCGCGCGCTCGAGGTGGTCGTTCCGCCTGCAGGGGCGGGTCTGCCCCTGGTCGTGCCATCGACGGACGAGACCCCTGTCGCCGGGCAGCAAGTCTCTGAGATCGTTGCGCAGGCGCTTCCCCTGGCGGTCATCATGGCGGATGAGAGCGCCAACAGACATCTGGCGTCCGCGAAGGAGATCTGGGTATCCCCATCCGGCGCGCTCACCATCGTGTTGAAAGAAGGTGCCGAACTGCGGCTCGGCGACCCGACGAAGCTCGACCAGAAGTTGAAGGGCGCTTTGCAGATCATCGAGCAATACTTGAGGGATGGGACGCCGCTTGAGTATGTGGATGCCACGGTGGCGGACAAACTGGCGGTGAAAGCGAAATGAAAGTGCTATCTTGCGTCTCAGCAGGAATCGACGATAGGACCACGTACTGGTCGGAGTGTGAAGCGTCAGTTGAGGGCTTCTCGCAAAGGGTCAAGTTGGAGTCCTGTGATCAGAGGAGTTTGGAGGTTCGAGTGCCATGAACGACACGGGATCCGGCTACCTTGCGGTGATCAAGGTCGTTGGGGTGGGCGGGGGCGGCACCAACGCCGTCAACCGCATGGTGGACGCGGGGCTCAAGGGAGTCGAGTTCATCGCGGTCAACACCGACGCGCAGGCGTTGCTGATGTGCGATGCCGATGTGAAACTGCACATAGGCGGCAAGGTCACTAAAGGCCTCGGCGCCGGAGCGAATCCAGAGGTGGGTCGCGAAGCGGCGGAGGAGAGCCGGGACGATATCCGCGAGGTGTTGAAGGGCGCCGATATGGTGTTCGTCACGGCCGGCAAGGGCGGCGGCACCGGTACCGGCGGCGCTCCGGTCATCGCCGAGCTGGCTCGCGAAATAGGAGCGCTCACGGTGGGCGTGGTCACTAAGCCATTCACTTTCGAAGGCAGGAAACGGGCCAGTCAGGCCGAGTCGGGCATCGAGGCCCTATCCAAGAAGGTCGACACCCTTATCATCATCCCGAACGATCGATTGCTGCAGGTGGTGGAGAAGCGCACCTCCATCATCGAGGCCTTCAGGGTGGCGGACGATGTCCTTCGGCAGGGCGTGCAGGGCATCACGGACCTCATAACCGTTCCAGGACTCATCAACCTCGACTTCGCCGACGTCCGGACCATCATGAGCGACGCCGGTTCGGCGCTCATGGGAATCGGTCTCGCCAGTGGTGAGAATCGGGGAGTGGAGGCTGCGAAGACGGCCATATCGTCGCCCCTCCTGGAGTCGTCCATCGAGGGGGCCACCGGCATCCTGCTCAACATCAGCGGTCCGCTCGACATGGGTCTATTCGAGGTGAACGAGGCGGCGGGGGTGATCGCGAACGCGGCCGACACCGATGCCAACGTCATCTTCGGCGCGGTCATCGACGAATCGCTGGGCGATCAGGTGCGGGTGACGGTTATCGCCACCGGATTCGACAAGGAACGGATGCAGGCGAGGCAGGGGGTCGAACGGCCCGCGGAGGTCGAAGCGCCTCGTCCGCCGGTCGATCTGGCCGAGATGCTGCCTCCGAAGACGCACACATTCGAGATGGAGGACGATATCCTCGACATCCCGAAGTTCTTGCGCGACAAAGACTAGCGGCACTGAGGACGAGTCATCAGAGTGACGGCGGAGCGTGACGGCAGCCCCCCGACCGAGGTGCTCGCGGAGCGCATCGACCCTGCGGCTGAGTCCAGGATGGACGTCCGCGGGATTGACGGCGTCCCGGTACTCGAGTGCCGCCTCCCAGGCGCATTCCGGGCTCTCTTCACCACCCGCCTCGGAGGCGACAGCGTCGGGCGTTTCTCATCGCTGAATCTGGACCCCCGTTCGGAAGACGACCCCGCGGCCGTGGCGCGCAACCGACAGCGCATCGCTGCTTGGCTGGACCGGCGATTGGTGAGCCCGACGCAGGTCCATGGGTTGCGGGTTGCGGGCGCGGCCGAGTGCGCCGGTGGACCCGCGGGGGAGCCCTGTGACGGCCTCACCCTGCATCCCGAGATCGACAAAGGGCTGGCCGCCCTCCTGCTGTTCGCGGATTGCGTTCCCGTGGTCCTTTGCGGAGAGGTCGACATGGCGGTCGCGCACGGGGGGTGGCGCGGGATACTGGGGGGGATAGTGCAACAGGCCGGGCGGGCGATGATCGGCCCGCCGGCTGCGGCGGTGATCGGTCCCAGCATAGGCCCGTGCTGTTTCGCGGTGGGTGTCGAGGTCGCCGAGGCCTTCGCCGCCCGCTTTGGCGCGGACGTGGTTATGTCTCCAGGACGAGGTTCCGGTGAAGGGAACGACCTGCCCCGCGTGGACCTCTGGGCCGCGACGGCCGGGGCGTGTGTGGAACTCGGTATACGGCCCGAGCAGGTGGTGAACCCCCGTCTCTGCACGGCCTGTAATAGCGACTTCTTCTACTCCTACCGCAAAGAGGGCCCGGTGACCGGCCGGCAGGGCTGCGTGGCCTGGGTGGCGTCCGCGTGAACCTCGACTGCGAAAAGCTGTGCGGCAGTCTCGAGGAGGTCGAGCGGCGTATCGCCGATGCGTGCCGACGGAGCGGCCGTGTCGACTCTCCCAGGCTTCTGGTGGCTACCAAGTATCTAGACGTGGAAGAAATGGGTGCTCTTTCGGGGGCAGGAATACGTCTGGTGGGGGAGAACAGGGCAGATGAGTTGGAGGCAAAATGGCGGAGGTGGAACGAGGTGTTCGAGTTCCACTTCATAGGCCATCTGCAGCGTCGGAAGGCCCGGCAGGTCCTGCCGTGTGCGGCCATGATCCACTCGGTGGAGTCGACGTCTTTGGTGGAAGAGCTCGACAAACGGACGGAATCGGAGATACGGGTGCTGTTAGAGGTCAACGTGAGCAGGGAAAAGACCAAATATGGTATTCTCCCGGAGGCCGCGGAAGCTTTTCTGGAGCAGGCTTCAGCCTATCGGAAGGTCGTCTTCGTGGGGCTCATGACCATGGCCCCATTGGTGGAGGACCCAGAATCGGCAAGGCCGATCTTCCGGGGCCTGCGTGAGCTTCGCGACCGTCTTGCTACTGTGTTCATCGGCCGCTACGAACTGTCCGAACTGTCCATGGGCATGAGCAACGATTACGAAGTAGCTGTCGAAGAAGGCGCCACGATCGTCAGGTTGGGAAGCGCGCTCTTCTCACAGGCATAAGGAGGATGGGATGGCAGGCGGCGGCTTGTGGCACAAGACCCTGGTGTACTTCGGCCTCGCCGATGAGGACGATGATTATGAGGACGACACGTTCGGCATCCCCCAAGAGATAGAGCCTACCTATCGGGAGAGAGACCGCCATAACGTGCGCAAGATCGACCGGAGCAGCCGTCGCCGACAGTCCACGGAATTCGATGACATCTTCGCGGACGATCCCTATCGGGGCCAGCGTGCATCTGCGTCCGGGCAGCGGAGTGGCTCTCTCAGACCTCTCCCTACTCCCGCGGAGCAGCCCCCGGTCCGTGTGCACTTGGTCATGCCCAAGAACTTCAACGACGCCCAGGTCATCGCCGACAAGTTCAAGAGCGACATCCCCGTCATCCTGAACCTGCAGGCGAGTGAGACTGATCTGGCCAAGAGACTCATTGACTTCGCGAGCGGGCTCACCTACGCGCTGAATGGAGGTATGCAGCGCGTGGCCGACAAGGTGTTCCTGCTGACTCCCAAGAACGTAGAGGTCTCGGCCGAGGAACGCCAACGTCTGTTGGAGAAGGGCTTCTTCAACCAATTCTGAAGGCCGGCGCGGGTCATGGCAGCGTCTAGTTAGGGCTCCAATGGATGCGAAAATATGTGTGGTGGGCGAAGGGCGTCTGGCGGCCGCCTTGGCGCGGAGTAGCGGCGTAGACGTGGTGGGGTCGTTGGGAGAGGTCCGCGAGGGCGTTTCGACCGTTGTCCTGGACGGAGATGAAGCCGCCACGCTTGCGGAGGCGCGATCTATCCTCGGCGAGGAGCCGGCTCTGTTCAGAGCGATTGTTGGATCGGGAACCGGACCCGGCGCCGGAACGGTCCTCCTGTGCGCCGAGGAAGGGGCGCCTCCTGAGGCCGCGGGGCGGGTCGTGCGTCTGTTGGAGACGGCAGGCAAGGTCCAGGTAGCGCCCGAGAGCCTGCTGGCCGCATGCGCCGCGGTGAGCCGGTCGTCGGTGGGCTTCATCACCGTAGCCTTGGAGGGCATAGAGGAAGGCGCTGTGGAAGCCGGTCTGCCCAGATCCGCCGCCCGGGCGTTTGTGCGTCAGACCTTGATGGCTACGGCCCTCCTGTTGCAGGACCACATCGGATCGCCGGCCGATCTCAAGGACCGGGTGGCTTCTCCGGGCGGCACCACCATCGCCGGGCTGGCGGCTCTGGAGGACAGGGCGACCCGTGGGGCGTTCATACGGGCCGCGGAACTGGCGGCCGCTCAGGATCCAGAGACGGCGAGACGCGACCAGGCCCCGCGTGATTGAATAGACCAAGACCAAGTCGGCCGGCAGTTTTGGAGCGGGCCGCCTCGAGCGAAGGGGGATCGAAGTGAAGATCACACCTCTCGATATCAGGCGAAAAGAGTTCAGGCGCTCTATGCGCGGTTACTCCGATGAGGAGGTGGACATCTTCCTCGATGAGGTGGCCGATGAGTTCGAGCGGCTGTTCCAGGAGAACATGGAGATGCAGGATCGCGCCCAACGTCTCGACGAGCAGATCGCCGGCCACGCGCAGATGAGAGACGCTCTTGAAAAGACCCTCGTCTCCGCTCAACTCCAGTCCGAGGAGATCAGGGCAAACGCGCACAAGGAGAGCGAACTGATCCTCCGCGATGCCCAACTCAAAGCCAGAGGGATCGTCAACGAATCATACGGCGAAGCTCAGAAGGCGCAGCAAACGCTGGTGCAGTTGAAGCGCTTGGAAGAGGAGTTCCGTTTCAAGTTCCGCTCGTTGCTGGAGGGTTACCTGAAGCTGCTGGACGATGCGGCGGTGGCATCGACCGAGACCTCGCTCGCCACGGGCGGGCAGGCGCAGACCGTCGAGGCACCTAAGGTTGAAGTCCTGTCTGCCGCTCCTCAAGCCCCTTCTGCCCGGGCCATCGCCTCTGAAGCCCGAGCTAATACAGGTGAGGCGCAGGCGGTCGCCTCCGAGGGTTCGTCCTTCGCACGGGCGCCCCAGGCCGCGGCGGTCAACGACGAAGACATACCCACCGAAGAGACCGAGGCGCCTTTGCTCGAAGCCCGGCCGGTTGCGGAGTCCTATATCGCCGAGCAGATCAAGAAGGCGGCCGGGGACGCTACGGCCGATGTCACAGCCGAGCCGGTCTCGAACCGGCCTGTGCCTTCTCCCGGAGAGCCCGTGGACGACGCCTCTATCCGCGGGTTCTTCTTCGGCCGGCAGTTGGACGACGTCGACGACACATTCCCGGGTGAGGATGGCACGAACAAACATAAGGGGCGCGATTTCGAGTGGTGATCAACGGTTGTCGGCTTCCCCCGGGACTATGTTGCGCATAACCGCGGGGAGTGGTGGCCTGCTTCTGGGAGTGCGTCTCACCCCTTCTGCCCCGCGGACGGCCGCGCGGGGCGTCTACGGCGACCGCCTCAAGGTCTCGGTCACTGCACCCCCTGAAGACAACAGGGCGAACCGGCAACTCGTGGAGGCCTTGGCCGGTTGGCTGGACCTACGCCGAGATGACGTGAGCATCGTCGCAGGCCGCGGGAGTCGAGATAAGGTGGTAGCCTTCAAGGGCATAGATGAACCCGAGCTGAGGAGCCGGCTGACCGAGCTGCTGGAGGGAGATTATCCGGCAAAAGGGCAGTAAGCAGTTGGACCGCAGGGCGCTCAGGGGCAACTTCTCCAAGCCTAAGAACGTCCCACCCACGAGATAGACCTCACCTTGCCGAACAATGCCCGAGCGGCGCCGGCGCGGGTCGGACGGGTTCTGTACAAACTGAGGAACGGGAGCTGCGGACGTTGTGACGAATACGGGAAGACTGTCGAAGAAGGATGGCGCCGGGTCGTCCACGGTGCGCTCCTCGAGGGGTCGTCTTCTGCTCAAGTGGTCTATCTTCGGGGTGACGGCCGGGATCTGTCTGGCGGTGGACCTGGTGACCAAGCACCTGGCCGAGCAGCGGATCGCCCTGGACGAGACCATCCGAGTCTGCTCCTTCTTCTACCTCGACCGCACAGCCAACGACGGAGCTGCTTTCGGGCTTCTGGGGGGCAAGACCACTTTCATCATCGTGGCCAACTTCGTGGCTCTGGCTGTGGTGGGATTCTATGTGCTCATGGAACGCCGAGCCTGGCTTGCCGGCCTCGCCGGAGGCGCCGTGGTGGGGGGCAGTGTAGGTAACCTGATCCAACGGCTGAGCGGCGACGGGCACGTGACCGACTTCATGAAGTTCCCCCATTGGCCCAACTTCAACATGGCCGACGTATTCATCGACGCCGGCATCGCCGCCATCGTCATAGGATTGGTGTGGGAGGCGGTGCGGCTTTACAGGGCGGGGCGTCGGAAGCCCGCTTCATCCTAGTGGATGGTCCTCCTGTCGACGTGATGCGCCATCGGTATGTGGTCCCACCGGACGAGGCGGGTGCGCGCTTGGACGTCTTCCTGGGCAGGCGCGCGGAGATGGGTAGCCGGTCCCGAGTAGCGGCTCTGATCCGAGCGGGGGAAGTGACGGTGGATGGAGCGGTCCGTGCCAAGAGCCATCTCCTCGATGAAGGTCAGGTGGTGGAGGTGACGCCCAAGCGGGAGGCGGCTCCGGACTTGGTCGTTGAGCCTCACGAGGTGCCGGTGCTGTACGAAGACGAGTGGCTCCTCGTGGCCGACAAGCCGGCCGGCATGCCTGTGCACCCGTCTCGAGGTCATGCAACGGGCACCCTGGTGGGCGCTCTGCTGGGGCACGGGCTCTCAGGGGGGGAGGAGTTCCGCCCGGGGGTCGTCCACCGGCTCGACAAAGATACGACGGGACTGCTTGTATTGACTAAGTCTCCGGAAGCTTATCGCCGGCTGGTAGCGATGATGCGGCGCAAGGCCGTCGATCGCCGGTACCTCGCCCTGGTGCACGGTAGTATCGCCGCAGAGACCGGCACCATCGAAGCGCCCGTGGGGCGTGATCCCGCGCGGCGCAAGTCTATGACCATCGGGGGGGTGGCCGCCCGCGAGGCGCGCACCCACTTCAGAGTGTTGGAACGTCTGGGCGACCTCACACTGGTGGAGGCGCGGCTGGACACGGGCCGTACTCATCAGATCCGGGTGCATTTCCTCGCTATAGGCCACCCGGTGGTCGGAGACCCGACATACGCGCGCCGCGACACCCTGGGCCTGGGGAGACAGTTCCTGCACAGCCATCACCTGTCGTTCGTCCATCCGATGACGGGGGAGGTCGTCGACGTGGAGTCGCCGTTGCCGGTCGACCTGGCTGCGGCACTGGCCAAGCTGCGGGCTTAGATGGGCCGGTAGAGGTGCTCCGGGTGCTAGACTTCAGGCACCGTGAATGACGTCGCCGAAAACTCATCCCTCGGATCAGGCGCTCCTATCGAGAGCGATGGACGGGCGGCCGGGGAGGTCAGGGCTCCGGCGGCCGCCTTCTTCGACCTGGACGGCACCCTTGTCGTCGGTCAGACGACGCTCCTCCTGGTCAAGTTCCTCCGTAGGGCGGGAGTGGCGGATTGGGCTTTCCTGATCGTCGCAGGTCTCTGGTTCCTAGGCTACAAGGCGGGCTTCTACAGGGTGAGCGCCGGTGCTCGTGAGAAGGGCGCCCAGGTGTTCAAGGGACTGACGGTGCAGGAGGCGGAGGAGCTCATGACCCGCTTCGCCGATGAGATCCTGATGCCTCGGATGCACCCGGCCGTATCGGCGGCCCTTGCCGAGCACCGCGCTGAAGGCGACCGAGTAGCGGTGATCTCGGCGGCGCTGGAGCCGGTGGTGAGCGCTCTATGCGCCAGGTTGGACATCGGTGACTACGCCGGTACCGCCTGTCAACTGGAGGACGGGCGCTACACGGGTCGATTGGAGGGAGCCATCCCCATCGACGAGGAGAAGGCGCGTATCGCGGCGGAGTTCATGGCCCGCTGGGATGTGAAGGCGGAGGACTGTTGGGCCTACGCCGACCATGGTTCCGACCTGACCCTGCTCAGATCGGTCGGCCACCCTGTGGCCGTCAACCCCCGTCCCCCTCTACAAGAGGCTGCTTGGGCAGCTGGATGGCCGATCATTCGATGACACCCGACAGGACCAACCTAAGGAGGCAGGTACATGGCTGACGCGTTCCCGGACAGTCTGGCCGAGGGTCGCGATCTCGACGAGTTGGCGGTCGCCACGATCCGCGCGCTGGCTATCGATGCGGTGCAGAAGGCGAACTCCGGTCACCCGGGGATGCCTCTGGGGGCGGCTCCCATGGCGCATGTCCTCTGGACGCGGCATCTGAAGTCCGACCCTGCCAATCCGGCGTGGCCGGACCGGGACCGGTTCGTTCTGAGCGCCGGACATGGGTCTGCACTGCTTTACGCGCTTCTGCATTTGGCGGGTTTCGACCTGGGGATCGAGGAACTGGAGGCCTTTCGGCAATGGGGCAGCCGGACCCCGGGACATCCCGAGCATGGGCTGACGCCGGGGGTGGAGACCACCACCGGGCCGCTGGGCGCAGGTTTCTCCAATGCTGTGGGGATGGCCATAGCGGAGGCCTTCTTGGGAGCGACCTTCAACCGCGGAGACTATCGGTTGGTGGACCACCGGACGTACGTCATGGTGGGAGACGGGGACCTGATGGAAGGGGTGTCGTCCGAGGCCGCCTCGCTGGCGGGTCATCTCGGACTCGACAAGCTCATCTGTCTGTACGACGACAACCAGATCAGCATCGAGGGCGGCACCCACCTGGCCTTCACCGAGGACGTGGGGCTGAGGTTCGAGGCCTACGGATGGCAGGTGCTGACGGTCGCCGACGGTAACGATCTTGACGCCATCGATGAGGCGCTCAAGGCCGCCCGGATCGAGACGACCAGGCCCAGTCTTATCAAGGTGCGGACCATGATCGGCTACGGCAGTCCAGCGAAGGTGGGCAGCGCGGACGCTCATGGCGCGCCTCTCGGAGTCGACGAGACCCGGGCCACCAAAGAAGCTCTGGGCTGGCCGGGCGACCTGCATTTCGCCGTGCCCGAGCGGGTGCGCAAGAGATACGCCGAGGTGGTGGCCGGCGGCGCGGAAGCACGGGCCCGCTGGCAGGAGATCCTGTCCGGCTATAGAGCGGCGCACCCCGACTTGGCGGGCCGGTGGGAGGCGGCGCTTGAGGGGAGGCTCCCCGCCGGCTGGAAGGCCGGGTTGCCCCGTTTCACCCCAGGTGAGAAGATCGCCACTCGGGCGGCTTCGGGCAAAGTCCTGAACGCCCTGGCGAATCGGATGCCCACGTTGGTGGGTGGTTCAGCCGACCTTGCCCCGTCGAACAACACGTACCTCGTCGGATTGGGAGACTTCCAGACCGGCGAACGCACCGGACGCAACCTCCGCTTCGGCGTCCGCGAGCACGCCATGGGCGGTGTTCTGAACGGCATGGCTCTGCACGGCGGCCTCTTCGTCTTCGGCGGGACGTTCTTCGTGTTCACCGACTACATGAGGCCGGCCATCCGTCTGGCGGCTCTCATGCATCTGCCCGTGGTGTACGTCCTCACTCACGACAGTGTAGCTCTGGGGGAGGATGGTCCCACTCATCAGCCGGTCGAGCACCTTGCCTCTTTGCGGGCGATGCCGGGGCTGGTGGTGATCCGACCGAGCGACGCGGCGGAGACGGTGGTGGCCTGGGAGGTCGCGCTCAGGAGAAGAAAGGGTCCCACCCTCCTGGTGCTGAGCAGACAGAGCCTTCCCGTGCTCGACCGTGACGGTCTGGCGTCTGCCGAGGAACTGCGCAAAGGTGGGTACATACTCAGTGACCCGGGCGACGGACTACCCGACGTCATCTTGCTGGCAACGGGTTCGGAGGTGTCCATCGCCTTGGAGGCGTCCGCCGCTTTGGCGGGACGTGGGGTGGCGGCCCGGGTGGTGGCGCTGCCCAGCTGGGAGCTCTTCGAGGCGCAGACGGCTGCGTACAGAGAGGAGGTGTTGCCTCCCGAGATCAAGGCCCGTATAGCCATTGAGGCCGGTTCTACCTTCGGCTGGGAACGTTACGTGGGATCCGAAGGCGCCGTCATCGGCATCGATCGCTTCGGGGCGTCGGCGCCGGCGGACGTCCTTTATAAGAAACTGGGCCTGACCAGCGAACGAGTGGTCAAGAAGGCGATGGAGAAGATCGGATGACTATGGATGAAGCACGGAATCCTTTGGCCCGCCTGGGTGATTTCGGACAGAGCGTCTGGTGCGACGACATCGGCAGGGATCTTCTATTGGCCGGGCGGTTGCAGACCCTCATAGAAGAGGACGGCATATCTGGGGTTACCTCTAATCCCACTATCTTCCACAAGGCGATCGTGGGCAGCTCTGCTTACGACGAGGCGGTGCGCCGCCTCGCGTCCGACGGAGCGGGGGCCGGGGAGATCATGGAGGCGCTCATGATCGACGACATCCGGATGGCGGCGGACCAGTTGCACCGTATCTATCTTGCCACCGGCTCTCGTGATGGATGGGTCAGTATCGAAGTGGCTCCTACTCTTGCCTACGACACCCAGGGGACGGTCTCTGAGGCCATGCGGATCAAGGCTGCGGTCGATCGACCCAACGTGTTGGTGAAGGTGCCGGCCACAGAGGAGGGGGTGGCCGCCATCCGTGACCTCACGGGTTGCGGCTGCTCGGTGAACGTGACGCTGATCTTCTCGCTGGAGCGGTATGAGGCGGTCATGGATGCCTTCCTGTCGGGTTTGGAGGCGTTGGAGGCCCGCCGGGATGCCGGCGAGACTGTTCCCTTGTTGGACCAGGTGCACAGCGTGGCGAGTTTTTTCGTGAGTCGAGTGGATACCGCGGTCGACAAGCGTCTGGGTGATCGTTCCGAGCTGCGGGGGAAAACCGCGGTCGCCGGCGCTAAATGCGCCTACCGCCAGTTCCGCGAGACCTTCTCTGGAGCAAGATGGGCCGCCCTCGAGGCGCTCGGCGCGACTGTGCAGAGGCCTCTCTGGGCGAGCACGAGCACCAAGGATCCTGCCTATAGCGACATCCTCTATGTGCAGGAGTTGATAGGGTCCGACACCGTGAGTACGATGCCCCTTGCCACCATCGACGCCTTCCGCGATCACGGTGTGCCTGCCGAGACGGTCACGGCGGGCGTGGACGAGGCGGCCGCTCATCTGGCCGAGTTACGGGCTATGGGTATAGACATGTCTGAGGTGACCGCCGCCCTGGAGCGCGAGGGGGTGCGGGCCTTCGTCGATTCACAAGAGGCCCTGCTGGCGGCTCTGGAAGAGAAAAGGCGGAAGTATCTCGCGAAAGGCTGGTGAGCGCCGTGGCGAACAGGAGCAGCGACGAGAGGCGTAAGCGCAAAGTCCTCTTGGACGAGGCGCAGATCGGGCGGACGCTCGCCCGCATGACCCACGAGATCGCTGAGTATGCTCCCGACCTGGCCTCTGTGGTGCTGGTCGGCATCCAGAGTGGGGGAGTGGAGTTGGCGGCCCGCCTGGCCGAGCTGTTCGATACCTTCTATTCCATCAAGCCCCCGAAGGGCGCCGTCGACATCACCTTCTACCGCGATGACCTTGACATCCGTCTGGGCAGGGAATATGGGCAGCCTAAGGTCCGTACCACCGATCTGCCTTTCGACATCAACGAGAAGGTCGTGGTGCTGATCGACGACGTGCTCTACACAGGGCGCACCATCCGGGCGGCCATCGACGCTCTCTTCGACTACGGCCGTCCGCAGGCGGTGCGGTTGGCGGTGCTGGTCGACCGGGGGCATCGCGACCTGCCCATCAGACCTGACTTCGTGGGAAAGAATGTCCCCACCAGCCGCAGCGAACGGGTGGTGGTGCATCTGAAGGAGGCAAACGGGGTGGATGAGGTCACCATCGAAGAGTAAGCTCGACGCTTGTCGGCTTCGGGTGTTGGAGTCGCCGCCTGCGACGCGATACAATCCTACGGACAGGCGAACCTTTAAACGTGTCCAGTGAGGCCGAAAGGGTACCGATATGCACTTGATCTCCATTGACGATCTCACCGCAGCCGACATCGACAATCTCTTCAGGCTGAGCGACGGCTTCCTCGAGGTCGCCTCTCGCTCCATCAAGAAGGTCCCTACTCTCCGCGGGCGCACCATAGTGAACGTCTTCATGGAGCCGTCCACTCGTACGCAATCGTCGTTTGAACTGGCCGGGAAACGGCTCTCCGCCGACGTGATCAACATCAAGGAGTCGTCGTCCAGCGTTTCCAAAGGGGAAAGCCTCAAGGACACCATCCTCACGCTCGAGAGCTATCGTCCCGACATCATGGTCATGCGCCACCCTCGGGTGGGGGCGTCGCGCATGGCCACACGGTATACGGACGCCTCGGTGGTCAACGCGGGTGATGGGACTGGGGAGCACCCCACGCAGTGCCTGCTCGACCTGTACAGCCTGCGGCGGGTGTACGGTGAGTTCGAGGGTCTCAGGGTGGCCATCGTGGGAGACGTGCTCCGCAGTCGCGTAGCCCGCTCCGACCTCTTCGGATTCCGCAAGATGGGTATCGAAGTGAGTCTCGTGGGCCCGCCGACCCTGATGCCTCCGGGAATCGAATACTGGGGTGCGCCCATCCACCATGATCTCGACGCCCTAGAGGACGTCGACGTCATATACCTCCTGCGCATGCAACTCGAACGGGCCAAAGGCAAGGTGCCGCCGGTGCCCTCGCTACGGGAATACAGCAGGGTCTGGGGACTGTCACCGTACAGGGTCAAGGCCGGGCAGCGCGTTATGCATCCGGGACCCATCAACCGGGGGGTGGAGCTCTCAGCCGACCTGGCCGATGACGACCGCTCCTTGATCCTGCATCAGGTGGAGTCGGGCTTGGCCGTACGCATGGCCATCCTGTACCAGTGTCTGGCGGGAAGCTTGAGCGAGGAGCCCACCGGGTAGAACCTTCTATCGAGACGCGTAGATCAGTCTCGGCGTCACGGGATCGAGTCTCGTCGCCGGGAACGTCGACTGAGAGGACCGCCCATGAGAAGCAACACGGCAGTGATGGACGGCACCGAAGCTATTGCCCACGTGGCCCACAAGATCAACGAGGTGATCGCCATCTACCCGATCACCCCGTCCAGCCCGATCGCTGAACACGCCGACGCGTGGAGCGCCTCGGGTAGGCCTAATCTGTGGGGGTCGGTGCCGGTGGTGGTGGAGATGCAATCGGAGGGAGGAGCCGCGGCGGCCGTGCACGGAGCGCTCCAGGCCGGTTCGCTCAGTACCACCTTCACCGCCAGCCAGGGGCTCCTACTCATGATCCCCACCATGTATAAGATCGCCGGCGAGCTGACCCCCACCTGCTGGCACGTGACGGCCCGATCCATCGCTGCGCAGGCGCTCAGCATCTTCGGCGACCATCAAGACGTTATGGCGGTGAGGCAGACCGGGTTCGCGCTCCTGGCGTCGAACTCCGTGCAGGAGGCCCACGATCTCGCTTTGGTGGGCACCGCCGCCACACTCAAGTCGAGGGTCCCCTTCATCCACTTCTGCGACGGCTTTCGCACCTCCCACGAGGTTCAGAAGTTCGAATTCATGGCCGACGATGTACTCCGGGCCATGATCGACGAGGAATACGTGCTTGCCGTCCGGGAGCGGGCCATGACCCCCGACCGTCCTACTCTGCGGGGCACCAGCCAGAACCCGGACGTGTACTTCCAGGGCCGCGAGACCGTCAACCGCTTCTATCTCGCCTGCCCGGGGGTGGTGCAGGAGTATATGGACCGGTTCGCGAAGCTCACCGGACGGAGTTACCACCTCTTCGACTACGTCGGCGCCCCCGACGCCGAACGTGTGATCGTGCTCATGGGTTCGGGCGCGGAGACGGCCCACGAGACCGTCGAGCATCTGGCGGCCCGGGGGGAGAAGGTGGGAGTGCTGAAAGTCCGCTTATACCGGCCTTTCAGCGTCGAGCATTTCGCGGCGGCCCTCCCAGAGACGGTGAGGACACTTGCGGTGCTCGATCGCACCAAGGAGCCGGGGTCGGCGGGCGAACCGCTCTACCTTGACGTGGTGAACGCTCTGGCTGAGACGGGCCTCAAGGCCAAGGTCATCGGAGGTCGTTACGGCCTCTCCAGCAAGGAGTTCACCCCGGCCATGGTCAAGGCTGTGTTCGACGAGCTGGCCAAGCCGGAGCCGAAGAACCACTTCACCGTCGGCATCAACGATGACGTCACTCACACCAGTCTCGAGTACGACTCGGCCTTCACCACCGAATCCGCCGGCGTTTACCGGGCTCTGTTCTACGGTCTCGGCAGCGACGGCACCGTGGGGGCCAACAAGAACTCCATCAAGATCATCGGCGACGACACCGACAACTACGTGCAGGGTTATTTCGTATACGACTCCAAGAAAGCCGGAGTCCTTACCGTGAGCCATCTACGCCTCAGTCCCCAGCCCATCCGCTCTGCGTACCTGGTGGACAAGGCCGACTTCATCGCCTGCCATGTGTGGGCGTTCTTGGAGCGCTACAAGACCCTCTCGGCGGCGACGCCCGGGGGCACCTTCCTCCTCAACGCTCCCTTCCCGGCGGACGAGGTCTGGGACCGACTGCCCATGGAGACTCAAGAGCGGATCATCGACCTCGGCTTGAAAGTGTATGCCATCAATGCCTATGAGGTGGCGAAGCAGACCGGCATGGGTGGTCGTATCAACACCATCATGCAGACCTGCTTCTTCTACCTCTCCAACATCATCCCGCCGGATGAGGCCGTCGCCGCCATCAAGGCCGCCATCAATAAGACCTACGGCAAGCGCGGCGACAAAGTCGTGGCGATGAACTACATGGCCGTCGACCAGTCTCTCGCCAACCTGCACGAGATAACCGTGCCCGCCGCGGTCTCCAGCACCCAGCGGAAGCCGAGGTTGGTGCCTCGCGAAGCGCCCGGATTCGTTCAACACGTGACTGCGTGGATCATGGCGGGAGACGGGGACAAGCTGGCCGTGAGCGAGATCCCCGAGGACGGGGTCTGGCCCGTCGATACGACCAAGTGGGAGAAGCGCAACATCGCTCTCGAGATCCCGGTGTGGGAGCCGGGACTCTGCATACAGTGCGGCAAGTGCTCGCTGCACTGTCCGCACGCCAGTATTCGCACCAAGATCTATACCGCGGACACCCTCGAGGGCGCCCCGCTTACCTTCAAGTCGGTAGACGCCAAGGGCAGGGAGCATGCGGGCAAGAAGTGGACGGTCCAGGTGGCGCCCGAGGACTGCACGGGTTGCGCCGAGTGCGTCAACATCTGTCCCGGCAAAGACAAGGCCGATCCGCAGCGGAGGGCCATCAACATGGCCTTCCAGCCGCCACTGCGCGGCCAGGAGCGGGAGAACTACCGCTTCTTCCTCACCATACCCGACCCGGACCGGTCCGACGTGCGTGTGAACACCGTCAAGGGTAGTCAGCTGCTGAGGCCGCTCTTCGAGTACTCGGGGGCCTGCGCCGGCTGCGGCGAGACCCCGTACATCAAGCTCCTCACGCAGCTGGTGGGCGATCGGCTGCTCATAGGCAATGCGACCGGGTGTTCGAGCATCTACGGGGGTAATCTGCCCACCACTCCATACTCCGTCAACGAAGACGGCCGGGGGCCCACATGGAACAACTCCCTGTTCGAAGACGCGGCGGAGTTCAGTTACGGCCTCCGCTTGACTGTGGACAAACACGCGGAGTTCGCCCGGGAGCTGGTGGATTCGCTCCGCGACATCATAGGAACCGACCTGGCGGCTGCGCTACTGTCGTCCAAGCAGGAGGACGAGGCCGAGATCGCTGCTCAACGGACCCGGGTGGCCGAGGTGAAGGCCAAGCTTCAGGACGCTCTGGCGAACGATGGGTCTGACTATCGGTACGGTCAGTTGCTGGGAGTGGCCGATCACCTGGTCAAGAAGAGCGTCTGGGGGGTGGGAGGCGACGGTTGGGCCTTCGACATAGGCTACGGAGGTCTGGACCACGTCCTTGCTTCACAACGGAACATCAACCTGCTGGTGCTGAACACCCAGATGTATTCGAACACAGGGGGGCAGATGTCCAAGGCCACCCCGATGGGCTCGGTGGCCCTGTTCGCCGCCGGAGGCAAGACCATCGGGAAGAAAGACCTGGGCTCCATCGCCATGACCTACGGCAATATCTACGTGGCCCAGGTGGCGATGGGCTACAGCGACTCGCAGACTGTGCGGGCATTCGTGGAGGCTGAGTCTTACGACGGTCCCAGCCTCATCATCGCCTACAGCCACTGCATCAACATGGGCATCGACATGAGCAAGGGCTACGAGCAGCAGAAGCTGGCTGTGGAATCGGGTTCGTGGATCTGCTATCGGTTCGACCCCCGCTTGGCGACTCAGGGCAAGAACCCTCTGCAGATCGATTCTAAGGAACCGATGCTGCCGGTGGCCGATTTCGTGCCCACGGAGAACCGCTACAACATGCTGAAGAAGGCCTATCCGGAAGCGGCGTCCATGCTGTGGGATAAGGCCCAGAGGCATGTGTGTACCCGGTGGCAGGTCCTCAAACAGCAGGCGGAGATGGTCTACTCCGAAGCTTGTCCGTTCGAACCCGGCGTGGTGGACGAGGAGGCTCTGGCGGCCACCGGCGCCCGCGACGTGACCGGTCAGAGCGCCGGCCTGAACCTGCCGGCCGGGAGGGACATGCAGGACGAGGACCTCGCGAATGGTTCGGGAGACGGGCGATAGACGTATGACGTCGCCCAGGCGCCCGAGATCACACCGGACGCGCGGTTGATGAGGTAGCTCCCACTTGGGCCGCGACATCCTGGAACCGTCCCGTGGGACACTCCCCGGCTATTCCGTCCGGGAGAGCGCTCGGGCGCGTCGTGTGCGGCTGGTGTTGAGCGAGGACGGAGGGCTGGAGGTGGTGGTGCCCCGGCGTTTCGACCGGCGTAAGATACCCGGGCTGCTCGAGAGCAAGAGGGCGTGGATCGAGCGGGCTTCAGCGCGGATCAAGGATCGGACCGATGCCCGGCGACGCCGGCTGGAGGCGGACCCCCCGCGGTTGCCGGAGTGGATCGTTCTACCGGCCGTGGGCGAGGAGTGGCAGGTAGAGTATCGCTCGCGGACGAAGCGCGCGGCATCGTCGCCCAAAGCGGCCGCCTCAGTCGTGCGGGAACGTTCCGGCGAGCGGCTTGTCGTGACCGGCGATCCGGACGACTTCGATTCTTGCCGAGACGCGCTCTGTCGCTGGTTAAGCCGCAGGGCGAGGCGGGCATTGGTCCCCTGGCTCGAGGAGCTCGCTCTGAAGCACCGTTTAGCGTACGGCAGGATCTCGATACGGCGCCAGCATTCCCGGTGGGCGAGTTGTTCTCAGCATAACACCATATCCTTGAACGCGAGACTCCTCTTCTTATCACCGGACGTGGTCGAGCACGTGCTGCTCCATGAGCTCTGCCATACCGTGGAGATGAACCACTCGCCGCGCTTCTGGACCCTGCTTGGTTACCATGATCCCGAGTGCCGCATTCATAGGAGACTCCTGCGGGTCGCCTGGACGGATGTGCCTACGTGGCTCGATCACGAGCCGACTGGACCCGCTCATCCTTCCGCGATAACATAGGTCGACCTTTAAACGAGTCCCGTGAGACCGAAAGGAATTTGGATGGACACCAGCACGCGTCCTTCCGCGCCCAAGCTCACCTGCCGGGCGGCGCCCCCCGAGACTTTCGTCATTCCTTCCGTGCATCTGTTCGATCCCCAACACGGTGTCGACCTCGTGGGAGATCTACTCGTGGAAGAGGGCAAGATCGCTGGGTGGGGCGACGCGTTGAGAGCGCCCGAGAAAGTGGAGATACTCGATGACCTGGCCGGCTGTTGGGTTTTTCCTGGGTTTGTCGACCCTCATGCCCATCTGCGTACGCCCGGTCATGAATACAAGGAGGATCTGACTTCGGGTCCGCTTGCCGCTGCGGCGGGTGGTTACGTGGCGGTGGTGGCCATGGCCAACACTGATCCTGTGGCGGACTGTGGCCCGGTGGCCGCCTGGATCCTGGACGAAGCGGCCAGGGAGGCCGTGGTCCGGGTGGGCCAGGTGGGGGCCGTGAGCAGGGGTCTCAAAGGTGAAGAGCTGGCCGAGATACGCGAACTGGCGGACGCCGGAGTGGTCGCCTTCTCCGACGACGGCAGGCCTATCGCCGATGCGGATCTATTGCTTCAGGCGTTACGTTACACTCGCGGGATCGGACGACCGTTACTGATCCATCTGGAGAACAGGAGCCTGTCTGTCGACGGGGTCATGCACGAGGGCAGGTGGAGCGCGCGACTGGGTTTGCGGGGAGTGCCCGCCGCCTGCGAGTCGGGCCCGTTGGCCCGCGACTTGGAGATCGTCCGTTACGTCGATGCGGAGCAGAAGCGGCAGGGGGGTACGAGGGGCGGTGTGGTTGCGGGTGTCGCCGCGGCTTCGGGTGGCGGCGCCGTCTCGAGCGGCCCTCCGGCGGCCGCGGTGCCTCTCATACACTTCCAGCACCTGTCTGCAGCCGCCAGCGTGAGGCTGGTCCGGCAGGCGAAAGCGGAGGGGCTTCCCATCACCGTCGAGGCCACCCCTCACCACCTTCTGTTGACCGACGAGCTGCTGACAGGTTTCGACCAGAACCTGAAGGTCAACCCGCCCATTCGTTCCGCCGAGGACCGTGCCGCCCTGGTGGCGGCCCTTGCCGACGGGACCGTCGACTGTATCGGTACCGACCACGCTCCTCATGCTCCACAGGAGAAGGAGGTGCCCATCGAGGACGCCCTCTTCGGCACGACCGGGCTGGAGACGGCTTTTGCTGCGCTCCACACCGGTTTGGTCCTGACGGGGCAGCTGTCCTTGGAGCGGCTCGTGGAGGCTATGTCGGGAGCGCCCTGCAGGGTCTTGGGGCTCGCTGAGCCCCGCTTGGAAGAGGGGGCTCCCGCCGACTTCTGCGTCGTCGACCTCGAGGAACGGTGGCGGGTAGCGCCCGAGACGCTGAGGGGCAAGAGTCGCAACTGCGCGTTCTTGGGCGAGACCCTGACCGGACGGGTACGGCTGACGGTGGCGGATGGGGCGCGTCGCTTCGCGCGGGCTCGGGGAGAAGATTGATGTATCGCTGTGGACCGTCCGAATGTTCGATCCCTGAGGCAGGACCAGGACCCCATGGCAGCCAATACTTGTTAGGGATGTCGACAGTCTGACGTCGAAGAACGCCGGTACGTGTTCCGGGAGACCTCCCGGCGCCGGTTAGGAGGAGGATCATGGCGACGACGAACCCGCAGAGGACGCCGGGGAACGGCGGCGGCGGTCGCAAGCAGCGCGAACTGAAGCTGCGGGTACCCGAGACGATAGCAGGGGGCGTCTACTGCAACACCATGATGGTCCATCATACGGCCGGTGAGTTCGTGATGGACTTCGCCATGGTCATGGGCCCGGGTGGACAGGTGGTCGCGCGGGTGGTGACCGGCCCCGCTCACATGAAGCACATCGTCGAGGCGCTGGCGGATAACCTGAGGAAGTACGAGAGCATCCACGGACCTATTGAGCCGCGTAGGAGAGAGGCGTGACCGAGGAGGTGCAGTGATGCTGGCGGTAGGTGACAAAGCGCCGCTGTTTGTAGCGTCCGGAAGTGACGGTGACGTCGATCTCGGGGCACTGCTCGAATCGGGACCGGTAGTGCTGTACTTCTTTCCTCGGGCACTGACCCCGGGGTGAACAGTGGAAGCGGTTGAGTTCAACCGATTGGTGCCGGAGTTCGAGACACTGGGGGTGAGGATAGTCGGCGCTTCGGTAGACTCGGTGGCCCGGTTGCAGAAGTTCCGGGACAAATACGATCTGCGGTTCCCATTCGTAAGCGACCGAGACAGGGCGATCGGGCAGGCCTTCGGAACGCTGAAGGGCGGACCTGAGAGTTCACATGAGCGTGATACCGTCCTCGTCGGCAAGGACGGAGACGTTCTGTTAGCCTATCAACGGGTGGGCGCCAAGGGGCACGCGGCCACCGTATTGAATGACTCTAGGAGGCTGCGTGAGGAAGGTCGTATCTAAAATAGCCCGCCTAGGCCAAGGCGAGGGCGGGATGGTCCGCCGCCTGGGTCTGGTGATAGTGGCGGGTCTCGTTCTCTGTCTAGTGATGGTGCCTCTGGTCTCTTCTAAGTCCGAGGCCTTGGCTAGATCCGATGCTCTTCTAGGCCTCTCAGCTCAGGCTCTCGTCGGTCCTGTGTCTGCGGATGATCCTTCTCCCGTCCAGGCGAAGGCGAACGGGGCTCCTACAGGAGTCTCGGCTGCTGCCCACGAAACGGCTGGAGGAGGCACGGATGCCTCTGTCGCCGAGGTCGATCCCGATCCCGCCGGCGTGGGGAAGGCACTTCCTATCGTCGATGTTGATGTGGTGGTCTACGCCACTCAGACCTCCGGCCTGGCGGCGGTGCGCGAAATGGCGCTGGGGGCGCCCCAGCTGCGGGTGGCCCTTATATCGTGCGGCAATCTCCTGGAGACTCCGCTGGCGCAGGGTCTGAGCGTGGAGGATGTGCGGAACGCCGGCCACGTCACGGGCGGTTTCTACGGCGAATGGCGCCAGACGGTGATGCGCTACTACTCTCTGCACGGCCTGAAGGCGGCCAACGGCACCGGCCGCTTCACTTACGAGCCTGAAGTGGCGGCGAAGATCCTGTGGTCTTACGTCTCCGGCTCAAACCTGCCCAACGTGCAATTCTACTCGGCCAAGCTGCTGGACGCGCATGACGGGTCCGACGGCCGTTACGTGGACATCAGCGTGGAGGGGGCCGGCGATCTACGACTGAGAACCAAGTACTTCATCGACGCCAGCGTGGAAGCCGACCTAGCCCGCATGCTGGGCGCCGACTATCGTATCGGACGCGCTGAGGACGTCTACAATGACGTTCTGGGCAACAGACCTGCCTATCCGAGCTCGGACAACGGGTGGGTCACCGCTCCTCAGCGCTTCTCAGCTTTGCTGACGCTCCAGGTGTATTCCTCCGGAAAGGCGGCCCGTGTCGCCGATCTCCGACACCCCAACTACGACCCGGCTTCGTTCGCGGGCACCACCTTCGCCGCGAAGAACGTCGCCGCTTTCGCGAACAGCTGGACTATGAAGATCGCCGTTCTTCCTAAGAACAAGCGGGAACTGAACGAGTCGTGGAGTGACCATCCGGATATCGGCTGGGCCTTCCAGTGGGTGTTCGAGCCCGACAAGCGAGGCGACATACGCAAGCAGGTGTTGCAGTGGACGATCAACCGGGCCCGATACCTGCAGGAGAATGGATACGCACGGGTGGGGGTCGCCACCATCCCGCAGAAGTTGTATGTGCGCGAAGGTCCCAGGGTGGTTGGTCTCGACACCTACACAGTGGACGATCTTCGCTCCGTGGCACTCCGTCAGCCGGTCGCCGTGGGTTGTTATTGCGAGTACGACCGGCATGACGCCTTCTACCCCACCCATATCGAGACGACGCGCTACGTCTATATGCCCATGGAGGCTCTGATAGCCGCCGGCCACCCGGCCCTTCTGGTGTCGACGGCAGTCTCCACCGACAGTGCTGCATACTGTTCCGCGGTGCGCATGGAGCACTGCAGGGCGAACATGGGCGCAGCGGCCGCCATGATGGTGATCACGGCCGCTGAGCTGGGTGTCGGATTGAGCGAGGTCCCTTACGAGACCGTGAGGTCGAGACTGCTCGACCGCGGGTACCAGATACCGCTGAGCTGACGGAGGGCGTTAACGGAGGACGTGTTGGTCCTTGACGCGATCCTCAAAGCGCTGCTCGGCCCGGCCGCCGCCGCCGGCCAGCAGGGTCTCGTAACTGGGGATGCGGAAGACCTCGATGTGGTTGTCGAGGAAGTTCGAAAAGGCCAAGAGGGAGCCGTCGGGCGACACGTCCAGCCCTGTGCACTGGTTGCGGCCCACGATGGCGTCGAGGATCCTGCCCGTGGCCGTATCGAGAGCGAGGACGGTGCCCCATTCGGGGCCGGGGAGGTAGTAGGTCTTGGGGTTGTCCTTGCCCCGGTTGGATACGTAGAGCAGTAGGCCGTCGGGAGATAGGTCCATGGTGTTGGGCCGCCGGTCGGTGTCGGCCAACTTAGAGGCCTTGTCGGTGTCGAGGTCCACTACGTACACCTCGTCGGTAGACATGTCGTCCACGTAGAGCAGGCCTCGAGCGGCATCGTCCACCATATGTCTCATGGCCCCTCCCGTCCTTAAGAGCGTAGCCGCCTTGCCCGTGGCGAGGTCGATCTCGGAGACGTTGTTGCTCACCCAGTTGGAGGCCCACAGGGTCTTCTCGTCCGGAGACAACAGGACCACCTTGGTCCAGTCACCGCCGGTGTCGAACTTGCGTTTGATGGCGCGGGTGGCCCGATCTATCTCGTAGACGGCGGCGGTCTCCATCTGGCTGGCGTAGACGGTTCGTCCGTCACGGGTGAAGACGACCTCCACCGCACCGTGCTCACCAAGCTTGACTCCACCCAACCTCACGCCTGTGGTCGGCTCGTAGACCTCGAGTCCGTAGCCTCCCAACAGGGAGACCCACAATTCCTCGCCGTCGGGAGTGAAGGCCACCTGTTTGGGGTTGGCTCCGCACTTGAAGCGGACCAGGCTCTCGTAGAGCTGTCCTTCCAGATCCAGCCAGACCTTCAGAGTAGTAGGTCCGTCGAGGGTCAGGTCTCGACTCGTGGTGTTGTAGCCTGCCTTGGTGAACTCGACATGGATGTTGCCTCCTGGGACCTGCTCCGCGAAAGGTGTTTTCCCCGTCAAGACGGTACCGTCCTGCAGGGTGATCTTGAGCTTGATGAACTCGGGGTTGCCCGTGATGGTGAGTTCCTGGGGGGGCGAGTCGATGGCCCCGGAAAAGGCTGCAGCTTCGTTGGTGGTGGTCGGGCCCGCGCTGCCCGCCGGGGACGTATCCGGGACGGTGAGGGCGGGCGTATCGCCTCTCGTGGTCGAGTTGAAGTTGGAACCGCCGGCTTCAGTGCCGTCGGCGGTTGGATCATCTCCGGTCGTCGACGCGTGCACGACGTAGCCGGCGGCGCTCAAGACCATTATGGCGAAGACACCGCCGGCGATGATGCGCCGACGCCTGTGAGCGCGCCGCACGCTGCGCGCGCGTCGCGATTCCTCCTGCATGAACGGTTCCCGATCTGAGGGTGTGAAGGAGTTCACAATGATATGGTGTTCGATGGAGACATGCGAAGGCCTACAGCGTTTGGACAACACTCCTGCGCCCGGGTCGGCTCCACGTGCTCAAAATGCACTTTGAACCGCGACTCTAAGTGCTACGCCTGCGCTGCCTGTGCCGGGGCGGTCACGTGAACATCGGGCCACTCACCGGCTCTGAGGGGGTCCGGATGGAGGTGCCGCGTCGGGTGAGTTGCGGGCGGACCACCTTGAAGTATGGATCGGACGATCAGATGTCAGACAAGGTTTGTGATCGTATGGGAGCTTCTACAGATCGGGGTTTGGAAAGGCACGGAGGCTCTGGGACCGGCCTGAGATGAGCTGGCTGAGAGGTTCGCCGAAGGGCAAGGAGAAAGCGCTCTTCCGTACGCACCGACCGTCGTTTCGCTCCCCCGAATGGGAGGTGGGGCGGGTGGTGCAGCACGAGGGCAGGGTCTACCGCGTGACACGATGGGAAGAGTTGCGACCCGTCCGCCTGAGGCGCGGCGGGTCGGTGGGCGAATGGGAGGTCTGGGGCCGGCAGCTGTCCAAAGAAGAGATGAGACAGGAGATCATCGACGCCGCCGAACGGATACTCGGCGGCGAAGGTCGGGACGTTGCCGAATAGCACGGCTGCTTGATGAGACCATCAGACCCAACCACGGTCCCGGCAGGCTTTGGCCACCCGGTCCACAGCGATGACGTATGCGGCATCACGGAGCGAGAGGCTTCGTCTCTTCGCAAGATCGCTCACCGCGAGGTATGCCGCCGTCATCTTGGCGTCGAGTCTCTCGAGCACCTCATCTCTTTGCCAGTAGTAGTTCATGTTGCTCTGGACCTGTTCAAAATAGCTGCAGGTCACGCCGCCGGCGTTGGTGAGGAAGTCGGGCAGCACCACGATCCCGCGCTCTGCGAGGGCGGGATCTGCCTCTGGGGCGGTCGGTCCGTTGGCTCCCTCAGCGATCAGTTTCACACGCTTGGAGATATCATGGACGTTGTCTCCGCTTATCTGGTTCTCCATAGCGGCCGGTATAAGGATGTCGACGTCTTGGGCGATCCACTCCGTTCCCGGGATCATCTCGTATCCACGGGCCTTGGCCTCAGCTTGGTCGATTCCTCCAAAACGATCAGTGATGCAGCGTAGATCCTCGACGTCGATTCCGTCCTTCTTGACGAAGGCATGCGCGGAGCAGGAGAGCTGGTCCCAACACGAGATGCAGGTCACCTTACCGCCCATCTGCCGGTAGAGCTCCACCGCGTATTGAGCGACATTGCCGAAGCCCTGGACGCTGGCCGTCGTGCGGCTGATGTCTATCCCGAGCTCCTTGAACGCCTCACGCATCACGAACACGACCCCGTACCCCGTGGCCTCTTTGCGGCCTAGAGAACCGCCGAGACCCACCGGCTTGCCGGTGATGAAGCCTGGGTAGCGTCCACCGTGGATGGCTCTCGAACTCATCGAGCATCCACAGCATGTGCTGACCGTTGGTCATCACGTCCGGTGCCGGCACGTCGCTGACCGGCCCCACGTTGCGCGCAACCTGGCGCACCCAGCCGCGGCAGATCTGTTCCTGCTCGCGCAGACTCAGGTGGTACGGATCGCAGATCACGCCGCCCTTGCCGCCGCCCAGCGGGATATCGACCACCGAGCACTTCCAGGTCATCCACATGGATAGAGCCCTTATGGTGTCGATCGTCTCCTGAGGGTGGAAGCGGATGCCACCCTTGCAGGGCCCCAGAGCGTCGTTGTGCTGCGCGCGAAAACCCCGGAAAACCTCTACGTGCCCGTCGTCCATGCGGACGGGGATACTGAACTGGTACTCACGAATCGGCTCTCGTAGGAGCGCGCGAGCCCCCGAGTCCAACTCGAGCATGTCGGCGATCCGATCGAACTGCTGTTGCGCTATCGTGTAGGGGTTGAACGACGAAGCGGCTGCCATGTCCTGTTCCTTTATCCGTGTATGCGGTTTGTTCCGCGAGCGATTCAGCAACTGTGCATTTTAGCTGCTCGCCGGTTATGATGCAGCGCGATGGGTGTCGGATCTGTTGGGGGTCGCGATCGACGGAAGATCTTGCCTGGCACAGGCGGAGCATCTGAGAACGAGCGGATCACCGCGGAGCGATTAACGGGCGCCCTCCATCGGCACTCGGCCCGCCCCGGTCTTGCGTGGGGTGAACCATCCGCAGAAAACCCTGATGACCGACGCGGGCGGGGTCCGCTAGAGATCCCAGTCGCCCGCCGCTTCCGGTTGGTAGAGGACCTTGGTCACCCGCAACCTCCGTACGCCGGCCGGGACCTTCCACTCGAACTCGTCGCCCATTCGATAGCCGAGAACGGCCGTTCCAATGGGGGCGAGGACGGAGATCTTCTTCTTGGTAGGGTCGGCCTCGTCCGGAAACACGAGTTCGTAGACTTCTACGCCCCCGGTATCGAGATCGGTGAGCTCCACCGTTGAGCGCATGGTGACGACTTCGGCGGGTATCGCTTTGGGATCTACGACCTCGGCCTTGTCGAGCTCGCCCTGCAGTTTGGCCAGGTAGTCACCACCGCCTGGCTTGGCGCGCTGCTGGTTAAGCAACTCTTGGAGCCGTTCGAGGTCTGATCTGGTGATGAAAAGAGTCCTGGTTTCCATAGGGTCTCGGCATCCTCCGGTAGCATGACGGGCCGCCCCTGGTATTCTAGCCCATACACCTCGATACTCGCCCATGAACACGTCCATCAGAGCGTTGGCAGGAGACGGCATGAAGACATCCATAGGACCTAAAGCCATAGTTTACCCCGCCCCTGTCTATGTCGTCGGCACGTACGATCAAGAAGGCCGCCCCAATGTTATGACGGTGGCCTGGGGAGGCATCTGCTGTTCCAAGCCGCCGTGTGTGTCGATCGCTGTTCGCAAGGCCACCTACACATATGCGAACTTGATGGGACGCAAGGCCTTCACAATCAGCCTGCCCTCCCGGGACGACGTGGTGGCCGCGGACTATTTCGGCATCGCCTCAGGACGTGATGTCGACAAGTTCGCCGTCTCCGGCCTCACGCCGGCGCGGTCCGATCTGGTGGACGCGCCCTACGTAGAAGAGTTCCCTATGGTGTTGGAATGTAACATCGTCCATGTGGCCGAGTTGGGACTTCACACCCTCTTCGTGGGGGAGATCCTGGACGTCAAGGTGGATGGCGCCTGCCTGAACGAGGAGGGAAAGGTCGTAGCCGAACTGGTCCGGCCCTTCACCTGGGCCTCACCGGACAACACGTACTACGCTCTCGGCGACAGCCTGGGCAGGGGTTTCGCGGTGGGCAAAGCGCTTGAATCCAAGGAGTCTTGAGCGGATCGCGGGAACAGCGGGTCGTCGTCGGACGTCCGGGCGACCTCGATGCGCCGCCGGTTCTTGGCGCTCTGCCGGCTTAGGTGTCAGGCGGTTCTCCAGGGTTTGTTACGTTCGCCGAATCGTTTTGAGAATAGCGCCTCCGAGTCGGGGGCGCCGACCAGGATGAGTGAAGTCGAGCGATCCAGGACGGTGTCGGGGGTCAGGTCGAGCACGATCCGGTCGCGGTCCAGCTGGATGGCCACGACGGTGGCCCCGGTGAGATCCCGCACGCCCGAATCGGCAAGGGTCCGTCCGTGCAGGGCGTCGGGCACCCGGCTTGAGAAGATGCGGATCCCCTCTGCTAGAAACACATTCTGCCTGCCCTGGACGATGTTCGAGAGGATGCTCGCCCCGACGGAGGAGTGCGAGACGATGAAGTCGGCCCCGGCGGCGTACAGCTCTTCTACGTTCTCCTCCCGGTTGGCCCGGGCGACTATGCGGATGTGGGGGTTCAGGTGCCTTCCGGCCAAGGTGAGGAACACGTTGGTGCCGTCGTCGTTGGTGGTGACAATCAGGCCCTTGGCCTGTGTGATGCCCGCCCGTTCGAGCACATCTCGCTTGCTGGCGTCTCCCAAGAAGAAGTGCGGCCCGCCGGCCGCCTCCGAGATATCTCGGTCAACGATCACATAGGGGACGTCTCTGCGCTTCAGGAGCGCCGCCGCCGCTCTACCAACAGCACCGTATCCGAGGATGATCACCAGATCGTCCGCCGCGCGCTCTCCCGTGATCTGCTCCAGGGCCCGCAGATTCGACTCAGTGCCCACCAACAGCATGACCATCCCATCTGAGATGATGGTCTCGGCTTCCGGTAGGGAGAAGCGGCCCCGCTCCCAGATCCCTATCACGGATACGCCGGTGCTTGTGCGTATGCCCGTCGCCTTGAGCGGCTGACCGACGAACGGAGTACCGTGGGAGGGCATCTCGGCGAAGAGAAGGTCGCCTAGGACGTCGACCACGTGGCTCATGGCCCCTTGAGTGGTGGCCCGCACCGCCAGGTGGTTGCCCAATGTCTCTCTGAGAGGCACGACATGGGCGGCCCCGGCAATGGCCAGCAACTCCTTCCTTTCGGGCTCGGTGACCACAGCGGTCACGGGGGTGGGGCATATCGAAGCGACGGTGAGCACCAGGTTGGTGTTGTCCGGGTCGCTCATGTTGCCGACGACCATCCTGGCGTTTTCCACCCGGACCCTTTTCAGGGCTTCGGCGTCGGTGGGGGTCCCCAACGCCGTATTGATCCGCGCCTCATCAAGACGGCGCACCTCGTCCACATCGGGCATGAGCACCACATAGGGCACACCCGCCCCGACCAGGTTCTTCGTGAGCGCTTCCGTGACTGAGTCCCAGCCGCAGATCACGACGTGGCCTTTGGCGCCCCGCTTGAGTCTCATGCGAGGACGGTACCGTAGGACGCTCTCCAGCCAGGGGCCGAAGATCACGCTCACGATCGCGAAGGGCACCAGGATCAGGATGAACAGGAAGCCCGAAAGCGTCACGAACGCTGAGAAGAGCTGACCGGCGGGGGAGGTGAAGGTGATATCCCCGTATCCGAGGGTGGTCATCGTGGTTATGGTCCAGTAGATGCCGTTGATGAACGTGTGGCCGGGGTCGTTCTCGTACTCGGCCATCATGTAACGGAACACCCATGCGTAGATCAATACCACGATGACGAGGAAGACCACGTAAGCCGCGAGGATGATCAGATTGCGTCGTGAACGCGCCCGCGGTATGTAGCCCGTCACCGGGATCATCGCTTTCATAGCCACAAAACGCTCCTTTCCCGCACCCCAGACTAGCACGCCGGCGTCTCCCCAGCCTGGTATGCTGAACGTGAGGTCCTCCGTACTCCGCGGCGCGTGTCAACGCAGCGGTCTGGGGGTATGGGAGGCACATAGCATGAAGCTTCTCGGATCGCCGGGGCCGGGTCCGCTCAGGGGGCTCTCGAGACGAGAGGAGGAGCGTCATGAGCGGTCTGCGCCCATACGGCTACGACCGTCCGGAAGATGGAAGAGGAAGCCGGAGCCCACTGGGGCGCCGCCAAGACTGGATGATACTGTTCGGAACTGATGGGAGCGCTAAATGATCGTCACCACTGAGGAGCTCTTCAAAGTCGCCTACGGCAGGTTCGCCGTGGGGGCCTACAACATCAACAACATGGAGCAGACCTTGGGGCTGTTCCGGGGCAATCTCGACTCCCGGGCGCCCTTCATCCTCCAGATCTCCAAAGGCGCGCGGTCCTACGCCGACAAGCGCATGTTGGAGGCCATGATCAAGGCCGCCGACGAGATGTTCCCCGAGGCCGTGTTCGCCGTTCATCTGGACCACGGCGACCTTGACACGGCGCTCGACTGTGTGGAGAGCGGGTTCTACTCGTCGGTGATGATCGACGCTTCTCAGGAACCCCTCGAGGAGAACATCCGCATCACGCGACAGGTGGTCGAGGCCGCCCACGCTCGGGGCGTCTCCGTGGAGGCGGAACTGGGTCGGTTGGGCGGGGTGGAGGAGCACGTGCAGGTGGACGAGAAGAACGCGCATCTCACCGACCCGGCCGAAGCCGAGGTGTTCGTGCGTGAAACGGGCTGCGACAGTCTTGCGGTCGCCATCGGCACCAGCCACGGAGCCTACAAGTTCACCGGACATCAAGGGCTGCATCTCGAGGTGGTCGCGGAGATCCAGAAGCGTCTCCCAGGGTTCCCTCTGGTGATGCACGGATCCTCGTCGGTGCCTCAGGAGGAAGTCCGGCGTATCAATGATGCCGGCGGGGCCCTCAAGGGCGCCAAGGGTGTGGATGAGGAGGAGTTCGCGAAGGCGGTCCCCCTGGGCGTGACCAAGGTGAACATCGACACCGACGGGCGTCTGGTGTGGACCCGGGTCCATCGGGAGTTCTTCCGTGATAACCCTGAGAAGTTCGACCTGCGCGACCCCGGCAAGGTCTTCATGGCCGAATACGCCGGATTCATAGCCCACAAGAACGAGAAGTTGCGCTCCGCCGGGACCTTGGACATGGTCCGCGCGGCTGTGGGGGGTTGAGGGGCCGGCCGGCCACGTAGGCCTGGGCGCCATCGCGGTGGCGGTGAGGAGACCGCCGGACAGCCCTTCGTACATGTGGTCGGTACACGGCTTGGTCGATACATGGTATTTTTCCCCGGCGAACGGGCGGAGGGGTGGAGTCGGTCCACCGGTCGCCATGAGAGACCGGCGCGAGAGTGAGGTGGTGCGCGCCGGCTCTGTGTTTATTTGGGAGCAAGTGACGACCGCTCGGAGGAACGAGAGGAGACAGGATGGCGGCCGCGTTTGAGACGCTTACAAAGCACAGCAGACTGCTGGCTTGGCTGACGGAAGTAGTCCAACTCTGCAAACCGGACAACGTCTACACGTGCGACGGTTCTGCGGAGGAGTATGGGTACATATGTGAGGTGGCGATGAAGCACGGTACCTTCACGCGCCTCAATGACACCCTCAGGCCCGACTGTTTCTTGGCCAGATCACACCCCAGCGACGTTGCCAGGGTGGAAGACAGGACCTTCATCTGTACGAACGATCAGATCGAGGCCGGACCCACCAACAATTGGGCGCCGGCGCGGGAGATGAAGAGGAAGTTGTGCGCCATCTTCGATGGATGCATGGAGGGCCGGACCATGTACATCATCCCGTTCTCCATGGGGCCGGTCGGTTCACCCTTCTCCAAGATCGGCATCGAAGTGACCGATTCCGCGTACGTGGTCGCGAACATGACCATTATGACCCGTGTGGGCACGAAGGTGCTCGAGGCCCTGGGCAGCGATGGCGAGTTCGTCCCCTGCCTGCATTCGGTGGGCGCGCCGCTCAAGCCCTTCCAGGGCGACGTTCCCTGGCCGTGCGAACGTGATCCCAACCACAAGTACATCGTCCACTTCCCCGACGATCCCTCCATCTGGTCCTACGGCTCGGGCTATGGCGGCAACGCGCTCTTAGGCAAGAAATGCCTGGCGTTACGCATAGCTTCTGCCTTGGCCCGCAAGGAGGGTTGGTTGGCCGAGCACATGCTGATCCTATGTCTCACGTCGCCGGAGGGCGAGAAGAGGTATATCGCCGGGGCCTTCCCCAGCGCGTGTGGCAAGACCAACTTGGCCATGATGCGGCCGACTCTTCCGGGCTGGAAGGTCACCTGCCTGGGCGACGATATCGCCTGGATGCGCATCGGTGAGGACGGCCGCCTCTACGCCATGAACCCCGAGACGGGTTTCTTCGGCGTGGCTCCCGGGACCTCCTACGACACGAATCCCAATGCTATGGAGACGTTCACGCGCAACAGCATCTTCACCAACGCTGGTCTTACCGACGAGGGCGATATCTGGTGGGAGGACATGGGCGTGCCGGCTCCTGCTCACCTCATCGACTGGGAGGGCGATGACTGGACGCCTGATTCCGATCGCAAGGCCGCTCACCCCAATGCGCGGTTCACGGCTCCGGCCGAACAGTGCCCGGTGATCGATCCTGATTGGGAGAACCCGTCAGGTGTTCCCATCTCGGCCATCCTGTTCGGTGGACGGCGGGCGGGCACGGTCCCGCTGGTCTATGAAGCTTTCGACTGGGAGCACGGAGTGTTCATGGGCTCGGCGGCCGGTTCGGAGACCACGGCCGCCAATTTGAGCAAGACCGGCGTCCTGCGCCACGACCCCTTCGCCATGCTGCCCTTCTGCGGCTATAACATGGGTGACTATTTCGCGCACTGGTTGTCGATGGCCGGTCGCACCGACCCCCAGAAGCTGCCGCGCATCTTTTTCGTCAACTGGTTCCGCAAGGGCGAGGACGGCCATTTTCTGTGGCCTGGGTATGGTGATAACAGCCGGGTGCTCAAGTGGATCTTCGAGCGGGTCGGAGGCGGCGGGCAGGCGGTCAAGACCCCCATCGGCAATCTGCCCGCTCCAGGGGCGCTCGATCTTTCCGGCCTAGAGCTGCCGGCGGCGGACTTGGAGGCCCTGCTGACGGTCGACGTCGGGGCCTGGAAGCAAGAGGCCGCCGATCTGTCTGAGTATTATGAGGAGTTCGGAGACCGCTTACCGACGGCCCTCCGCGGGCAGCTTGAGGCGTTGAAAGAGCGTCTTCATGGGAGGTGACCGTTGAGCCCTCTCCTCACCGGACTCAACCCGCTTGCCGCCGAGCTGAACCAGACCATCCGGCAGGAGGCGCCTGCGCTGTTCCGGGTGCTTTCCGAGCTCGGTAAGGCGCTGTACTTCCCCAAGGGGATCTTGACTCAGACGGCAGAGGCCAATGAAAAGGCGCACCGGTTCAACGCCACCATCGGCGAAGCCCGGGAAGCCAAGCACTCCATGGGTCTGCCCTCCATCACGCGGCATCTGTGCGAGATCAGCCCCGATCAGGCGTTGCCGTACGCCCCATCCTCCGGACGGGCCGACCTACGAAGGGCCTGGCTGGCCGAGCTCAGGCAGAAGAACCCCTCCCTCGGCGACACGCCTGTGAGCCTGCCCGTCGTCACCAGCGGCATCACGCACGGACTGAGTACGGTGGCCGACATGTTCGTCGACGAGGGCGACCTGCTGTTCATGCCCGATCATCTGTGGGGCAACTACCGTCTCATCTTCGAGGTCAAGCGCGGCGCTCGCCCCGGCGTGTATCCGTTGCTCCGCCTGGGTGGGGGCTTTGACGTGGAAGGCTTCCGCAAAGTCGTCAAGAACCACGCGGCTGTGGGCAAGATGATCGTCCTTTTCAACTTCCCGAACAACCCGACCGGTTACTCCATCACGCCTGCTGAGGCCGACGCCATCCGTGACGTCCTCGTCGAGGCGGCCGCGCGGGAGGAGTGCGACATCGTGGCCGTCTGCGACGATGCCTACTTCGGGCTCTTCTATGACGACGAGGTCATGAAGGAGTCGCTCTTCACCAGACTGGCCGGTGCTCATCCACGCCTGCTTGCCGTCAAGCTCGACGGTGCCTCCAAGGAAGACTACGCCTGGGGTTTGCGGGTAGGGTTCATCACGTACGGCATCGCCAACGGGGCCGGAGCCTACGAGGCTCTGGAGAAGAAGACCGGGGGCTGCATCCGCGCCACCGTCAGCAACTCGTCCAACCTGTCGCAATCGCTGGTCCTCAAAGCCATGAGCGATCCGGCCTATCAGGCCGAGAAGGCTGAGAAGTACGCCATCCTCTCCGGCCGGGCGGCAAGGGCGCGGCAGGTGCTCTCCGAGGCGCGGTTCGCGGAAGCCTGGACACCGTATCCGTTCAACTCCGGCTACTTCTTATGTGTACGTCTGAACGGTCTCGATGCTGAAGCATACCGGGCGCGACTGCTGAGCGAGTACGGGGTAGGGGTGATCTCTAACGGTTCGGACGACATCCGCATAGCCATCTCGTGCGTCGAGGAAGACGAGATCGTCGACCTTTTCGACGTCATGCTGAAGTGTGCGCTGGAGATGAAGAAGGGGTAGATCGGGACACGGGCGCCGTGCACGTCCGCTTCTACGCCGAGCTCGGCGACTTCCTCGCTCTTCAAGAGGGCCTGGGAGTTCGAGCGCGCCTGCTCGGCCGGCAACACGGTCAAGGACCTGATGGAAGGGTTGGACGCACCGTACACCACTTGGTCGTTGCCGGAGTTGTTCTTCCCCTCGGGGAGAGCCTATAGGACCGGGTCAACCGGCTTCCGGAACAGGAGCGACGGGCCGTCCGAATCTCCAGCGGGCGAAGAGAGGGATGCCGACCAGCGCGAGACAGCCCATCCCGGCGATGCCCCAGGAGGCGGTTCTGTGGGCGCCGGCCACCTCGGCCAGTGGCCACAGCGCCGCTCCCAGACCCTGAGATACGCGCTGCACGGCGCCGAACAGCCCGAAGGCCAGCGCCTGGTAGTCCGATCGGAAGGTCTGTGCGAACGCTCCTCGCACGGTGGGAACCAAGGCTCCCGAGAAGAGACCATGGAAACAGGCGCAAAGGATCACCAGAGGGAGCGAGGTCACCAGGCTGAAGAAGAAGGAGTTGAGAGCGAGCAGGGCAAGTCCCACTAGGATGATGCGTTTGACCATGACGCCTTCGGGGCGTAGGCATGCGACTATGCCGGCGCCGATGGCCGAGGTGAAGACCACGATACCTACCGCCAAGAGCAGTCCGGTCCCCTCCAGGTCGGTGACCCTCTGTACATGCAGCGGCAGATAGAGCGTGAGGCCCATGATGGCCGAGTTCAGAGCGAAATAGCCGGCCAGGAACCATCCGGCCCGGTATTCGCGGGAAGATTCGTTCCAGAGCTCCTTCATGCGATGGTGGAGGCGGCCCGACGGGATGGAGATCTGGTCGGTCTCCTTCTGCCACAGCCTTCTCGTGAAGGCGCCGGGGGCGGCGCAGGCGATGAAGATGAGGGCCGCAGGGACGAGGGCGAAGCCGCGACCGCTCACGCCGGGCACCAATCGGCCGCGGATGACCAGCTCCATGATGCCCACACCGACGGCGCCGCCCAGGAAGCTGAACGCGATGCCCAACGACGACACGCTGACCACGTTGGCCTTGCCTGCGGCGTGCAGCATGGAGGCGTTGTAGATGAGGCTGGAGAGCTGGAAGAAGTAGTTGGCGAGCATCGCCGTGATCAGTATCAGGGCCAGAGCCGCCGAGCCGCCATGGGGTAGGAAGGGCAATGCAGCGAACAGCGTCGCCGCCACGAGCACCGACGCTGCGAACCACCGGCGCCGAGCGTGAGCCTCGTCGGCGTGGACGCCGATGTAGGGGCCGCTGAGGCCGATGGCCGCCGAAGAGCCGGCGGAAGCCAGGCCGAAGATCCAGGCTGCGACACCTAGGTCGCTTACTATCCAGATAGTTAGATAGAGAGGTATCGCGAACTCGATCGAGGTATTACCGAGGTCGTAGACATACCAAGCCAGACGGGCTCGCCTGCCCGCGGCCCGCTCGTTTCTCGCAAGGTCGGTATGCATTGCCGGTTAGTGTACTATGAGTGCTCCCCAAATGACGGCAGCGAGGTCGGCATGGACGGCAAGGAGATCGAGGGGATGGTCGGTCTGGATGCACAGCCTCTGTACCGTGAGGTGCAGAGATTCAGGCAATGGTATTTTTACGTTCCTATCCTGATCGTCACAGTGCTGGTGTGGTACCAGTTCATCCAGCAGATAATGCTCAAGAACCCTCTGGGTGAGCAGCCCGTCCCTGATTGGGTGGCATGGACCCTCGGCCTTGTGTTCGGCTTTGGGTTCCCTTTCTTCGCTGTGATGGCGAGAATGATCACGGAGGTCCATCCAGGAGTCCTCAGAGTGAGGGTATACCCGTTCAGGTGGGCGAAGATCCTCCTGTCCGACATCACGGACGCTGAGCCGCGTCGGTACTCGGCACTGCGCGAATATGGAGGCTGGGGTATCCGGACTTCGCTGAAGAACGGACGCGCATATAACGCGTCGGGCAATCAGGGCATCCAGCTGGTCATGAGCGATGGCAGGCGGGTGCTCATCGGCACCCGGGAGCCCGCTCAGCTGATGTCCGCCCTGCTGACTGCACGCGGAAGCATGCGGGGCAAGAAAGCCAAGCGAAAAAGCGCCGGAGCATAGCGTGGGTCCGTTGTCGCCATGAGGATCGTAGCAGCGCTCGGGGGTAACGCCCTTCTCAAACGGGAGGAGCCGCTCACCGCGCACAACCAGCGCGAGAACGTCAAGATCGCGGTCAGGGCGCTGGCTCCGCTCGCACGTGAGCACAGTCTCATCATCACCCACGGTAACGGTCCACAGGTCGGCCTGCTCGCCTTGACGGCCGCGACCTACGCAGGCGCGGGGTCCTTCACGCTCGATGTGCTGGGGGCTCAGTCGGAGGGGATGATCGGCTACATGATCGAGCAGGAGCTGGGCAACACCCTCCCTGACGACATGCCCCTGGCCACCATACTCACTCAGGTGGAGGTGGACCCCGCCGATCCGGCTTTCCAGGACCCCACCAAGCCTATCGGGCCTCAGTATTCGCAGAAGGAAGCGGAGCGTCTTGCGCGCGAGCACGGGTGGACCATGGGACCCGACAACGGCAGGTACCGCAGGTTGGTGCCGTCGCCGAAGCCCAAGCGGATCCTCGAGATCAAAGCGGTGGAGCGGCTCGTGGAGTGCGGGGTGACAGTGATCTGCGTGGGGGGAGGAGGTATTCCTACCATGCCGACCCCGGGCGGAGCACTCGTGGGTGTCGAGGCCGTGATAGACAAGGACTACGCGAGTGCCCTGTTGGCGAAGTCCCTCCGGGTCGACATCTTCCTGATGCTGACCGACGCCGTGGCGGTATGGGAGGATTGGGGCGCGTCGGATTCGCGCGCCATCCGCAGGGCATCTCCCGAAGCACTGGAGCCACTCAGGTTCGCGACCGGATCGATGGGACCTAAGGTGGAAGCGGCCTGTGACTTCGTCACGGCTACCGGCGGTCGAGCGGGCATCGGCGCCTTGGAGGATGCCGCGGCCATCATCGAAGGACAGGCCGGCACACTTGTATCGGCCGGCTCAGAGGCCATCGAATACTGGCCGTCGCTCTTCTACAGCCGGTAGCTGCGCTTCCCGCCGGGACTGCGGCGGCGGATCGTGCAGCAGGAAGGGATGGTATTCGTTGGAGGCGTACTCGAACCCGCCCACGTGGCCGCGGTCTTGCCGACAGGGTCGAGCTGCCCTGAGCTCGCGATGGTGATATGTCCCTCAATGTGAGGCCCGTGTCCACCTGGACGTTATCGCAGGGGGTAGAATCTTGTTCGAAGGAAGAGCCGGCGACGGAGATCGCGGGTTGGCTGGGCTATCTAGACGGGAGTGCAGGATGAAGATCGTGCTTATCGGCCAGGCGGCCTTTGGAGAGAAGGTCCTCGAAGCGTTACTCGCGGAAAGAGAAGAGGTGGTGGCGGTGTACATGCCGCCCGACGCTTCTCCGGGCAAGAGCAACACCTTCAGAGAGCTCGCGGAGGCGAACGACATACCCGTCCGGCAACCGGGCCGCATGCGCGATCCTGAGGTCTTTGAGGATTACAAGCAGTTCCAGGTTGATCTCAACGTGATGGCCTTCGTCACCGACATCGTGCCGGCCGCCATCCTCAATCATCCGCGTTTGGGGACCATCCAGTACCACCCCTCGCTATTGCCGCGTCACCGGGGCGCCAGCGCCATCAACTGGGCTGTGATGAATGGCGAGCCGAAGACGGGCCTCTCTATTTTCTGGCCTGATGAAGGACTGGACACCGGTCCCATCCTCTTGCAGAAGGAGGTCACCATCGAGCCTGACGACACTCTGGGCGCCGTGTACTTCGGCAAGCTCTTCCCCTTGGGGGTGGAGGCCATGGTGGAGTCGGTGCGCTTGGTCAAGGAGGGCAAGGCGCCCAAGATCGTCCAAGATCTTAGCCAAGGTGAGTATGAGCCGGTCTGTAGGAGTATGGCCATCGACTGGATGTACCCCGTAGGGGTCGTCTACAACGTCATACGGGGCTGCAATCCCTCGCCGGGAGCCGCTACCACCCACCAGGGGCGGCAGATCAAGATATTCGATTGCGAAAGGCGCGCGGTGAGTGGCCCGGAGGCTCCCGGGACCGTGCTCGAGATCGCCGCCGACGGCTTCCTTGTCGCCGCGAGTGGAGGGAGCATCTTCGTGAAGCGGTTACAGCCGGCCGGCGCGGCTAAGATCTCGGCGGCGGAATTCGTCTCCTCGACGGGATTGAAGGCGGGCGACAGGCTGGGGTCATAGAGGTCTAGGTCGGCCTCGCGGTGGACCGGACAACGCATGTGCAAGGGGGATGTCGATGCGGATAGCGATCGCTTCTGATCACGCCGGTTTTCGTTACAAGACGCGCATCATCGAGCATCTGGAGGCTCTTGGACACGAGGTCGTGGACTTCGGCGCTCATTCGGCCGATCCGGTCGACTACCCTACCTACATACATCCGGCGGCTTCCGCGGTCGCGGCCGGCGATTGCGAACGAGGGATCGTCCTGGGTGGCTCAGGCAACGGTGAGGCGATGACGGCCAACCGGCATCCCGGTGTGCGTTGCGCGCTCTGCTGGACCGAGGAGTCGGCTCGTCTGGCCCGAGCCCACAATGATGCGAACATGGTCTCTCTAGGGGAGCGTCTGCTCTCGGAGGACCTCGCGCTTCGGATCGTAGAGGTGTGGCTGGGCGCCCCCTTCGAGGGTGGGCGTCACGTTCGTAGGATCCAGGCCATCGACGAGTCCGGGCCGGTGGCGGCTTTGGCTGGGGCGACCGGTCCCTCGCTTCAGCACGCCGGCAAGCTGATGTCGTATGGGCAGTTCGTAGGCTCCTGGGACATCGACTGCAACTGGTACGGACCAGGGGACGTCGTCAGGACTTCCACCGGGCAATGGCGTTTCGGCTGGGTCTTTGGCGGCCGGGGTATCCAGGATGTGCTCTTCCCTTCCGGGGCGTCGCGCGACCGCTACGGCGTCACGATCCGAGGCTACGACGCTGCTACCGACACTTGGCGCATATTCTGGATGCAGCCCTGGGGTGGTGGATTCGTCCATCTGGTCGGCCGGGCGCTGGGAGATCGCATAGTGCAGGAGTTCGAGGATCCCGGGCCGGGCAGGCGGGAGCGGTGGAGTTTCACCGAGATCACGCCGCGCTCTTTCGTCTGGCTGGGGGAGACATCACTCGACGACGGCTTGAGCTGGGTCGTGGAGCAGGAGATACGCGCTCGGCGAAGGAACCCGTGAGCGACGAGGGACCGGCGGGGTTCTGATCGGAGACTCGACATCAAGGGTCCCGGCGCTCAAGAAGCGGTCGTTCAGGTCCGATATCCACTAGAAAGGACAAGGTCCGCGAAGGCGGGTGAAGTATCCATGCATAGTATACTCGTGGTGACGCACAAAGAACCCAGAGGAACCGAGGTCCGGCCGGACCGCAACAGGGGAGATCTTTGATGTCTTCACCGCTCGACCGTGCGAACATCTCCGTTGTCGCGTACCACCCCGATACGCGGGTCGCCGAGGCCAACCCCGCGGCATGCTCGACCCTCGGTCTCTCGTGGGAGCAGATGATGGGTAGGCCGGTAGGTGATCCAGTGTGGTCCTTCGTGAGAGAGGACGGGACGACTCTGCCTCCGGATGAGCACCCGGTCAGTCGTGCCCTCGCAACTCGTGGACAGGTGCGAGATGTGGTCTTGGGGGTGGACCGCGCCGGAACCGGAGAACGTCTCTGGCTGTTGGCGAACGCGTTTTGTGATCCCGAGGGAGGCGACGTGAAGCGGGTGACCGTCACGTTCGTCGACATCACAGGAGTGAAAGGCCTCGGGAGAAGTCTGCAGGCCGCGGAAGCTTCTCACAAGACCGGCGGGGGTCTGAGGATCGTGGTCGATAATGCACTGAGCGGCGCCTATATCCAAGGCGGGGGCCGGTACCATCGTGTGAACCAGGCCTTCGTGGAGATGCTCGGCGTTTCAAAGCCGGAGGATCTGATCGGCAGCGAAGTCATGGAGCGGATCGCTCCGGAGTACCGTCAGGCGATGGGCGAGTGCATACGGGCGATGGCCGGCGATGCGAAACAGGCGTCTCGTGTGGACTTGGAATATCTCCGCGCAGACGGGTCGCGGGTGACCACGGAGGCGTCGGTGGTCGCCCTAGGCGGGATTAGGAGCGGTTTTCAACTCGTGTTCGTGCGTGACCTGGCGGAGCGGAGACTGGCTGAAGAGTATCGGGCGGCCGTAAAGCAGCAGGCTTTAGAGGCCCAGCGGACGGAGTCGGTGAGACAACTGGCCGGCGGCTTCGCTCACGAATTCAACAACATCCTCATGGTCCAGAAGGGCTACTGCGAGATGATGAGGTCCTCCCTCCAGAAGGACGATCCCCTCATCAACGAGTTGGCCCAGATCGAGGGATATGCCGATCAGGCCATCGAACTCACACGTCGATTGCTTGATCTTGGCCGCAAGCAGACCTTCAATCCCACCGATGTCGACCTCAACCATCTGGTGGAAGATGCGGGCCCGATGCTGCAGACGCTGGTCGGCGAGAGTATCAGGCTGGAGACCGAATATGCCCGCCATCCCGCGATAGTGACGGTGGATCGTGCGCAGATCGAGCAGATACTCGTGAGTCTCGCGGCACATGGGCGCGACTCCATGCCCGATGGTGGCAGGCTGTCGGTGAAGGTGGGGTGGGTAGACATCAAGGAAGACCCATCTGCCGGCGGCTCACGCCTCGACCCCGGCGGGTACGTCATGTTGTCGATCGAAGACACCGGTTTGGGAATGGACGAGGCGACCAAACGACGGGTGTTCGAACCATCGGACCCTGTCGGGGGGATCCTGAGAGGCGGCTGCCTAGGGCTGTCGACCGTGCCCGAAGTCGTCCGGCAGTTGGGAGGACATATCTTCGTGGAGAGCGAACCTGGAAAGGGCGCCATGTTCAGACTCCTATTCCCGCGTGTGGAGACGATTCCACCGGGACAACCCGCGACCGAGAGTAGTCCGGAGATAGAGCAGCCGCGACTTGTGCTGGTGGTCGAAGACGAGGAGGTTCTTCGAGGCATCGTGGTGATGATGGTCGAGAAGCTGGGGTACAGGGCCGTGGACGCAGGCAATGGGCCTGAGGCGCTTGCCCTCGTCGAGAGGGAAGCTCTGCAGCCCGACGTTCTGCTCGCCGATTTCGTGATGCCCGAGATGAACGGACGCGAACTCGCGGAACGTCTGCGCCGGATGTTCTCCGGACTGAAGGTCGTCTATATGTCAGGTTACGCCAGCGAGAACACCGTGGAAGTGGGGGCCGACGACTCAGATGTCAGGTTCCTCCAGAAGCCGTTCTCTACGGCGGACCTGGGGTCCCAGCTCGAGGTGGTTCTGAAGGGATCGGGGGAAGGATAGGCCGCCGTCTTCTGATCGGACATGGGTAGGGCTGATCGACTGAGTCGGTTGGAAAGAACGGTTGACGTGGCCCCCAAGGCGCAGGAGGGGTGACTCGTGAGCGGGCACGAAGCGGATCCGACGACGGGCACGCCCGGGGCCGTAACGACGCGTCCCGAGGCTCCGGCGGTGGGGGAAACGATTCAGACAACAGAAGAGAAGCTGCGCCGGAAAAACGAGAAGCTATCGCTGTTGATCGAGATCGGTGGAGTGATGGTCGGCCTTCACGACACTGCGCAGCTGCTCCAGACGATCACCGATGGAGCGGCAAGACTCTCGTCCCTTGATTCGACGGCCGTCTATCTGCTGCAGGAAGGGATGCTTCATCTGGGGGCCACCACCCCGGTCCTTCTGGTGGATCTGCCCGAAGACCTGCGTGTGGCTCCACTACTCGACCATCCCCATATCCACCGGGCGGTGCAAACATGCGCGCCTGTTGTCCTGGCCGACTGCCGTAAGGCGGACCTAACCGACGTCGAGACGCGGGTGGTCGATGAGCGCGGACTACGTTCCGTGGCCTATCTGCCCCTCGTTCTTAAGGATCGATCACTGGGTGTGTTGATAGTCGGCAGTACGCAAGGACCGTATCGCTTCTCCGATGAAGATATGGATCTACTACAGACTTTGGCGGATCACGCGGCGCTGGTGCTGGAGGGAGCTCGCCTCACGGATGAGAATCGACCCTCGATTGCGGATCTTGAACGCTTGACCGAGTTGCAGCAACGGACACAGACGGCGCTACAGGAGAACGAGGCCCTCTTCCGCAGCCTGTTCCAAGATCATGCCGCGGTGAAACTGCTTGTCGATTCAGACAGCGGCTGCATAGTCGATGCCAACGAAGCCGCCGTCGAGTTCTACGGTTGGTCGTCAGAGCAACTGAGCCGTATGAAGATATTGGATATAAATGGTCTCTCGCCCGACCAGTTCAGAGCCGCTCTGACAGCGGTGAAGGCCCGGGAATGCTTCTACTTCGAGGTTGAACATTCCTTAGCCGATGGATCGGTGCGGGACGTGGTGGTGTACATCTCAAGGATCGAGGCGGGAGGCAAAGACCTGCTGCACTCAATAGTTCATGATGTTACCGATCGCGTCCGGGCCGAGAAGAGAATGGCCGAACAACTGGACGAGCTGCAGCGTTGGCACGCAGTCATGCTGGGCCGAGAGGCTCGGGTGCTCGAGCTCAAGCGAGAGGTCAACGAGCTGCTGGCTCAGGCCGGTCGGCCGCCCCGCTATCAGAACGTCGAGACGACTGATGATTGACGCTATCAGACTTCTAGTCATCGATGATGATGAGGACGGGCTGACGGCCCTCCAGGCCCGGCTGCAGGACGCCTTACCCCAAGTGACCGTCCTCACGGCCATAGATGGCGCAGCCGGCGTCCGGCTGGCTACTGCCGAGAGTCCGGATGTGATCCTGCTCGATATCGCCATGTCCGATATGGACGGCCCCGAGGTGTGTCGGAGAGTGAGGCGAAGTATCGTTCAGTGTTCGCTCAGTCTACTGCTGCGATCTATCTTCACGACCTGGAAGGCCGGGTCCTGGACGTCAACGAGGCGGCCTGTGCTCAGTCCGGCTATTCGAGAGAGGAGTTCCTGGCCTTCACCGTGTTCGACGGCCATTTCTGCTCGGGTGAAGCGATGCCGTCGGAGGCCCGGTCTCGGGAAGCTTGGAGCCGGTGGGAGCCCGGGCGGCGTTTCACGTTCGAGGCGGAGCACCGGCGCAAGGACGGCGTCGTGTACCCGGTCGAGGTCTCCACAGGGATCGTTCGCTATGGAAGCAAGAAACAGGTGCTCGTTGTCGTGAAGGACATCACCAGCCGCAGACATGCGGAGCAACAAGAGGAGGAGAGCCGGCTCCGTTCGCAGAGTCTGCGGCGCATTATCCGGCACCGGTCGGACGGCGTGCAGGATGTCTTGGACTGCGTCCGGGACGAGGTCGTGAGACTGACACTGAGCGAGATCGGCTGCATCCATCTCTATGACGAAAAGAAACACGAATTCAGCTTCAAGACATGGTCGACGGATGGGGCGGATACGTGCGCGATACTTGAACGGCAGACGCCCTATCACTCGGCTGAGGCCGGTATGTTCGGCGAGGCCGTGCGCCGGCGCAAGGCGATCGTGATCAATGATTTCCCGGCGTCGTCTTCGCCCAATGGAGACCTGTCGGAAGGCCATGTGTCGCTGCAGAGGTGTCTGGTGGTTCCTATTTCCGAAGGTGACCGGATCGTCGCGGTAGTGGGCGTCGCCAACAAAGAGACCGATTATGATCGCAGTGATGTGTTGCAGATCGAGCTGTTGATGGAGGACGCCTGGAGGGAAGTGGAGCGCATGGTGAGCGAGGTCACCCTGCGGGCTGAGAAGGAATGGTCGCGTAGCATCATCGATAATGCGCCCAACATCGTTGTAGGGTTGGGGCAGGACTCGGAGATCGTGGTCTTCAATGAGTTTGTCGAACTACTGACCGGCTACAAAGCCGAAGAGGTCATCGGCAAGGAGTGGATCTCAACTTTCGTTCCCGAGGAGGCGAGAGAGGCCGTCCATCGAGCCTGGGACGAGATCATCGAAACCAAGGTGGCAGGTCATGGTTTCGAGAACGAGATCATCACCAGGTCCGGAGAGAGACGGCTGATCCAGTGGAGCAATACGCATATCGCGGAAGACGGTGGATTCGGGATGATGCTGTCGCTGGGCATGGACATCACCCAACGCAGACGGGATGAGGAGGCTCTGCGCGAGGCTAATCGACGGCTGGAGGCGAACCGCAGCGCTATGCTCAACATCCTGGAGGATCTGCAGGAGGAGAACGAGGCCAGGAGACGTAACGAGGTCGAACTGCAGCGGGTGACCATGGCCATCGAGCAGGCGGGCGAGATGGTTCTCATCGCAGACCCCGATGGGGACATCCGCTACGTCAACCCGGCCTTCGAGGCCGTGACCGGCTACGGACGCGAGGAAGTCTTGGGTCAGAACCCGCGCATACTGAGAAGCGGGAAGCAGGATAGGGCCTTTTACGACGATCTGTGGGGGACCGTCACAAGCGGACAGGTGTGGCAGGGTCGCATGGTCAATGAGCGCAAGGACGGCACTCTTCACGTGGTGGATTCGACCATCTCGCCGGTCATGGACGACTCGGGCCGCACCGTGAGCTTCGTGGCCGTCAGTCGCGACGTCACCGAGCATCTGCTTCTCACCGAGGAGAAAGCCAGTCTGCAGGAACAGTTGCGGCGCGCCCAGACTCTGGAGTCCATCGGGCGGCTGGCCGGAGGCGTGGCTCACGATTTCAACAACATGTTGGGGGTCATCCTCGGATACGGAGAGATGGTCCTTGCGCGACTGCACGAAAGGGACCCGCTAAGGAAGGAGGTGCAGGAGATAGTTAAGGCCGCTCAGCGCTCCGCCACCCTGACCCGCCAGCTCCTGGCTTTCAGTCGTAGACAGACCCTGCAACCCCAGGTGCTCGATCTGAACGATCTGGTCTGTGATCTGGAGAAGATGCTGCGCCGGCTGATCGGTGAAGACATCGTACTGAGGCTGACCCTCACTGAGGACGTCAGCGAAGTTTTCGTCGATCCTGGACAGATCGAGCAGGTGATCATGAACCTGGCCGTGAACGCTCGCGACGCCATGCCCGGCGGGGGCAAGCTCTCCATCGAGACGGCGCAGACGGAATTGGACGAGGCCTATGTGGCCAGACATCCGGGCGCCCAGCCCGGCGAATACGTGCTGCTGGCTGTGACCGACACGGGATGTGGAATGGATCAAGAGGTGATGGATCGCATCTTCGATCCCTTCTTCACGACCAAGGAGGAAGGGCGGGGCACCGGCCTGGGGCTTGCTACCGTCTACGGCATCGTCAAGCAGTCCGGCGGCAACATCTGGGTCTACTCGGAGCTGGGCCGGGGCACTACCTTCAAAATATACTTCCCGCGGACCGATGCTCGGCCGGAGCCGGCTCCCGATGCCACCGTGGCCGTCCATGCCGTCAAGTGCGGAGAGCGCATCTTGGTGGTGGAAGACGAGGAAGGCCTGCGAAGTCTGATGGAGAGCCTGCTTAAGCATCTGGGTTACCAGGTGACCTCGGCTGCGAACGGCGGCGAGGCGTTACTGTTGATCGAGGAGAGGGGTCTGAAGCCGGATCTGGTCATCACCGACGTGGTGATGCCCAGCATGAGCGGCAGGCAGTTGGTGGAGCGCCTGAGGCGCGGGCAGCCCCATCTCAAGGTGCTGTACATGTCCGGCTACACCGATGACACCATCGTCCATCACGGCGTTCTGAAGCCCGATGCGCCCTTCCTGCAGAAGCCCTTCAACGTCCAAGGGCTGGGTGCAAAGGTGCGGGAGGTATTGCAGGCCGGACCGAGCCCTGATGAGGAGTAACGGTCTGAAGGGAGGGACGGTGCCAACGCATGTACGAGAATGATGATGCAAAGAGAACGGTCCATCTGGCCGACGCCTTCGATGCGATCCAGGACGGGATTGTCATCATGGATCGCGAGGCGAAGATCATCTGGGCGAACGCATGGATGAAGACCTATTATCCCGAGCACGCGCCGTTCGTTGGACGGTCGTTCCCCGACGCGTTCGCGACCATGACAGGATCATCGTTCGAGCGGCCCTGCGCGAACGCCATAAGCACAGGGGAGCCGCAGTCATTTGTGAGGGCCTATGTGGATCCTACGGGCGCCGAACGGTGGCTGGAGGTGCGCATCTACCGGCTCGAAGGGTCGGGTGACGGTTGTACGGGCGCCGTTGCGCACTTCACCGATGTCACGGAGCGCAGGCGGATGGAGGAGGAACGAGAGGCGGAGGCCGCCAGGCGCCGCGTCTTGGTCCAGCACTCCAGAGACGGCATCGTGGTGGTCGATCGGGACGGGGCCGTAGTCGAGGCCAACGAGAGGTATGCGCAGCAGCTTGGTTACACATTGGACGAGGTATACGACCTCCACATCTGGGATTGGGATCTCTCCTTCCCCAAGTCCGAGCTGCTGCGGATGCTCGCGGATGTCGACCCCAGCGGCGATCATTTCGAGACCGTTCACAAGCGGAAAGATGGTTCGAATTTGCACGTCGAGATCAGCTCGAACGGGGCTGAGATCGGGGGGCAGAAATTCATCTTCTGCGTGTGTCGCGATATCACCGAACGCAGGGAGATGGAACAGCGGCTCGAAGAGGAGATCGCTTGGCGGCGGGTCGTTATGCGGGAGTCGCGGGACGGCATGGTGGTGATGAACCGCACCGGAGGGGTTGTCGAGGCCAACGAGGAATTCGCCCGCCAGATCGGTTACTCTCTCGATGAATGTCAGAGACTTCATATATGGGAATGGAACCCGAGTGTGCCCAAGGACGTGCTCCTGCGATTGCTCGCGGATGTGGACGTTGCAGGTGAGGTGATCGAGACGACGCATACGCGCAAGGACGGTTCTACTTACGAGGTCGAGATCTGCTCGCAAGGGTCGGAGATCGCGGGCGCGAAGTATGTTCTCTCCGTATGCCGCGACGTGAGCAAGCGCAACCAGTTGGAGCGGACCCTAGAAGCGGAGATCGCCTGGCGGAAGATCCTCTTCGGGGAGTCGCGCGACGGCATCGTCGTGCTGGACGAGGACGCGGCTGTGGTCGAAGCGAACCAGGAGTATGCCCGCCAGCTCGGCTACACGCTCGAAGAAGTCCGAGGGCTACACGTATGGGACTGGGCCGCCGACTACAGTCCCAGGGAACAACTCATCAACCGCATAAGGGCCATGCCTCCCGGCGGTGAGCTCTTCGAGGCCAGGCACAAACGCAAGGACGGCAGCGTCTTCCACGTAGAGATCAACTCGAATGGGGTCGAGATCGCGGGGAAGAAGTACGCGCTCTGCGTCTGCCGGGACGTGAGCGAACGCAAGCGCACCGAGGCGGAAAGGGAGAGGCTCATCGAAGAGCTGCAGGAAGCTGTGGCCGAGATCAGGACCTTGAGAGGCATACTGCCGGTCTGTTCCTACTGCAATAAGGTGAGGGACGATGATGGCTACTGGCACCGAGTAGACGAGTATATCCGCGATCATTCGGAGGCCGATGTGAGCCACGGCATCTGCCCGGACTGTCTTAAGAAGTACTACGGGGACCTGGCTCTAGAGGATGACTGAGGCCTCCCTCGATTGACGCAGTGGAGCGCGTCCGTCCGCCCGCATGCCTTCTCGAGACACGTCACCTCGTCGGAGCCGTCATGAGCTTGCTCTCCAGCCGGCCCGGTTTGCTCCCCTGCGTCGGATCCCGATGGCCGGGACTCTACGTGCGTGTCGGCTACGCTAGGGAGGGTGCGCTTGGCTCGGCCACACGGGGGCTCGTGTATTCTTAAGAACTCGAATCGCGGCGGCCACTCTGAAGCATGCGGAGGGCCCGGGGCTGCGCACGACGCAGGCCGTACTCGAAGCGGCCGAGTCCGGCGGCGAGGACGCCGTCGCCTGTCTGGGAGATGTCCCCGCGTGTCTGGCGGTCTCCGCCGTGGAGGGCTATGCTCATGTCAGGGAGGTCTGTTCTTGAAAGACGGGTCGAACGACACGATCGAGGAAGCCCACTGGGCGTCGGATTACAGGATGCTGGGGTCCGTCCTCAACAATGAGCCCCAGGGGCTGATGGCCCGTCTGGAAGTCGAGGTCCCCGGCTGGAGGTCGGCGGAGCCGGGCCAGTTCGCGCTCCTACAGGCCGGATCGTCGAGATGCTTCCTCGCCCGAGCCGTGTCCGTGGCCGATGAAGTCGGTGCGCGGGTCTCGTTCCTCATCGCTCCCGTCGGTGAGGGTACGAGGGAGCTGTGCGCACTGAACGGGGGCGACATGGTCTGGGTGGTCGGTCCCCTGGGCAGGGGCTTCGACGTCGACGCACTGGTCATCAGTCGGGGACGGGCCGTCATCGTGGCCGGCGGCGCGGGGGTGGCTCCCTTCCCGTTGCTTCTCGCGCGTATGGCCCGACGACACCGAGCCCTTTTCTCGAGACCGGTGGGTGAGGGACCGGGTGGCCCGCAGGCCTCGACCCTCGAGGTTCTGGTGCTCTTGGGCTTTCGCGACGCCCTTCAGGCCGAGGCGTCCACGCTACTCCGCGAGGTGGCTGCGCTTGCCTGCGAATCTGGATTGCGCTGTCGCGTCGAAGTGGCCATCGAGGACGGCTTGCGCGGGCCCGCGGAGAAGGTGACCGACCTACTCATCCGGCATCTTCGCTCGGGAGACCGCGTAGCCGTGTGCGGTCCCACCCCGATGGCGGAGGCGGTCTGGTCGATCTGTGCGTCGAAGCCCGACGTGCGGGCTTGGTTCAGCCTGGAGACGGGCATGGCCTGCGGGGTGGGCTCCTGCCACGGCTGTCTCATCACCCTGGCCGACGGTTCCGACGCGAGGGTCTGCAAAGACGGACCGGTGTTCCTCGGGGAGGCGGTCTTCGGTGGTTGACCTTTCGGTGCAGTTGGGTCCGCTACGCCTGGACCATCCGGTTATCAACGCCTCCGGCACGATGGAGATCTTCGAGCT
>LSQX01276230.1_pt1 | contig 98671 bp, 89 predicted proteins | sample 654561 | NCBI WGS metagenome assembly LSQX01 (sample SAMN04489861, study PRJNA283612) | anaerobic digester metagenome | isolation source: 4 biogas reactors fed with cattle manure at either 37C or 55C with and... | place: Denmark: Kongens Lyngby | collected 2014 | reverse complement strand
ATGAAATCAGGATAAGCATGGACGGTAAGGGCAGAGCAACAGACAACATTTATGTGGAAAGATTCTTCCGGTCAATCAAGTATGATTACATTTATTTGAACCCAGCCGAAACCGGATTGGACTTGTATCTTGGAATCAAGAATTTTATTGAGGAATATAACCAAAGAAAACATCAGGGAATAAGAAATAAAAAACCAAAAGATTTGTATAAATTTGAAAGAATAATTCAACTTAAATCAGCCTAATTGTGGTACAGAAAATGGGGAGTACTTTATGGAGATGCTAAAAATATTGCGTCTAAAAGGGAATTATTTTTTAAAAAGTCTATTAATTGATTTTCATCAACATTCATTATTTCTGTTAATGACAAGACTGGCGTTCGTAAAACATATTCATCAAAAACATCAATTGGGATATTCTTTCTCATAATCTTTTTAATAAGATTTATAGGCTGTTATGGAAGTAATTTATTTGAATGTTGTTACGTCGAAATAAAAAGCCAAATCAAATTTAGAAAATCGCCATCCTAATCCATACTGTGAGTTAAAGTTATACGCTCTATTCCTTTTTTTCGCTCTTTTTGCATTTATTCCAAATTTTTCACTTTCATCATTACTTTTAATACTTTCAAGCCATTGTAAAGATGCTACTATTTTAGTAGATCCTTCTTGTTTTCTGAAAACTAAATCATATTCTTGTAAGTTTACATCAACCCAACCTTTGTATTCATCCCTCACTTCTATAAAAATGTCTTGCTGATTTAACAACTCAAATGTTTTCTCTTCTGAAACACTATAAAAATTTAATTTGAGCTTTACATATTTAAATTCATTTTGAGCAACATAAAATTTCAGATTATTAAATTTAGTTTTTTCAGTTATAGCTAAAACTATACCTCGTTCTTTTCCTAATTCGTCAAAATCTCTGGGATCAAACTCTGAGAAAAATTTACTTGAGATAGTACCCAACTCTTTATTACCCAAAATTTCTTTTTGAACATTAGAACTAATTACCGCTTCTTCCAATAAGATTGATTTTTGATTTAAGAATACCTTATATTCACTTTTTACAATATCAGATACCAAAAGCTCTTTTGAATCATAACCTGATGCATAGAAAACTATTTTGTCATTTGGTTTAAGGTTCATAACTTTATCAGCAGAATAATTTCCATTTTTATCAGAAATCAACTTTAATTCATTGTTTACTCCAATTATATTTGTGTACGGTATAGATTCGTTTGTCTCAGAATCTAATATGTAGCCTATTTTAGTCTGACAATAGGCAAAAAAACTAAAATTTAGTAATACTATTACAAATGCTATTTTCATTTTATTAAAATTTTTAAATTAATGGTATCCAAGAAATTGCGCCCAATCATCACAATCATATTGAATTGATTGCAAAACTAATCCAGCACCTACAACTCCATTCAAAAAATTGCACTTATCTATTGTGTGTTTTTCGCTAGGATTTTGTTTGTTGAATGAATTTTGAGGGTAAAAGATATCTTCGTCGATACTTAAAAATATTTCTAGGTTATTCAACAATTCTTTTTTCCAATATGAAAAACACTCACTTAGACTATTATCTTCTCCTATTAATTTACTCACCCTATACAATGAAAATACAACCCCTCCTATACCATGGCAAAATGCCATATCGTAAAATGGTTTTGAATTCACATTAAAAAATATAATTCCAGAGTTTTCTAAATTTCTTTCATAACATTTATTCAGAATTTCAAATGCCCTAGACTTTAAAGCTGACTTGTTCAAAATCGTATTGGCATGAAGCAAAGAATAGGCAATCCCTAAATCACCAGAACACCACGCTAATCTTGACTACAAGTTCCTTCAGCAAATGTTGTACGTGCCACACCTCCTTTAATTTCTTTTAAATTCATTTCTAGTAACAATGAATTTTGGTTCTCATTTTGAAAACTTTTTAATGATTTTAATTTCATAATAGTAAAATTTATTGGTTAAACATTGAATTAAATATATTCTCTTTAAATTGTTCATATTGAATACTTGACAGTCCAATTAACTTTCTGTTTTTATTAATTTCGATTGTATCAAATTTCACTACTCTATCGCCAAAACTCTCATGTATTCCGAAAATTCCGTAAACAGTTTTGCGTTGTCTGTCATATTCTCTTTTGTCGACCATCATAGTTATTTGATGTTGAACTGGTATTCCTTGTTTAAGAAATTTTAATAATTCATTTCGAAAATATTCATAGTCATTTTCATCTATATTGTCAGAAATATGATTAAAAATCCCTCCCAAATCGATTTTTTCTTTATAAGTTGGACTACCTACTAACTTAAAACTCGGATACCCATACTTTTTAAAAATATATTTGAGTAAATCAATATGAACCAAGTCAACCGAGTCTTCACGCTTTATTTCTTTGTCTCTGTCTTTTCCTCTGTATAATTGATCGGCTTTGTGCATTGCAATCAATGTGTCTCGTAATGTCCAGTTAATTTTTTCTTTATAATTTTCTTGCCACACAACTATTTCGTCATCTCTCAACCCTTTTTCATGCCAAGCATTAAACATTATAGAGTCATATTCAATATAGGAAGGATCATATCCCCACGTATCAATTAAAGTTTTGAAAGTCGGTTTTATGACATCATAATGACCAGTAAGAAATGCAGTTTTCACATAAGTCTGCATTTCATAAATCCCCAACTGATTTAACGGTTCGTAATCCTTAAACAAACTATCCAAAATCTCAAAAGAACGCCCATGATTTCCTGTCAAATACAAACTATCCGCCTCATAAACTTTCAGATAATACGGAATATAATTTACCTCTTTGGTTTCTTCCTGCAAAACAACCTGCTTGCTACCCGAACAACAAAACATCAAAATCAATGAACTTCCCACTACTGCATTTAAAATGATTTTTTGCCAATTCATAATCATTGTTCTTTTTTTTCTTTAATGTCTTTTTAAACGTTTTTCCAAACTTAAGAAACAATCCAGTAAGCTCTTTGGAAAACCTTATACAAATTTTTATATAAAGAATTTTGTAGTATTCTCTTTTTTATTTTTTAATTTTACGATTAACCTATACTCTATACTTAATGAAAATAGCAGACAAGCTCAAAAAGATCCGGGAAGAAAAAGGCTATTCGCAAGAAGCCATGGCACACAATATAGGGGTAAGTTATGTCACTTACCACAATATGGAACATGGAAAAATAGACATCCGGTTTTCTGTATTAGAGAAATGCGCAGAAGCACTAGAGGTTCCTTTGCTGGAATTGTTACCGGAACACTATACAGATGAGACGGGAAGTCAATTTCACGAAAGCCCTCCAAATAAATAACAAAAATCTGCTCAAAACTTCAAGCAAACATTCTAAATGATTTTTCATACTTTTGTTTGTTGAAATTTGCATTAGTTTAGAATGGACGAACCAACACTTGTTTCTAAAAAATCATCACGAAAAAAGGTTTTCAAAACCATTTTCGGCGTACTGTTTCTCGCTGTAGGGTTATTTTTATTGATTTCCTTTATTTCCTATATATTCAATTACCAGGGCGACCAGAGCCAGCTTTCTGACTTTTGGAACCGTGAAATTGTGGCTGAAAATATAATGGGGAAAATCGGGGCTTATCTTGGTGAATTATTCATCTATCACGGGATTGGGATAACCGCGTTTTTTCTTCCCGTATTTTTAATCCTTTTGGGAACTAAAATTCTTTTCAAATTCAAAAAAATTAAACCTTTTAAGCTGTTTTATAACTGTCTGTTCTTTCTGATCTGGTTTCCTGTATTGCTTGGATTTATTTCTAAAATAGGAATTCTTTATGGTGTAATGGGTTTTGAGGTAAATGATTACCTGAATATGCTCATTGGAAAAATCGGAACCGGAATCGCCATTTTTGTCAGCCTGATTTTATATTTGGTTGTCAATTGGCGGATTACTCCCGATAAAATTTCGTCCACATTGGAACGAAAATCAAAAGACCTCGACAAGGATGTGGTGGAAGACGACGAATTTGAAATTCGTGAAGATGATCCATTCCTTGACGTCCACGAACCAGAAATCGTAAAATCGGTACAGGAAAAAAGAATTGAAGAACTGAATGAAGAGGATTTTAAACCCTCAGTCAAAACAGATTCAGAACCCAAACAAACAAGGGAATTTAAGCCGGAGCCGGTTCCCGAAATCATTCCGCCAAAAGATGAAAATGATGTGGCGCTTACTATAGAAAAAGCGCACGAAGAAGATACCGTCGATAAAATCGCTTCGGATTTGGTTGAAAAACATGGCGAATACGACCACAGACTCGACCTTCCGAAATACAAATTCCCGACGCTTGATCTGCTACGCAAATACGAAACCGGCGAAAATCTGACGGTCAATCAACAAGAATTAGAACAAAATAAAAACCGGATTGTGGAAACCCTTGCCAATTACGGAATCGGGATTTCCCAAATCAAAGCGACCATCGGCCCGACGGTTACACTTTATGAAATCGTTCCAGAAGCGGGCGTACGAATTTCGAAGATTAAAAATCTGGAAGATGACATCGCACTGAGTTTAGCTGCATTGGGGATCCGAATCATCGCACCAATTCCCGGAAAGGGAACGATCGGAATTGAAGTACCGAACAGCAATCCTACAATTGTTTCTATGCGCTCGGTAATTTCTTCGAGCAAATTCCAACAAGCCAAAATGGATTTGCCGATTGCTTTTGGAAAGACCATTGAAAACGAAACTTTCGTAGCCGATTTGGCCAAAATGCCGCATTTATTGATGGCCGGAGCCACTGGACAAGGTAAATCCGTCGGTTTGAATGCCATCATCGCTTCGCTTTTGTATAAAAAACATCCGACCGAATTGAAGTTCGTGATGGTCGATCCCAAAAAGGTAGAATTAACGCTTTACTCCAAAATCGAGCGTCATTATTTGGCTAAACTTCCCGACAGTGAAGACGCGATTATCACCGATAACACCAAGGTGATTCATACGTTGAATTCACTTTGTATTGAAATGGACGAACGCTATGAATTGCTAAAAAACGCTTTCGTTCGCAACCTCAAAGAATACAATGAAAAGTTCAAAAACAGAAAATTAAATCCTGAACATGGGCATCGGTATTTGCCCTATATCGTATTGATTGTGGACGAGTTTGCCGATTTGATTATGACTGCCGGAAAAGAAGTGGAAACTCCGATTGCCCGTTTGGCACAATTAGCGAGAGCGGTGGGAATACATTTAATCATTGCCACTCAAAGACCTTCTGTAAACGTGATTACAGGTATCATCAAGGCGAATTTCCCGGCGAGAGTCGCTTTCCGAGTTACTTCAAAAATTGATTCAAGAACGATTTTGGATTCGGCGGGTGCCGATCAATTAATCGGAAAAGGAGATATGCTTTTCACCACCGGAAATGAATTGGTCAGACTTCAATGTGCATTTGTGGACACACCCGAAGTTGATGATATCACCGAATACATCGGTTCGCAAGCTGGTTTTTCAGATGCTTTCCTTCTCCCTGAATACGTAGGGGAAGATGGTGGAAATCCTTTGGATGTGGATTTAAGTGAACGTGATGTTTTGTTTGAAGATGCGGCGCGTGTAATTGTCATGGCTCAACAAGGTTCAGCTTCCCTTTTGCAACGGAAATTGAAACTCGGATACAACCGTGCGGGAAGGTTGATCGATCAATTAGAAGCCGCAGGAATTGTAGGGCCGTTTGAAGGTAGTAAAGCCCGTCAGGTATTGATTCAGGATGATATGAGTTTGGAACAGTTGTTGAATAATCTGAACGAAAATTAAACCCGATGAAGAAAGTTGTATTTTCAATTTTTAGTTTCTTACTATTGATTGGCTTTTCAAATGCGCAGACGGCACAAGAATGGATGGACAAAGTCAGTGAAAATTACCAGAAAATCCCGAATTATTATATCAAATTTGAATTAAAGGAAAGCGGCACTCAAAATACACATACCGGTGAGTTATTCGCTTCTCGTGACAAATATAGCCTCGACGTCATGGACATCATGCAGATGTATGATGGAAAGATGCTTTATACGGTAATGAAAGAGGACAAAGAAGTTACGATTTCATCTCCTTCGCCGGACAGCGATGATTTATTGACGCCTACTAAAATTCTCAAGATGTACAAATCCGGGTTTCAGCTGAATTTAGGAAAAAGCGAAACCATCGGCGGAGAAAAAATACAGTTCATCAAACTTACACCTACAGAAAATTCAGATATAGAATCCATTTTGGTAGGTGTGAATGTCAAAAATAATTCACTTGCGCACTACAAGGAATTCTATAAAAACGGAAGTTCCCGATTCATCACTGTAAAAGAATACCTTGAAAATTTAATTATTCCACGTGCTTTGTTTAAATTTGACCAGTCAAAATATGAAAAAGACGGCTACATAGTAACCTCTATCTAATGTTCAGAAAGCTTGATTGGTACACTGTCAAAACATTTTTAGGGCCTTTTTTCTTTATTTTCAGTATACTTTTTTTCATTTTCATTGTTCAGTTTGCTTGGCAGGAAATGGAAAAGTTTGCAGGTAAAGGATTGAGCTGGCTTACTATTGGCGAATTATTGCTTTATTTGGGCATCAACGTTATTCAATTGGTGCTTCCGCTTTCCATCCTTTTGGGGTCGATTATGACTTTCGGTGGTTTTGGTGAGCGGTATGAACTTGCTGCCATGAAAGCCTCTGGAATTTCACTTGCCCGAATTCTTTTACCGATGTTTACGGTTGTTTCTCTGATGTCCATCGGTTTGTATTTTTTTGGCGATCACATCATGCCCTACTCGCAAAGAAAAGCCAAGAATCTCGCACATAATATTGTAAAAGCCAATCCTACACTTCAGTTGGTCGAAGGAGTTTTTATTGAAAACATTCCGGGCTTCAGTATGAAAATCAGTGAAGTTTCAGGCGAAGAAAAGGATCAGTTGAAAGATGTTTTCATATTTCAGGATGGTCAATATGACGAAGACAAACGAACGATTGTTGCCAATCATGGGACTTTGAACCGGGATAAGGAGGATATTCGACTTTTGAAAATGGTTTTATTTGATGGGAAAATTTATGTTGATCAGATCAAAGGAAAATCCGGTCAGGAGAGGAAGAATCAGCCCAATCAATCGATTCAATTTGATACCTTGGTTCAATACATCGATATTTCGGAAATCCTGGAACAAGCCATGGACGAGGAAAACATTCAGGATCATTATAAATTCCTAAATGCCAAAGAACTAAAAGTTCGGATTGATTCCATGGAAATAAATTATAAGGAATATTATGATCGGATTTATTCAAGTAATTTGGCGAAAACGGTTTATGGTCTGGCTAGTATAGATTCAACAGTTTTGAGTGAAGAGAATGAATTACCCAAACAAATGGAAGATTTTGATCGTCCCAAACAGAATCAAATTTTGATGGAAGCCTTGAGCACACTCGATCGGGAAATTGAAAGCTACCATTGGCAAGGAGAAGAAATTGCCAATAAGGTGAAATTAGAAAACCGTCAAAAGCTTCATTTCCATCGTAATTATTCGTACGCTTTTACTTGCATTGTTTTTTTCTTGATTGGTGCCCCTTTGGGAGCGATTGTAAAAAAAGGAGGAATTGGGATGCCGGTCGTCATTTCGATTGTGATTTTTGTACTTTATTATATCATCAATTTTTCTTCTGAAAATATGACCAAAAATGGGATTTTACATCCTACCTTTGCAGCATGGGCGGCAAATCTGATTTTTTTCCCAGTTGCGCTGATTTTATTTTACAAAGCCAACAATGATTCAGGTTTGTTTAATTTAGGAAATTATCTAGATCCGATTGTGAAATTCTTTTCAAAATTCAGAAAACAAAAACCCACAGAACATAGCCGTTATCAATGATGGAAACAACGACAAACAAAATTCAATTGAACACAATACCCGAAGCACTGGAAGACCTTCGAAACGGAAAAGTAATCATCGTAGTCGATGATGAAGACCGAGAAAACGAGGGCGATTTCATTGCTGCTGCTGAATGCGTAACTCCCGAAATGATTAATTTCATGGCGAAACATGGTCGTGGACTGATCTGTGCTCCACTGACCATCGAACGTTGCAAGGAACTTGATTTGCAATTGATGGTCACGCATAATACCGTTTTGCACGAAACGCAATTTACAGTTTCAGTGGATTTCAAAGGCAAAGGCAATACGACCGGGATTTCGGTTCAGGATCGTGCCAATACAATTGAAGCTTTGATTGACCCCAATACCAAACCGGAAGATTTGGGTCGTCCGGGGCATATTTTTCCGCTTCAGGCTAAAAACGGTGGAGTGTTGAGAAGAGCCGGTCACACGGAAGCTACGGTTGATTTGGCAAGATTAGCCGGATTTAAACCGGCTGGAATTCTCGTTGAAATTCTCAACGAAGACGGAAGTATGGCACGTTTGCCCCAACTGGTTAAAATTGCGGAAAAATTCGATTTAAAGATAATTTCTATTCAAGATTTGATTTCGTATCGACTGCAGTATGATTCCTTGATCGAACGAATTGATGAATTCCCTGTAAAAACCGTTTATGGTGATTTCCAATTAATTGCCTACAAACAAACGACCAATAATCAGATTCATTTCGTATTGAAAAAAGGCGAATGGGCAGCGAACGAAACCGTTCCGCTTCGCGTGATTTCTTCCAACAGTTATTATGATTTATTCTCCGCTTTGGAATTTGGTGAAACTCCTCAATTAGAAGTAACCTCTGAAATTATCAATAAATTCGGAAAAGGCGCAATGATTTTCATTAACAATGTTTCGGACTCGGATCTGCTATTGAGCAAGATGAAACAATTCCAGCAGTTTGTAGAAGGGAAGTCCGAAATCGGAATTATTCCTAATGATATGAAAGATTATGGAATTGGCGCTCAAATCATTCAGGATTTAAATATCCAAAAAGTAAATCTGATTACAAGAAATCCCAAAGAAAAGCATCAAACCGTAGGTGGGTTTGACATCGAAATCGTTGAATACACCTCTGTTTAATCAATTTGAAAAGCGATTGCGAGCTTCGCGTCTAATTCAATTAAAACAAAGACAATTGCTCTCCTCTTTTGCCATTGAACAAATGAGTCGCAAGCGGTTTCCGAGTTTCTTTGTGACTAAAGTATTTTTGCCTCCCAATTTTAAAAGTCTGATGGATCATATCGGCAATATTCCCTACACCGACGTATCTTTTTCTGGCCAATCTTTCATTTAATTTTCCATTGTGAATGGAACGGATTTGATTTAAAATCTTTTCTTTTCTATCAGGGAAACGCTCTTCTAACCATTGAATAAAAACTGGTTCTACGGTATCGTTTAGTCGTACCAAAGTATAACCAAAATCCACAGCGCCTTTGTCTGAAACTATTTTCAGATTGTTTAAAATTTCTTCACTGTTCAGTCCGGGAATGATAGGAGCTACCATGGCAATGACGGGAATTCCGTTTTGAGAAAGAGTTTCGATGACTTTCAGTTTGTTTGAAACGGTAGAAGTTCTCGGTTCTAAAACTCTTCTTAAGTCTTCATTGGTTGTGGGGATGCTGATGGCTAGATTGACTAAATTTCGCTGGGCAAGTTTGGTAAGTAAATCAAGGTCGCGAAGTACGAGTGCATTTTTGGTTATGATACTCACGGGATGTCTGTATTCAAGACAAATTTCAAGTATTTTTCGTGTTATTTCGAGTTTTCGTTCGATGGGTTGATAGCAATCGGTATTGCCGGAAAGCATGAATTGACGTGCTTGATAACCTCTTTTCTGAAATAACTTTTCGAGAAGTTCCGGTGCATTTTTCTTGACCATGATTTTTCGTTCGAAATCTACTCCTGCGCTGTACCCCCAATATTCGTGTGTAGGTCGGGCATAACAATAAGCGCAACCGTGTTCGCAGCCTTGATAAGGATTCATAGAAAACTCCAAGGGCATGCCCTTTCGGCGGACTTCATTCATTATGGTTTTGGGGAAAACTTCTAGGTACTCTGTTTTGGTAATTCTTTCCTCTGGTTCCCCGTTTTCATTGAGACAATCGTCCTCATAAATCGTTTTCTCATAAAGATTCTTTTCAAAATGATTGTGAACATTTTGAACGGCACCTTGTCCTTTTGTCGCTTTGAAATTCATTTTATAAAATTAGGAATTCGAAGTGTCAAAATAGGTCGTTGTTGATAAAGAAGAATGTTAAAGTTCCCTTCGAGAACCTCAGGGAAGGAATTAAATTTGATTAAAGTTAATACTGAGAAAGGAATTGAGTAGCTGAGCACTCGAATTCACAAAAAAATCCGTCTCGGCTGAGCCAAGACGGATTCTATGAGTTAAATGATTAAGTCATTAATACTGCCACATATCGGCTTCGGATTGTAGAATACTTTCTCGAATTCGGTCACTTTCTTCCAGCTGACCTTTTGCATTTTTCGGGATATAATCTTCAATCGGAGTAATTCCATACATGGTTTGCGCTTTGTAAATAACAGATGAGAAACGTCTCGCGTTGAGTAAGTCATCAAATGTAATACTTGAAGAAGAGTTGTTTGGATTGAATACGGTATAATTATTTAGGACTTTACGTGCGTCCGGATACCATACCCAAAACAATTCTACAAATGTACCATCGTCAAACTCCGTTCCCAATGCTTGCGCATCCGGTCCCATAATGGCCAATCCCAAAAGTCGGTATTTCATTTCGCCTAAACGACGGTCGATGTACCACATCCCTTTGATTTTAACCATTTCGATATCGGTTGAATTGATTTCGAAGTTGAAGATCAAGCCTTCGTCTGCTTCTTCACCGGCATCAATCATGTCAAAATAATATTGCTGCGTATCTTTTTTTGCGGTACGGTCAACAATCTGATCATAGGTCATTTTGCTTGTGAAGTACTCATCATCATAGACTTGCTCGATTTGTCCGGATCTAACTCCCTCTACCAATGCATCGTATAGAGAAGCAGATTCGGTCAATAAACCATCGGAAGCACGATAATAAGGTTGATTCAAACGTTCGTTCATATCAATAACTTCCCAAACCACTTTTGACCAAATGATATCTTTGTCTTCTATGTATCCGTAGGATAGCGGTTCGGCCATCGTACTGACGGTGTCTCCTGCTTCGGTAACTTTTGTTTTGTTTGCACGTTGTTCTCTGAGTTCTTCAGGAGACATGGCATTCAAAACGTTTTGGGCATATCCCAGAGTCGCTACCATACTCAATATTCCGAAAAAAAGACATTTCATAACTTAATTATTTATTTTTTTATCTCACTTCAATTGTTACAGATGAAGCTTGTCCGTTCCCTGCAGATGAAGAGTAGTTGATATCAAATACCCCTACAACGTCTCCACTTTTGGCTCTGGATAGTGCTCCAGCTGCTGCTGACATTTTATCACCTGTTACCGAAACGGTTGGTTGTCCTGGTACTTTCACTTTAAATGAAGTTACCTGACCTTTCACATCGAACAAGAAGTCTGGCCAATCCACTCTTACGGTCTGAGCTGCTAAGCCATTGGCTGGAATCTGAAGACTCGTTTTGTTGGCGATATGCGCTCTTGCCGGTGGAACAGGTTTGATACGGAACTCTCTTGTTCCAGAAACTGTTTTACCAGTAGATGTACGGGCAGAAGCTGTAAATGTTACTGAACCACTACCTGCTGAAGGTTTGAACATCCATTTTCCAGCTCCAGCTGATCTAAGACCTGCTGCTGATGCGGATAGGTTAACCGGTCCATCTGCTCCGTTTACAGTTGCCGAAATCGGATTATCCAATCCACGATACACAACGTTCATCGCGTCTGCTGAAATCACAGCTCCTGAAGGCATTTCTGCCAAAGTTTCTGAGATGACCTCGTATTCGTGTGTGAATGGAATAGGTTCGATGAACTCACCGGTATGGTCTCTGTACGTCATGGTACCAGAAATAGAGCGTTGACCTGACCCTGAAGTATTCAATGCGATGGTTGCTTTACCATTTACCAATGGAACTTCTTCTCCACCGATGGTAATTTTCCCTTGCAATGTATTGTCAAATGCTCCAAATGCGATGTTTGCCTCTGCTGGTTTACCAGAAAGTACGATAGGAGATGCCATCACGATAGGTTCAAAGGCTTTCAATTCAATTTCCTCTTCAAGCTTGTTGGACAGCAATGCTCTTACAAGGTTTCCTTCTTCGGTACGGATATCTGACTGAATTTTAGTCAGGTTCGCAAGTCCTGCAACCATGGGTTGGTCATAGAACAATCTGTGGATCCAACTTCTTCTCTGTCTGTCTTCTGTTGAAAACAATTGATTGATACGATTTACATCTCTTGGGCTACTTTCGTATGATTTTGCCATGAACTCTCTGTATCCATCAATTGTGCTTTTCAGTTCAGTTGCAACTTCCGTTAGTCCTCCTTTGTCGAACATACGTTTGGTTACTGCATCTGTGTTTGATAGGGAAGCATAATTTGTTTCTTCCTCATCTTCTGCATTTACGTCAGGTAAAGCATATTCCAATTCTTGCATCAAATTTATTTTCAATGATTCAATGAAATTATATGCTTTGTCTGATTCGGCTTTCACTTGGTTAGCTCTTTCTTGGATGGCAAGATAATCTACGTCATCCCCAGCTTTTAAGTTAATTTGCTCGTAAAATGTATTATTGTTCTCAGCAGTCAGTTTGGATGATTCATCCAAAGTCACTGTGATTCCTTCAAAAGATCTTAATACCTGACGATCGACCTGCATTGCCATCATCGCAATGAAGACCAGATACATCAGATTAATCATCTTCTGACGTGGTGTCTGTTTGCCTTGTGCCATTTTTATTTAATAAGTAGAATGTTAAACATTTATTTAATTTTCAGTTAATACAATTTAAATTTGATTAACTTCCTTTCATTGCAGACAACATACCGCCATACACTTTGTTTAGGCTGTTGATGCTTTGTGTCAATGATTCCAATTCTTGCTGGAATTTCTGAGAACCTCCTGCAGAAGCCTCCATTTCAGAAATGAATTGTTTGTTTAACTCTACTTGTTTTTGACCGCTTTCCAATTGAACTTGGTAAAGTGCATTCAAGGATTCCATGTGGTTTGCTGCCAAAGCCAATTGATCTCCGTACTGCTGAGTTGCCGCAGCTGCACTTGTCGTTTTGTTGATTTCGTTTACAGCTGAACCAAAGTTCTCGATTCCTGCACGTAGTTTTTCCATTAAGGAAACGTCCAATTTTGCTTCGTTCAACATTTTATCTAATTTCTGAGAAAGCGACATATTATCTGAATCCTCTACGATTGCTGCAGCTTTTTTAGCCACAGGTGTTCCAGTAGTTAATTCAGGAAATGCTTTTTCCCATTCGTATTCACCTTTTGGTTTGTCAAATGCGAAAATAGTAAATACCACTACCTCCATTCCCATCCCAATCAAGAGGATCGTTGATCCGTCTAATGGTCCTAAGGAATAGTGGTTAATTTTACAAAGTGCCCCCAAAATTACAATCGCTGCTCCGATACTATAAAAGAAGTTTAACCTAACGTCCTTTTTACTTGCCTTTACTGCCATAATTTAAAAATTGAATTTGTGTTAATTTAAGATTTAATAATTTATTGTTTGATTAATTTCTCGTTCTGAATTTAATTTTCGCTCCTTCTGGGAAAGATTGAACGGTTCGGAAACCGATGTAGCTTCGGGCGGAATCGGAATGCTCCCAATCACGTGCACTCACCATCAACAAATAGCTGATATCCTTCCATGAACCTCCACGAACTGCTTTGTTTTCACTTCGGTCACGCGACATCGTCGGGTTCAGTGTAGAAGTCATCTGGTAAAATGCTTTGTCATAAGCTGAGCTTGTCCATTCGGCTACGTTTCCTGCCATGTCATACAATCCATATCCGTTGGCATGGAAAGTTTTTACAGGTGCCGTGTACATATATCCTTTTCCAGGCTCTTCGATATAATCTCCTCTTTTGGGTTTGAAGTTAGCTAAATAACAACCTCTGTCATCCGTCAAATACGGACCTCCCCAAGGGTAAGGTGCATCTTGTAATCCTCCACGAGCAGCATATTCCCATTCCACTTCTGTAGGCAAACGATAATCAATTACCTTGTTGGTAACGCCTCTTCTTTTTTTCCTTGTAGAAAGATAATCGTTTTGTTTTTTGGTTTTAAATGCGCAATAAGCCATGGCTTGATCCCAAGTTACACCTACTACTGGATAGCTTGAATAAGCTTCATGCCAGAAATAGTTTTCGTGCATCGGGTCATTATGAGCATAATTGAAATCACGCACCCAAACTGTTGTGTCAGGATAAACGGCAACTTCTTCTTCATGACGGAAATCGATTCGGAAAGTGTCACTATTGTGCCCTTCTCTGGCTGCGCTTTCCTGATCTACCCATACATATTTAAATCGCAATTTACGTACATCTATCAGACGCTCATTGTTGAATCTCTCTTCGGGTGGATAGTACAGCTGATCGATTGCCGCTGCGTAATCCACATCGGGGTATTCATATTTGTTCCAGGCCAATTCCTGATCCCAGTTTAATTTTCTTTGATCAATCGGAAGATCCCCATCTCTTCCGGTTGCATTTTGTTCTACATATTCATCCCAAGGTGTTTTCTCACCATCCTCAGAACCTGAAATATATCGATACGCTGCGATTCCGGTAGCATCCCCCGAACCTGCATTGGTGGGATCAAATCCCAGTTCAGCTGCTTTTTCTGCCAAAAGAGTTCGGGCAACCGAATCACGTACGTAGTCCACAAACACGCGGTATTCTGAATTGGTTGTCTCGGTATCATCCATGTAGAAACCAGAAACTGAAACAGTTCTTACCGGTGCATAATTGTCAAATGTAAAGTCATAGTCTGTTTGTCCCAACACAAAAGAACCGCTTGGAATCGGCACCATCCCTTTCGGGCGTTGCGGCGTCCAAGATGACGATTTAGTTCCTACAATCTGACCATCGTCTTTCCCCTTTCTTCCTGACTGCAAAAATCCGCAAGATGAAAGAGTGAATGACAAAATGATAGCTGCTACCAATGGTTTATTCATCCTCTATTATTTTTTTAAGCGTGTAAATCTATTATAATTTTACGATTCTCCAAAATTATTTAATTCGGCAATTAGCTTAACGAACAAAAAATTATTTTATTGCTTTCAGTATAATTTTTTGTACGACTTCCACCATCTCTCCGGAATCTTACCTTTCAGCGAATCCTCGTAATCTTTAGCTGAACAAGGAATTACGTGCTTCCCAAGTGGCGCCGATTCATTCATTTCCTCCAACTCCAACCACCATTGTTCGGTCAATAAATCCCGGTAAAAAATCAAATCCTGTTCCGGCATCTGTACGAAATAAGTTTCATGTGAATCTGAACTTTCAAAATTCAAAACTTCTTTTGCGTGATTTTTACCTTCTATGAAATACCAAAGAATCTCCGCCAACAACAATTCATCTGACGGAATATTTTTCGCTTTGAAATTATAAACGCCAAATGACTGTACTTTATTGTTTATACCTGAATATCTTGCTACCGAACAAATCTCTCTGGAACTAAATCCATTCGGAGAAAGTTCAGGCGCAGAACGAAAATCCGAGGATTGAAGCGCCTCCAAATTCAAAGCAACCAAATCCGAATTTCTCAGTTCCGGCTCTGATTCATTTATATTCTCCGTAAGTTTCCCCAGTCTTTTAACATCAAAATTCAAATGCTCCATCAAATCCAACTCCTCTTGGGCAACAAAATACGTTTGATAACCTAAATGGGTGTATTCGAATAAAGAATGAGGCTCTTCGGTAATGATTTTACTCAAATAATTATTGGAATTCAATTCTTCTGAATCAATTCCCAAACGAAAACGGTTGTCAATGCAAGTCAGATTTATGGTGTGTTTCACCGAGTCCAATGCCCGGAATTGCCAATAAATCAAATTTGGACTTCCTCCCAAAATAATCAGAATTGCTTTTTTCTGAAGCAATTCTTCCTGAATTTTAAGAAAAGCAAAATAAGTATCTTCTCTTGTGGCTCCGGCATGCAAATCGCCCAAATCATAAACGGGCAAATGCCAGTTTCCTTTTTTCAATCGGTACAATTGTTTTCGGATCGAGTCAAACTCAAGCTCTGAATTGAAACTTTCGGCTCCACCTCTACTTTCCCTCACTCCCAAAATCACGATGGATTTCTCTTCAGGATTTCCATCAAATCGAAGCCCATTTCCAATACTGAATGCGTCGAGTTCGCTGGCAAATTCCTGTAATTCAACAGAAACAGGCGTTAGAAATTCGTTTACCATTATTTTTTCTTTCCAGGTTTTTGATTTTCAATTATGTTTTGAACATCCTCCAATTTCAATTGGGTAACATCCACCTCTTTTGCCAATTCAATCTTGGTTTTTCCTTTTATGATATTATGTCTTCCCCAACGGGCTTTTTCAATACGAATTCCTTCTTTCTCCCAGTTCTGCACCACTTTTTCAGCCTCTTTCTTTATTTTGGCTTCAATCAATTCTTCGATATCGGACTGGCTCAAATTATCAAAATCATATTTTTTATTGACATTGATAAACATATCGTTCCATTTGATAAACGGCCCAAATCTTCCTTTTCCTTTGGTCACATCATGACCTTTGTAAGTAGTTATAGGCGCATCGGCTTTTAGCTTTTCTTCGATTAACTCTACCGCTCTTTCGAGTGAAATCTCCATCAAATCTTCTCCTTTGGGAATCGAAACAAACATATCCTTATATTTCACATACGGCCCAAATCGCCCCACATTTACTTCCACAATTTCACCTTTGAATTCGCCTATATTTTTAGGCAATTCAAATAGCTTAAGAGCTTCCTCCAGTGTAATATTATGAATGGATTGCGTACGAAGTAAACTCGCAAATTTAGGTTTTTCCTCATCCTCTGCTTCGCCAATTTGTATCATCGGACCAAAACGTCCGATTTTCGCAAAAACGGGCTTTCCCGACTTGGGATCTTTTCCTAATTCACGCTCGCCAGTCGCTCGCTCGGCCGTCTCTTCTACTTTTTCTACGTTCGAATGAAATTTTTCATAAAAACCGTCGATCATGGAAGTCCATTTTTCTTTTCCTTCGGCTATATCGTCAAAACTCTCTTCTACTTTGGCCGTAAAATCATAATCCAAAATGCTTTGGAAATATTCAACCAAAAAATCATTTACCACAATTCCTATGTCCGTCGGCATTAATTTTCGACGATCTGCACCAAAAGTTTCGGTATCCATCTTTTCCGAAATCTTACCGGATTTCAAAATAAGAGTTTGCAATTTTCTTTTTTCTCCGTCCAAATTTCCAACCACTACATACTCCCGATTTTGGATAGTAGAAATTGTAGGTGCATAAGTGGATGGACGTCCAATCCCTAATTCTTCAAGCTTTTTTACCAAAGAAGCTTCGGTATATCTTGGCGGGGATTTCGTGAATCTCTGCGTTCCGAAAATCTCTTCAGTGGTTAGTTTTTCCCCTTTGGAAACATCGGGCAAAATGGGCGCTGAACCTGTCGAACTGTCCTCCGTATCTTCATCCATCACCGAATCCTGATACACTCTTAAAAACCCATCAAAAACGATGATTTCTCCTTTTGCCTGAAAAATTTCTTTGTTTTTGGAATTGTCAATATCGATGATTGTACGCTCCAATTCTGCATTGGTCATCTGGCTGGCAATCGCTCTTTTCCAAATCAAATCATATAGTCTTCGCTGCCCATCATCTCCTCCGGCTGATTTCACTCCGAAATTGGTCGGACGAATGGCCTCATGCGCTTCCTGAGCCGATTTATTTTTATTGGTATAATTCCTTGGTGAACTGTATTTCGCACCAAAATCTGATTTAATGGCCGACTCCGCAGATTCAATGGCTTCCTGAGATAAATTCACACTATCGGTTCTCATATAGGTAATCAATCCTGACTCGTACAACTGCTGTGCTACTCGCATGGTTCTTGAAACTGGAAAACCCAATTTCAGTGAAGCTTCTTGTTGCAGAGTTGAAGTTGTAAAAGGCGCCGAAGGCGAACGTTTGGCAGGTTTTTTCTGAAGATCTTTTACGTTAAAGTCTGCATCGGCACAGGATTCAATAAAGGCTTTTGCTTCTTTATAAGTTTTAAATTCCTTGGTAAGGACAGCTTTAAATCCTTTGTTATCCTGGGTTAAAAATTGGGCTGTAAAACGAAAAGAGGAAACGGGAACGAAATTCTGAATTTCTTTTTCTCGTTCCACAATCAATCGAACGGCTACTGATTGAACCCTTCCGGCGGAAAGTCCAACTTTGATTTTTTTCCAAAGAATGGGTGAAACCTCAAATCCCACCAAACGGTCCAAAACACGTCTTGCTTGTTGTGCATCTACTAAATTTCGGTCAATGGTTCTTGGATTTTCAACTGCTTTCTGAATGGCTTTTTTGGTAATTTCATTGAAAACAATCCGATGTGTATTTTTATTTTCTAAATCAAGAACATTGTACAAATGCCAAGAAATCGCTTCCCCTTCTCGGTCCTCATCCGAAGCAAGCCAAACGGTTTCCGCTTTACCGGCTAATTCCTTTAACTTCTTCACAACCTGCTTTTTATCCTCAGAAACCTCATAAATGGGTTTGAAATTATTATCGATTTCTATACCCATTCCTTTTTTGGGCAAATCTACAATATGCCCGAAACTGGATTCGACCCTAAAATCGTCTCCTAAATATTTCTGAATGGTTTTTGCTTTGGCTGGTGATTCGACTATAACAAGGTTTTTGGGCATCTCTAATTTTTTCGCAAAAATAGAAACAAAAAACCGAAGCTACCAAAAACACTTACGAATGACCTATTTTTTCGATCTCATTATCTGGAAATCCAACCATGTGTTTATAAAGCATATAAACGGTCACCAACACAAGAGGATAAGTGACTATTCTTCCTACCACACAAAGTAAATAACCAGCTACTCCAATCAATGAGGCGACAAAAAGAATTTGAAAAACAGTAAACCAGTTTTTATGAACAAGTTTTACGCTCGTTGTCAGCGCTTCGATTCCATTTGCATTGGTAAACATCACTATCGGACAGGCAATCACAGCTGCTACCCAAATATAAATTCCCGGTAAAATGAAAAACATCGTAGCGATTTTGGAAATTACGAAATAAACAATGGCCAATACCATCAATCGCCCCCAATATTGAGGCTTAAACCCTTCGAATAAAGTACCGATGTTGAAAACTCCGTTTTTATCCATTTCGCGGCAAACCAACATGAAACCACCCGCAAGTGGGAAAGAAAGAAGCATTATGAGAGAAGAAATCAAACTTGTAGAAATGAACACATTCATATTTTCCATGTAAAAATCTTGCATTTCATAAACCATCACATTGAAATCACTCACGCCCATCAACCTTTCTTCTAATTCTTTTTCTACAAATGAAAATCCGGTAATTTGCCCGATGACTCGGGCGACCAAATAAGATGCAAGACCATAAATAACTACCGCCAAAGCACCCACGCCCAACACCTTCGTGTAAAGATTCCAAGCTTCACCAAATACGCTACTGTATTGGATTTTATAATTTCTATCTTGAATTGAATTTATATCCGTTCTCATATTCTTCTATTTGTTTTCAAAAGTAAACAAAAGTTAAAAATTCGCAAACCCAAAATAATCTGCCATAATGTCAGTGAAAATCGTAACTTTGCAAACTATTTGATTTCAAAAAATGCATTCAGAAACAAAAGAAATAAACGAGAGTCGTCAGGGCGAAACAACGGTTTTAGAAGGAAAAAGAACCAATTCCAAAAAACTTTTCCTAGAAAGTTATGGTTGTCAAATGAACTTTTCCGACTCTGAAATCGTCGCATCCATTCTTGCCGACAATGGGTACAATACCACCCAAAAGATGGAAGAAGCCGATTTGATTTTGGTCAATACTTGTTCGATTCGTGACAAAGCCGAACAAACCGTTCGCAAAAGATTGACAGAATTTAACGCTTTGAAAAAATCAAATCCGGCCATGAAAGTGGGAGTTTTAGGTTGTATGGCCGAACGCCTAAAATCTAAATTTCTGGAAGAAGAAAAAATCGTGGATTTGGTTGTCGGGCCTGATGCCTACCGCGACTTGCCCAATCTTCTGGAAGATGTAGAAGACGGAAGGCAAGCTATCAACGTCATTCTTTCCAAAGACGAAACCTATGCCGATTTGAATCCCGTTCGATTGGGCGGAAATGGCGTAACTGCATTTGTAACGATCACCCGAGGCTGTGACAATATGTGTACGTTTTGCGTGGTTCCATTTACTCGTGGACGGGAACGCAGCCGTGACCCCCATTCGATTGTGGAAGAATGTAAAAACCTTTGGAATGAGGGTTATAAAGAAGTAACACTTCTGGGTCAGAACGTAGATTCCTATTTATGGTTTGGTGGCGGATTGAAAAAAGATTTCAAAAAAGCGACTGAAATGCAACAGGCAACTGCGGTTGATTTTGCAGAATTGCTTTCTATGGTTGCCGAAGCCGTTCCGGGAATGCGGATTCGATTTTCGACTTCCAATCCACAGGACATGCACGAAAACGTCCTACGAACCATTGCGAAATACAAAAACATCTGTAAATACATTCATTTACCCGTTCAGTCGGGAAGCACAACGGTTTTGGAGCGAATGAATCGTCAGCATACGAGAGAAGAATACCTTGAATTGATTGACAAAATTCGTGAAATCGTACCCGATTTAGCACTTTCGCACGATATGATTGCCGGATTCTGTGGCGAAACCGAAGAAGAACATCAGGATACTTTGAGTTTAATGGAATATGTGAAATATGATTTCGGCTATATGTTTGCGTATTCTGAACGTCCAGGAACACCGGCTCATAAAAAAATGGAAGATGATGTGCCGGAAGAAGTAAAGAAAAGAAGACTTACGGAAATCATCAATTTACAGCAAAAACATGCGGCGGAAAGAATGCGTGCGTATGTTGGCAAAGTTCATGAAGTTCTAATCGAAGGAAACAGCAAGCGCGACGATAACTATTGGTACGGACGCATTTCGCAAAATGCGGTAATGGTTTTCCCAAAAACACCGAGCACCAAAATCGGTGATTTTGTGATGGTCAAGGCCAATGATTGTACGTCGGCAACGCTATTGGGAGAAATGATTTAATTTTCAATTCGGACCTTCGATAGTAATTTAAATGGAAATCATTTTTGCGAACTAAGAGGAAAGCAAATGATGCAAAAGGAAATTTTATTTTAAAGTTGCCTAAAAATCAACTTTAAACCTAAAACCTTAAACATTGAACATTAAAAAATGGACAACTTAACAACGATTAAACAAAGATTTTCAATCATAGGAAATGACCCAGGGCTGAATCGAGCATTGGAAAAAGCCATTCAGGTCGCACCGACCGACATTTCTGTTTTGGTAAGTGGCGAAAGTGGAGTTGGGAAAGAATTCATCCCAAAAATCATTCATTCGCAATCTGCCCGAAAACACAATAATTACATTGCTGTCAATTGTGGCGCAATTCCCGAAGGAACCATCGATTCTGAACTTTTCGGACATGAAAAAGGAGCGTTTACCGGTGCGACTACGACAAGAAAAGGCTATTTTGAAGTAGCGGACAAGGGAACGATTTTTCTAGACGAAGTCGGCGAATTGCCTCTTCCGACTCAAGTTCGTTTGTTGCGCGTTTTGGAGAGTGGAGAATTCATGAAAGTGGGTTCCTCTGAAATTCAAAAAACCGACGTCAGAATTGTGGCAGCGACCAACGTAAAAATGGAAGAAGCCATTCAGAAAGGAAAATTCAGAGAAGATTTATATTATCGTTTGAACACGGTTCAAATCGATATGCCGGCGTTACGCGATCGAAAAAATGACATTCCCCTTTTGTTCCGAAAATTCGCATCCGACTTTGCTACTAAATACCGCATGCCTCCGTTGGAATTGACGCCTGAAGCCATTCAGTACCTTGTGAATTATCCTTGGCCCGGAAACATTCGTCAACTTAGGAATTTTGCAGAAGAAATTTCGGTGGTTGAAAAAGAAAGAACGGTTTCGCTTGAAAAGGTTCAATCCTATTTGCCTTATCAAAATTCACTTCCTATATTGGTTAATTCCGATAAATCAGGAAACAGCTCCGATCATTTGGAACGAGAAATTCTCTTTAAATTTCTACTCGAAATGAAACAGGATTTGAATGACTTACGCTCGCTAACATTGGATTTGATTCATAACAAAGAAAATATTTCTTCCGGAAATCAAGACATTTTACAAAGAGTAATCCGCGAAAAAGATACCGCTGAAACCGATTTTTCTCAGTTGAAATTCTATCCCAAAGAAGATACTCAAACCTCCATCATTCAAGATTATGATTTTGACGAATCAGATTTTGAAGAAGTGAAAGAACAAGACGAATCGCTTTCTCTCCAAGACAAAGAAAAGGAAATGATCCAAAAAGCGCTCGAAAAACACAAAGGAAAAAGACGCTCAGCCGCCGATGAATTGGGCATTTCGGAGCGGACGCTTTATCGGAAAATCAAACAATATGATTTGGAATAAGAATTGAAAAAATGAAGAAACACATTAAATTATTGATTTTTTGCTTAGGTTTTTTAAGCCTAAATGCTTGCTATACACTTTCCGGATCATCAATCCGTCCCGAATGGGAAACGATTCGGATTTCCACATTTCCTAACTATGCTCCTTATCAAAACCCGAATTTGAGTCAGTTGTTCACCAATGAATTACAGGATATTTTTAACAACCGGACCAAACTAAATTTGTCCACAGACGATAATTCCGATTTGCTGATCGACGGTGAAATCACAGGTTACCAACAAAGTTCGGTTGCCATTCAAGCCAATGAAATCGCCGGAAAAAACCGCCTGACTGTGACGGTTCGCGTGAGATATCAGAACAACAAAGACGAATCCAAAAGTTTTGACCGCTCCTTTTCAGCTTATGAAGATTTTGAAGCCAACCTAACTTTGCAACAAGCCGAAGATGCTTTGCTCGATAGCATTCTGGAACAATTGACCACTCAGATTTTCAATGCCATTGCGATGGATTGGTAAGCCTCCCTCGCCCCCTCCATCTGCCTATCTGACGGACAGGAAGGAGAGGAGTTTAAAGTAAACCTAATAATTTGAAATGATTATTTTTAACTAATTTCGCAAAACGCAAATCGAATTACGAAAAAAGTGAATCCCAGAATCCGACATCTCATCTATCATCCGTTTGAAGTTCAACTCTCCGACGTGGCATTGTTGCAAGACGAAATCGAAAAATATCCGTATTTCTCTACGCTTCGCACGCTTTTGCTGTTTGGATTAAAGGAATTTGACCATTCTTCTTATCAGGAAGAACTCAAAAAAACAAGTATTCATTCTCCGAGTCGCGTTGCACTTTACCATTATCTGCAACGTGAAAAACAAGAATCCACCGAAGAAATTTCATCGGAACCAACTCCGGTGGAGACAGTTCAGGAAACTGTGGTTGAAGAAAAAATTGAAATTGAAACAATCCCAACCGAACCAATTGAAGTTCAGCAAGAGGTTGAAACAACTGCGACTGAAGAGAAAATTGTTTCGGAAGTTGCTTCGATAGGCTCGACACCTATTTTACCGGATGTTTCCTCTTCGGAACTTACTTTTTCGGAATGGCTTTCCTTGTCGAAATCTTCAACGGAAAAGAAAGAAAATCCTCCGAGTGAAAAGGACATCAAATTTCAATTGATTGAAGAGTTTATTGAAAAATCACCTAAAATTTCTCCTATAAATAAAAACCCGGAAGTCAGTTTACCTACTAAAAAAACTGAAACTTCCAATGAATATTCGGATTTGATGACCGAAACCTTGGCTCAGATTTATACCGAACAAAAAAAATACGATAAGGCCATTCGGGCATACAAAATTCTGAGTTTAAAATATCCGGATAAGAGCGAATTTTTCGCCGATAAAATTTCGGAAATTGAATATTTAATGGATTCTAAATAAGTTAAGATTAAATAATTTGAATATTCTTTAAAAAATTGCTTTCTTTGCAGACTAATTTCAGATAAAAATGCAGACGTTTATATTTTTAATGATTGTAATCATAGCAGTTTGTGTCATATTAACATTGGTAGTTCTTTCGCAAAACTCTAAAGGAGGTGGACTTTCTTCCACTTTTGGAGGATCTTCGGGAGGCGGACAAATGTTTGGTGTTCAGCGCACCAATGAATTCCTTGACAAGGCAACTTGGACTTTGGCTGGAATTATTGTAGCACTTATCGTCACAGCCAATGTACTGATGGACAATCCTTATGCTTCTCGTACAACCATTGAAAGCATTCCGGTGGAACTTCCTCCGGTTCAAACAGTTCCAACTCCAGAAGCTCCGGCTACACCATTGGATGGAAATTAATTTTAAATAAACTCAAAACGATATAATCCCTTGCATTCGCAGGGGATTTTTTATAGATGCAAATCATATCCGCAGGATTTACAGAACTTAGCTCCATCTGCATGATTTCCATCATGGCAACGCTGGCAAACTTGAGTATTTTTGTGAGTTTCGGGGTGCTTTCTGTTTCCGCGTACCGCTTCGGCTGTTACAATTCCTGTGGGTACTGCGATCACACCGTAACCAATAATCATCACGATCGATGCTAAGAACTTTCCGAAAGCCGTTACCGGCGCAATATCACCATATCCGACTGTGGTCAAAGTTACCACCGCCCAATAAATACTTGTGGGAATGCTCGTAAATCCCGATTCGGGATTACCGCCTTCTACCACATACATAATCGAACCGATTACTACCACAATCAGTGTGACAAAGGAAAGAAAAACGACGATTTTGGCGCGACTGTTTCGCAATGCAATCAGAATTACATTTCCGCCTCGCATAAAATCCGTCAAGCCAAAAATCCTGAAAATCCTGAACAATCTCAGAATTCGGATGCTTGATAAATATTTCGAAGAAGGATAAATAATTCCCAGATAAGTCGGAAGGATGCTCAATAAATCGATGACGCCATAGAAACTGAAGAAATAACGCCAAGGCTTTTGAACCGAATAAATTCGCAACGCATATTCAATGGTAAATAGAATCGTAATGATCCATTCTGAAATGACCAATAAATCGTGGTAACGCTCATTGATCGATGCCACCGATTCCATCATCACGAGTGCAACGCTCAGGAGAATTACCACCAATAAAATGATGTTAAAAAGCTTTCCATAAAAGGTATCGGACTCAAAAATAAGTTCGAAAATCTGCTCTTTACGGCGGTTCAGTTTTGACTTTTCCATTTTGGGAAAAATCAGTTTGTCAACCCAATTCATAATGTAACTTTGTGCTTAACGAATTTACAAATTAATATGAAATCTGTATTAATATCTGGCGCAACCGGGCTCATCGGACAAAAATTAGTTCAAAAACTGAAAGCAAAATCTTGGGAAGTCCGCATTCTATCAAGGAAACAGAATGAAAATCATTTTTATTGGAACCCTGAGAATTCTGAAATCGACGAGAAAGCATTTAAAAACCTCGACGCCATCATTCATCTGGCCGGCGCTCCGATTTCGAAAAGATGGACGAATTCCTACAAAAAAGAATTGTACGAAAGTCGCGTAAATTCAGCCGAATTATTGTTTGAAACCGCTCGAAAACTCAATGCACCCGTCCAAACTTTCATTACCGCTTCCGGTGTGAATTATTATGGCACCCAAACCTCCGATATTGTTTACGAAGAAACAGATCCATTTACCGATGATTTTTTAGGAAGAATTTGTTTTGATTTGGAGGAAACTGCCAAAAAATTTGAAAATATAGGCACACGCGTTTGTGCTGTTCGCACAGCTGCTGTTTTATCACCCGATGGCGGAATGCTGAAAGAATTAATTCCGCTTGCCAAGAATTTACTTCTTTCGCCTTTGGGTTCTGGGCAACAATTTCTGCCTTGGATTCACCTTGAAGATATGGTCAATATTTACATTCATTTACTTGAAAATGAAAATCTTTCCGGCGCTTTCAACGCATCGGCAACGGAAAGGATTACCAACAAGGAATTCACTTTTGCACTTGCTGAAAGTCTAGACAAAAAGGTTTTTCTCCCGGCCGTTCCTAAATTTGTATTGAAAACCATTTTGGGCGAAATGTCCTCGATAATTCTGGAAGGCAGCGCTGTTTCCAATTTGAAAATAAAAGATTCGGGATTTGAATTTCAATTTGAAGAACTCAAACCGGCACTCAAAGATTTATTGCATAAAAAAACCGCTGAGAAATAATCAGCGGCTCGGATTTATATTTTTGAGAATTAAGCTTCTTCTGTTTCTCTTTGCAGCAAGAATTTATAAATCAATCCACCTACGATCGCTCCTCCAATCGGTGCTACCCAGAACAACCAAAGTTGCTGCAAAGCAATTCCACCTACAAAAACCGCCTGTGAAGTCGAACGTGCCGGATTGACCGATGTATTGGTAATCGGAATGGAAATCAGGTGGATCAGCGTCAAAGCCAGACCGATTGCAATTCCTGCGAATTTCCCGTTGGCCCATTTATCCGTGGCACCCATAATCACAATGAGGAAGAAAGCAGTCAACACGAATTCTGCCAAAAACGCGGCTATCATACTATAGCTTCGGTCTGCATAGCCTGGCATTTCATAAAAGTTCGTTGCAAATGCTCCGGGTCCTTCGGTCGAGAAAGCGCCGGCGCCATTTAAAATGGCCCATAAAACTGCGGCAGCGGCTATCCCACCGACTACTTGCGAAAGGATGTAGGGTAATATTTCTTTTGGCGAAAACCGTCCTCCGGCCAATAAACCAAAGGAAACCGCCGGATTGAAATGTCCACCTGAAATATGTCCTACCGCATACGCCATGGTCAGAACTGTCAAACCGAAAGCAAGGGAAACACCTAGCAATCCAATCCCGATATCGGGTACTCCGGCCGCAAAAACGGCACTACCACACCCTCCGAATACTAGCCAAAAGGTACCGAAAAATTCAGCAAAATACTTTTTCATAGATTAATATTTTTAATTAGTTAAAAGTAAAAGTAGAGATTATTTTTGAATTATCATTTCGTTAAATGACAAAATACTTGTAAAGCCTTTGGATTGGAAATATTCTTTAAAGCCTTCTCTTTCTGTCACCAACACAAAATCACCGCCCCAAGCACCTAGGCTTTTTATCGCTCCTTCGTAGTCGGAAAAATATAAATCTTTGACTTTTGGAAAGTCTAATTTCGAAGCGATTAAGTCTTCGTGTTTGTTCAATAATTTTTCAAATTCTTCTAAATTTTCAGCCTTACTGATTTGATAAGAAATCTCAGAAACTGCATTGATCCATTCTACATCTTTTGGTAAATCCCGGTAATTAGCTGCGACATTTTTCTGGGTATCTTGTTTTTGATTTAAATAAACAAAGTGTAGTTTTTCTTTAAACTCAGGACTGAAATTTATCGGCTCCACTCTTCTTTCATGCAGATAGTTTTGGTAAATAATCGGTGTGTTTTCACCCGCACAAGCAACATCATAACCACTGGTTTTGAAGGTCAGTTTATTCAACTCAAACTCGTTTACTTCTGTTAATTTCGCCAAGAGATAGATCAAAGTAGAACTGCTTCCCAATCCCCATTCCTTGGGAAACTCCAGTTGGGTTTTGCAATGAATATTTTGAGTTTGCTCTTGGAAAAATTTAGGATTTAGGGTTGAAGTTGCTTTGAATATTTCCAATAATTTCGAAGCAAATTTCGCGTCGGAACTTTTTAAAATCGTCAGCGTTTTCAATTCATATTCAGCCGAAAACCAAAGTGAACCATCGACCAAATAGGCTTCCCAAATCAAAACCGGATTTGGATTTGCTTCCTCGAAATTTACTTCCAGACTTTGTCCTCTTTTCGTAGGAATAGCAAATGCAATTGCTCCGTCGAGAACGGCGTATTCGCCCGATATTAATAATTTTCCGTTGGCGTGGAGTTTTATAAGTTGAAGCATAAGTTTTTAAGGTTTTCAGCCCTAAAAGGGTTTAGAACCCTGTTAGGGCTTTTTTCAGGACAGTGCCGATGCTGAACTTGTCACGGCCGTTCCGTCTATTTTACGGATCAATCCCTGCAAAGTATTTCCCGGTCCGACTTCGATGAATTCGGAAGCACCTTCTTTGACCATATTCTGAATCGATTGTGTCCATTTTACAGGTGCTGTCAGCTGAGCTATCAGATTTTTCTTGATTTCTTCTGGGTTGGTTACGGCCGTTGTGGTGACGTTCTGATACACCGGACAAATCGGGTTTTTGAATTCGGTTTGGTGAATCGCTTCGGCCAATTCATCTTCGGCCGGTTTCATCAATGGCGAATGAAAAGCGCCACCCACCGGCAAAATCAAGGCACGTCTGGCTCCGGCTTCCTTTAATTTTTCACAAGCCAATTCCACAGCGGGAACTTCACCCGAAATCACCAATTGTCCGGGACAATTATAATTCGCAGGAACAACGATTCCCTCAATTTCCGCGCAAACTTTTTCGACGATTTCATCGTCCAGTCCAAGGATGGCCGCCATCGTTGAAGGTCTGATTTCACAGGCTTTTTGCATGGCCATTGCACGTTTGTATACCAGATTTAATCCTGACTCAAATTCCAGAGTTCCATTGGCCACAAGTGCTGAAATTTCGCCTAGTGAATGCCCGGCCACCCTATCCGGTTTAAAATTTTCCAATGTTTTGGCCAGAATGACCGAATGTAAAAAAACCGCAGGTTGGGTAACTTTGGTTTGTTTGAGTTCCTCCTGCGTTCCTTCAAACATGATTTTGGAAATTTCAAATCCTAATTGTTCGTCGGCTCTTTGAAATAATTCTTTGGCCAAATTAGAATTATCATATAGATTTTTACCCATTCCGGTAAATTGTGCGCCCTGTCCGGGAAATACGTATGCTTTCATATTTTTTTATGTTTTAGGTTCCAATGAACTTAAATTTAAGTTATTCAATTGAAATAAGTTTGTAATTTACTTCATGTTTGGATGATATTTCTTTGCCATTCATATAAAACGCCATAATCATCACTCCATATCCTTTGACAAAAACACGATTCTCTAAATCATATTCTGTCTGGGATTCCGCTTTTATCTTATCCCCTTCTATATCAAATTCCTCATTTATCATGGCATTAGAAGAGTCATAATTTAAAACTAAATTATAGAATTCATCTTTTTTAGATAGATTCACTAAACCCTTTCCTTCGTGTGCAACTAATTTTCCGTTATTATTTGAGTATGCAATTAATGGAATCTCTGTCTCAGAGTTTAAGGATATATTGTCTTTTACTAAAGGAAACAATATATTAATTAAGAACTCTTCGCTTGTCCCTTTTAGGGAGTTCATAGCATTCTCACCAGTTTCAGCAAGATTCAAGGAAAAAGTTGGATATTCATCATCATAATTGGATTTGTTCCCTAATGAGTCTAATTCAAAAGAAATTAAACTATCCATGTTAATCGTAAAATTTGCAAGGTTTGGGTTTTGGACATTTAATTCAAGCGAACCTTTTCCCAATATAACCATTGTGTCTTTTTTTAAAGGCTCAATTTCTGATTTTACCGTTTGTTGATATTCGTAAGTCAATTTTTTATACTTACTAAAATCCCATTTAATCTCAACTGTTTCAGAACTTTTAAAAGAGAATAACACAGAAGCGGAAAAAATGAGGAACAATAACTTTTTCATAAATTAAATTTAAAAAAATTATTTCGATTTCTTCACTTTTTCATTTTCCCACATTTTGGAAAGGAAAAGATACCGTTTAAAAACGTGGTGTGCATGCAATTTGGAAATGATGTAACCTTCGCCACCGTCTAAAACGCCCAATCGTAAAATATAATGATGCACAAAGCGGAACCAAGGTTTTACCCAGAAGTGAAAAACATTGGGTTTCAAGCCTTTTGCATGTAGTTCTTTGGCTCTAAGAATGGAATATTGTGTAAGTTTTCGGTCATATTCTTCCACCGAATAATATGAATAATGGTCCAGTCGGTTGTTCAAAAACTTAACTTTTCCTTTGCTGTCGATCAATTCATGTACCAGACGACCTTCACCATAACGGTTTTTGGATTTTCTAAACAACCGAATCGCTTTATCGTTTTGCCAGCCCGATCTTTTGATATATTTTTCCATGAAGTAAAACCTTCTGTAAACAAAAAAGGCATCTGCCTCATCCTTTTTGATTTCATCAATCATCTCAAAAATCAAAGATTTTGGAATTCGTTCGTCTGCATCAAAAAAGGTCACCCATTCGTTTTGTGCCTGATCTATGGCAAAGTTTTTCTGAGAAGTGAAATTATCAAATTTCCTTGTGATAAAGGTAACTTTCGGATGTTTTTTGGCGATTTCAGCGGTTCGGTCGGTGCTTTCAGAGTCCACGATGATGATTTCGTCGGCATACCAAGCTTCGTCCAAAAATTTCTGGATATTTCGTTCTTCGTTATAAGTAATCAACAAAGCGGAAATTTTTGGTAATTCCTCTTCAAATCCATTCGGCAAATCTACTTTTCCGAAGTTATCTTGAAGGAACTTATCGGTTTCAGCCCTTACGTAGGAATAGTTCAATTTTTTATAATATTTCTGTGTGTTCTTTATTAATTCTTTGACCGTAACCTTATCCACCGTCCGTTTATCAAGATCTTGGAAATGAACACTGAGATGTTTATGCCCATCCTCGAAACATCCCCAATCTGCAGGAAATTTATGCGGTGAATAAATGCTAAAAGTCGGGACATCAAGTGCTTTTGCCATGTTCACGGCACCGCCTTCATTACCCACCAATGCATCACAATGTGTCAGGATTTTAAGGAATTCACGTACATTTTTGCCCATGACTTCGGGATAAATTTTTTCGGTTGTTTTCAATCCTGCAAGGATTTTATCAACTGTGGGCTGCTGACTTGGAATGTAATTGAAAAGTAGATTGAAGTTGTAATATTTCTGAATATGCGAAATCAACTGAATCATATATTCAATCGGCCAAGATTTATCTTCCCCACTTCCCAAAATCCCGATCATCAGGGTTTTTCGGGAGAAATCTAGATTGGCATTCTCCAGAATTTCTTTTCCTTCCCTTATTTCTTCTTCGGTCAAGTAAATTTTTGGATGCAAAGCCATATTTTTTGGTTTGTCCAAAAGAGGCGTCACCAGTGAAACACGGTTGTCAATTGCCGTACAAGAAGTTTCAGGCGAAGGAATATTTACCTTTTCGACAACATCCGTATAAATATGTTTAAAGAAAGGTTTGTCGTAACTAATTCTTCTTTTTGCCCGTGATTTCAGCGTGATAAATCGACTTTGGAGTTTCGCATAAGGATCCAAAACGATGTCATAATTTTCCTGCTTAATTTGGTTGGCATATTGGTTTAAAACCGATAATTTTTTTAAATTTTTCTCGTCAAAGCTGATGATCTGATCTATGTAAGGATTATTTTCCAAAACCGAAACCGCAGGTTTGTAACAGAAGAAATGAACTTCCATTTCGGGATTGATTTGCTTCAAATTTTCGGCAATCACAGACGAAGTCAGCACATCACCGATGTATTTATTCTGAAGGATCAAAGCCTTTGGCTTCCCGGAGTTTTTAAAATCCGATTTTGTATTGTTTTGGTATTCCAGCATAAATTTCTCTTAATTAAATCTAAGCAGAATTTTTATACTGCAACATTATGTTCTCTCAAAGCATCATTGAGTGAAGTTTTTAGGTCGGTGCTTTCCTTTCTCTTTCCGATGATTAAAGCACAAGGAACCTGAAACTCTCCTGCCGGAAATTTTTTGGTATAACTTCCCGGAATTACAACTGAACGCGGCGGAACTTCACCTTTGATTTCCACCGGATTTTCGCCCGTGACATCGATGATTTTTGTGGAAGCGGTCAATACGACATTCGCGCCTAAAACGGCTTCCTTGCCGACTCTTACGCCTTCCACCACGATGCATCTCGAACCGATGAAGGCATTGTCTTCGATGATGACCGGAGCCGCTTGCAAAGGTTCCAATACGCCACCGATTCCAACACCGCCGCTCAGGTGAACATTTTTCCCGATTTGCGCACAGCTTCCCACCGTCGCCCAAGTATCGACCATCGTCCCTTCGTCCACATAAGCTCCGATATTTACATAAGAAGGCATCATGATTACGCCTTTTGAAACATAAGAACCATGACGCGCAATCGCATGCGGAACTACCCGAACGCCTTTCTCGGCATAATTTCTTTTCAATGGAATTTTATCGTGAAATTCGAAAATGCCAACTTCAAAAGTTTCCATTTGTTGAATCGGGAAGTACATTACAACGGCTTTTTTCACCCATTCGTTTACTTGCCAACCATCGGAAATAGGCTCAGCCACCCGTAGTTTCCCTTCGTCTAGCAAATCAATAACTTCTCTTACAGCCTTCTGAGTCTCTTCGTTTTTTAACAAATCCCGGTTATCCCAAGCCGACTCTATAATTGATTTTAAGTTTTCCATAATTGTTAGTTGCCTGCAAAACTACATCATTAAGTTAGAAGTTAGAAATGAGAAGTCGGAAATAAGCTGCTATTCTTTGTAATTTTTCAAATTTAGCTCTAACATTTTCACGATTTCCTTTTGAAGTGACTTGGGTTCGATGATTTTCACCTCTTTGCCCATCGAGAGAATTTCCATCAAGAAATCGTAAGTCGGACTTAAAAACAGTTGTATCTGATTTTTAGAAAGTATTGTTTGCGAATGATGTAAAGGCAAAGTTTTCAAATAAGGCATTTGTTCTGCCGAAACTTCAAGTATTATTTTTTCCGGTTTTGTCCCGTCGGTTATAATGCCAAAAGCATTTTCAAATTTAGCTTTTAAGTCGGGAATGTTTTCCATTTTAAACTTTTGATTTGTCACAACCACTCGTTGAATTCTCTCCAAACCAAAAGTTTTCACTTCATTTTCAACGGGGTCATACGCGACCAAATACCATCTGTATATGGCTTCCTTCAATGCCAATGGATGAACTTTTCGCTGCGAAAATTCCTGTCGGTCATCCGCAAATTTCGTATGCTCAAACTCTACAATAAAATTATGCTTGATGGCATAGAGAAGTTCCTTTAAAAATTCGGTTGCCATCGGCTTTCGTTTTTCAGGCAAGACAAATTCAGAAAAGGTTCCCGACAAACTTAAAAAATCATAAATTTCAAAAGCCTCAATAATTCTTTCGGTTTTAAAGCCATCCAACTCTCCCGCAATTTCGTATTTACGTAAGGAGCGGTTGTATTGAATTTCAATATCATATATCTCACTGATTTCGATCAAATCCCGCTCAAAAGTTCGCTTGGAAATTTCATAATCTTCATCGCTGAATTGTGAATAATGACGCAGGCTTTCCAGAATTTCTTTGAATGAACAAGGCGACTTTCTAATTCGGTTGATGATTAAGTGATGTCGTTTTATGTAGAGTTTTTTGGCCATGAGCTTATAAAACCAATTTTTTATTGTCAGCTCCCCAGCTTAATAGCTCTTCTTTTGATATAAGATTTTCTTTTCCGAAAACATTATACGCAGCTTTCATAAAAGTACTATTCGAGGGATGATTAAACACGTAAATATTTGCATCTTCTGACTTATTCAGTTCCTTCCAAAATTCAGAAAAGACACCATTTTTACGTATTTCAGTTTTGCCGAAAACTAATATTGGTAAAGCATATTCTTTTGCTGTTTCCAAAATTTGTTGTGCTGATTTAATCTGAATTTCATTGAACAAGTCGGGATGAGCTATTTTAATTGGCCTTAATTCAGGTGTTTTATTGGTATGAATAACTGTCTTATTAAATATAAAGCATTCCTCATAAAAGTCTTCTACCCATCCGTTTTTTTCAAAGAAATTCTTTAAAGATGTGCCTGAACTTCCGATGAAATACCTATTTTCTTTATATTCAGTTTCACCGGGATTATCGCCCACAACAATGAATTTAACCTTGTTTACATCTGGAAATTTACTGTTGAAGCAAAATTTTAAATCTTTCATTTAGTTTAGTTTATATATCAAATTTACCTTTTTATTCCTAACTCCCAAATCCTATGACTTTCCGCATTTCAGTGCTTTTTTCTTGCTTCTCATTAAAGTGAAAAATTTCAGACAAAGGTTGTCCGATACTTAACTCCACATTCTGTCCCAAACTTTTCAATAAAGCATTTGTTTTTTCTAAGGAAAGAGCTTTGAATTCATAAATTTCAGTCAATCGACCTTTTCGAAGTAGCGCTTTGTCGATGTTTTGTATATTGGTATTGAAGGTAGCAATGATTTGAATTCCTAAACTCTCTCCCAATAGTCCATCGGTCAAGTTTAAAATAAATGACAAACCGGAATTATATTCCGAATCTCTTGAAACCAACAATTCTTCTGCATCTTCAATCACTAAAATTGTATTTTTATTCTGCAACAAAAACTGTGTAAATGCAACATTGTCCAACTCTGTAGCCAATTTCGGAGAGACAAAAATCACGTCTTTGTTTTGTTGTTGGATGAGGTATTTGATATACGTACTTTTTCCTGTGCCCGGTTGCCCATAAAACAAATAAAGTCCTTGCTTAAGCTCTTTTTTCAAATTGGAAACAATCCGCTTATGAATTGCCTTGAAATCATCATTATAATGTTTTCCTAAATCAATTTTCGGCTTTTTCAATTCAACGCTGACTTTATCAAATCCACCTTTTGAATGCGTTATCAAATAAATCTTAGTTGCCCTTTTTCGTTTGTTTTTGAATTGCAGAAGTTCATGTTGGAACTCATAAGCTTTGCTTTCAAAAGAAACATCAAATATCAACCTAACTCGCTGGCTATATAGTTCAAGTAAAAGACCATTTTTCAACAAGACGTAGTGTTCTCCATAAAGATTTTTCTTTTTCTCGTGACTATAATATTGTTCTGAATATTCACTTAAAATCTCATCCATAAACTCAGTTTGAAGCCATTCTCGTACTTTCGTTACGTCCAATTGATCAATTGACAAATTTTTTGGGATTGATTTAAAAATTGCCCAATACAATTTATGTGGTGTAATATAAGATGAATCAAAAACGTAGGATAGATTTTCGTTTTCTGGGAATTCACTTTGCTTTAAACTCATAATTTCAATTTTTTAAACAAAGAAAATCATTCACTCCGCCATACAATGACGGAGCATTTTCAAATTTTCAAATCAACTAATTCTGTCACGCTGAGCTTGTCGAAGCCTCAAATTACCTAACTTTGTCCCATGCCAAGAATTCTCGCCATCGATTATGGAATGAAACGCACCGGAATTGCCGTTACAGACGAACTACAAATCATTGCTACGGCTTTGGACACTGTGGAAACTTCCAAATTATTTGAATTTCTCGGTAAATATTTGTCCGAAAACAATGTTCAGGAAATCGTGGTGGGATTACCCATGCGTATGCACGGCGAAGTCGGACAATTGGAAACGGAAATCCAAAAATTCATTTCCAAATTCAAAGAAAAACATCCGACAATTCCCGTGTTTCGGCAAGACGAAAGTTTTACTTCCAAAATGGCTTCCCAAGCGATTTTCCAATCGGGTGCAAAAAAGAAAAAACGTCAGGACAAATCACTCATTGATAAAGTCAGTGCGACTATTATACTGCAATCTTACATGGAATCTAAGTTGTAATGAAATATATCAGCCCGGTTAAGGTTAAATTCGATCTTCTAAACCCTAACAGGACTCTGAAAAAACCAAAATGTACATCATTTATTAGATGCTGTTTAAAATTCAAATTTTATCTTTGCAAAAAATTTCGAGAATGATTTTACCGATTCGCGCTTATGGCGATCCCGTTTTACGACAAAAAGCAGTGGACATTGATAAGGATTATAAAAATCTAAATCAATTAATCGAAAATATGTTTGACACCATGGCTGACGCTTATGGCGTGGGATTGGCCGCACCCCAAATCGGGCTAGCCATCCGGCTTTTCGTTATCGATTTAACCCCCTTTGCGGAAGATGAAGAATACGAAGAAATTTCAGAAGAATTAAAAACCTTCCGAAAAGTATTCATCAATGCTAAAATCCTTGAGAAAAAAGGCGAAGAATGGAAATTCAACGAAGGTTGCCTGAGCATCCCGGGTGTGCGTGAAGACGTTTCCAGACCGGAAACCATCCTTATTGAATATTTTGATGAAAATTGGAAGAAACACAAAGAAGAATTTTCCGATATTCGTGCCCGCGTTATTCAGCACGAATACGATCACATCGAAGGCGTTATGTTTACGGATTATCTGACGCCGTTCAAGAAAAAATTAGTTCAGAATAAATTAAAAAATATAAGCAAAGGGAAAGTAAAAGCGGATTATAAGATGCAATTTCCTGCTTAAAAAGAGAATAAAACACAGAAAACAGATGTTGTTTTGCTTAGTAAAACAGCTTTAAATCTTAAATAATTGAATTAAAAAGAATGGATTTAACAAAAATTATCTCAATTTCGGGCAAGCCGGGATTGTACAAATTGGTTTCCCAAGCAAAAGGTGGATTTATTGTAGAGGATTTGGACAAGGGAAAAAAGACTTCGATTTCCGCTCAAAACAATGTGAGCTTGCTTGAAAACGTAGCGATTTACGGGGTTTCGGAAGAATTTCCTTTGAAGGATGTTTTTACAAAAATTTACAATAAAGAAAACGGAGGTGCCTGCATCAGCCATAAAGAATCGGGTGCGAGTCTGAGAAAATATATGGAAGAAGTTTTGCCGGAATATGATGAATCAAGAGTTTACGACTCGGATTTGAAAAAATTATTCCAATGGTACAACATCCTTCAGGCAAAAGGTTTGGTGACACCTGAACCGGAAACCGAAGAAGTTGCAGAAGAAGAAACTTCGGAAGAAAAGCCAAAAGCGAAAAAAACGAAGGCTAAGAAGGAAGATTAATTTTGATGGATGTTGGGTGATGGATGATGTATGTCCATTTCACGATAAAATTAATTAAAATGAACTCACGCGAAGCACAACTCAAAGCTTTTAACCGCTTGCTTGACATCATGGATGACTTGCGTGAGAAATGTCCCTGGGACAAAAAACAAACCATGGAATCGCTTCGTTATCTGACGATTGAGGAGATGTATGAACTCTCCGATGCGATTCTGGAAAACGATAAAACGGAAATCAGGAAGGAATTGGGCGACCTTTTCCTTCACCTGATTTTTTATTCGAAAATCGCTTCCGAAACCCAAGATTTTGACGTGGCGGACGTACTGAACGGCATCAGCGAAAAACTGATTTATCGGCATCCGCATATTTACGGCGACGTCAAAGTAACTGACGAAGAAGAAGTCAAACAAAACTGGGAAAAACTCAAACTCAAGGAAGGAAAAAAATCGGTGTTGGAAGGCGTTCCCAAATCGCTTCCCGCTATGGTAAAGGCTTTCCGAATTCAGGAGAAAGTAAAAGGCGTAGGATTTGAATTCGAAAATTCAGAGGATACCTGGGCAAAAGTTCAGGAAGAAATTAACGAATTCAAGGCCGAAACCGAAGCCTCCAAACGCGAACAGGAGTTCGGTGATGTTTTATTTTCACTGATCAATTATGCGCGTTTCACCGGCATAAATCCTGAAGATGCTTTGGAACGAACCAATAAAAAATTCATTGCGCGATTTCAGAAAATTGAAGAATTGTCCAAAGAAGAAGGTAAAAACATTGCTGAACTTTCCTTGAAAGAACAGGATGAACTTTGGGAGAAAGCGAAGTTGAGTTAAACCTCCGAAACTGAACTCATTCAAATCAAAAAACCTCAAGAATTTCTTTCCCAGCATGGATTTCTATCTGTTAATTAACTTTAATTCTTTTTCTGAGGAGAATAAAACAAATACCTTCGGCCTCCAATTTTAAGAAAAGAAAAATGAAGAAAATTTATGTTTTAGGCTTGGCGTTGGCATCGAGCTTTGTAATTTCACAAGAAACAATTTCCTTTGAAGCAAGTGAAGGATTTGAACTCGGAACCCTCCACAACCAAAACGGCTGGACGGTAACCGAAGGTAGCGACGGTTTTTTGGCCAATCAAATTATTACAGATGAAAATGCTTCGGACGGAAGTTTTTCATTTAAAAATTCTTACGAATCTGATTTTGATTTCCAATGGTTCCCAATTTTCGGTGCCGCGAAGGAATTCGACACTCAATTTTCCAATGAAAACTTCAGTATTTCCTATGATATTTTGGTAACCGAACAAATGGGTGCCGACTTTGAGTTTACGATTTTTTCAAAAGACGAACTTGACGAATATTATCCGATTGCTGGTGTAGGAATGGAATACCAGGGCAATATGTACGTGATCAACAGTATCGATTACGGTTATGATACGGTGGGAAATGTGACTTGGGAAGCAAACCAATGGTACAACATCAAAGTAGAAGTGACGCCGGAAACACTGAATTATTTTCTAAATGATGAATTGGTATACACCGGCGAAAATTACAATTCCGTGGACATAGCCGGTTTCAATATGTTGCACAACAATTATGGCGGAAGCGCTTTTTACGACAATTTCCTAATCTCAACCGAAAATATGAATGTAAATGACTTGATATCAAATAGTTTAAAAGTCTATCCAAATCCTGTCAAAGATATTCTAAACATCGAAATTCCATCGAATAAAAAAATCAAAGACATCGATATCTTCTCTTTAACCGGAGAAAAACTGATGCATTCTGCTGCGGTTGAAAGTTTAAATCTAAATCAACTTTCCAAAGGAATTTATATTCTAAAAGTTACTACCGAAAACGGTCAGATTTTGACACAGAAAATCATAAAACGTTAGTTAATATTCATAAATGCTATACAGAAGCCGTCTCGTTTACAAAATCGGGACGGTTTTTTTTATACCTTCTAATTTAGAATAAAAGAGGGATTACATTCAAGCAATGCACAAAAGATGAGCTATTCTCTTTGTTTAAGCACTCATCTTTTTAAGATTATGGGCTAAAGCATGCAATCCGAACTCTAATTCTACTTTTTCAATTCCTTTTAAGGTAAATCTTCTGAAGTTCCGGTTATGTTTGAGTTGTGCAAATGTGGGTTCTACATCTGCGTTTCTTTGTTTTCGTCTGATTTCTCCGATTTCTGATGTGAGAAGTTCCCGAACTTTTTGTTTGTGGTATTCTAAATTGTGGTTTCTTTCCACCGTCCGGTTATATTTTCCTTTAAAGCATTGTGTCCTGAGCGGACAACCTTTGCAGTTTTTTGCCGTATAGCAACTGTAGGTTTGTTTATACCCTGACTTTGTTTCGACTTTTTTCTCACCACTTTTCTCCATACGTTGTCCCATGGGGCATACATAAAAATCTTGCTCTTCATTGTAATAAAGAGTATCTCTTTCAAAAGGTTTGGTATTTTTCTTTTATTTTGGGATGATAACTGGGATGCCCTTCCCGACTGTATGTTTCTAACAGGGGTTTTAAATCTATCTTCTCCACTACATTATTGACGATTCTTACAGGATGATCCGATGGAATTAGCTCTTCTATGGAAGGTGGAAATAACCAGTTTTGAGATTGATTATATTCTTTAATTCTATAACTCATTGTGCTGATAATTAGATAGTTAAATATAGTGATTTTTGCATTAACATCCTAATTATCAACCTTTTATTTGCTGAAATTGAACAAAAAAACCGCCTCGGTTGTGAGACGGTTTTATAATCTAACAATTATTAATTCTTACAAGAAAATCAGTTTTTTGGAAATAGTTCCTTTCTCTGTTTCAACTTGTAAAATATAAGTTCCGGCAGAGAAACCATGTTCCATTACAGATTTCCCTGAGTCCTTTTCGCCGGAATACATCAGTCTTCCGTGCAAATCAAAAATCTTAATATTGGCTTTACTTTCCAGCTCCATCCAAAAACGATCTTTTGAAGGATTTGGATAAACTTTAAAGCCAGCCAATTCGGAATCATCTACATTCAATCGAGAAATGATTACTTCGGTTTTTTCGGATGCACCGGTTGTATAAATCGCTTCCACTTCTGCAATGTGTGTTCCTGTAATCAAATCCTCAATCAAGAAAGTCTGTTCCGTCACGTTGTCCGCGATCAAAGCTCCGTCAAAATAAACCTTGTAATACAACGCATGGTTATATTCCTTTTCATAAGTCAAATCGTCTATTTTCAGAATATAACTATCGTTTCCAACGTAATTGATAGCCACATACTTTGTTCCTTCCGGTGCTTCAAATGAATATTCCGTCCAATCTGCAGGCACCGAAATGGTTCCTTCAAATGCAGTAAAATCAGCAACTTCTGTTCCGGTGGTCGAATAAAGAACATTGATTCGCTCCGGCATCGAACCTACCAATGAAGCCGCATAGAAAGAGAAATCTCCTGCTCCGGCCGGAATAATCAGCCAATCGTTATTTGCACCGTCGGGTCCTGCAAATCCAGATAAAAATCTTCTTCCTGAATACGTATCGATGTCGACCGCAGGCAATGTTGCATGTGGATTAAACACCATAAACGACATCGGATCTCCTGCATTGGGCCATGTGAAATTATCATAAATATAAGTTTCCAATCCGTCTAAATCTCTTAAAATATAATTTCCAATCGACTGACGTTCAAAATCTTCATATTTTTCAATTTGATCTGTGAAAGTATCGTGAAGTGTCCAGTTCAATTGTGCCGAACTTCCTTCTACAGAGGCTGTCAAATTGGAGGGCTGAACTTTCAATAAGTTCAAAGGAACCGAAAGTGTACCGTCTTCCTGAACTTCAACGTTGGTAAGTTCAACGATTTCATAATTATCCAATTCAACTCTCAAATTATAAGTTCCGGTCATCAAATCATCAAATGTCGCAATCTCAGATGCTGAAACGAAAGCTTCTGCAAAGTTGGTTTCATTCCAAATCGATACATAAGCACCTTGTGCTGTTCCTGAATCCGGATTTAATTCCACCGCAAAATCAAAGAACATATTGTGCTCAATCTCATTTGAAATTCCTTTCTCTGAAATTAATCCTTCGCCATAAAGCGCTTCCACTCCATATTTATACATATTCGGTGCGGCATCCGCAAGGGTTGTATCGCTGAAGTTTGTTTCCGTGATGATGTTTGGCGTCAATTCTGTCCAATTATTTTCAGAAGCCGGACTTCTAAAAACTTTGTAACCTTCGGGATCTGCTTCAACTGTATAATTGGCAATTCCGTAAATGTTCCAGTTTTTATTGGTAAGACTCATCGCCGTCCAAACTCCGTTTTCATATTTCATACTTCCTTTGTAAGCCGGTGCATTCGGTCCATCATCCAAACCAATCGGATAAGCACCATATTGTCCAGCCAAGAATTCAACTCCAATCCATAATTCTTGGTTCAAATCGATGTTCAAAGACTGTGTCAGTTCGATTACATACCAATCTTCCGATTCGATTGAAACCGGTTGTGAATGGATCAATTCCGATGCATTAGCTCCCCGGAATACTTTGATTACCGCCTCTGCATGATTGGCAAAATAAACTCTTACATGTGTCAATTCGGCTCCTTCGCTCAATTGGGTTTGCAAATCTGAAGTTTGGAATCGGATTCCGGCTATAAACGGATCTCCTCCGTTACCCCAAGCGTCTCCGGCTGTGATGAAACTTCCCCAGCCCAATGTTTTTTCGTTAAAATGTCCAACCGGAACTCTCCATTCAACTTCTCCTACTCCCTCATTATTTACCGCCAAAACGTTTCCTGGTTTGTTCAATGCCAGTTCAAGTTCAATCGGATCCAATGTGAAATCATTTTCTTCTGATGTGAAGTTGATGGTTTCCGAAACATAAAGCGGATGCCAAGCTTCCAATTCATAGTCTTGTCCGGCAAAGGCTTCCAATACAAAATTTCCTGCGTCATCAGTTTGTGTAGTAAATTCTGAGAATCCACTTAAATCTAAATTGATCCCTTCCAATGGATTTCCATCGGTATCGGTTACCGTTCCGGAAATTAAAATCGGAAGTGAATTATCCAATTCTGCATCCAAAGTCAAACTTTGATTGGCCGCTAAACTAAATTCGATTTCAAGCGTATTGTAAGTGTCTTTACTAAATCTTGCCACATAATTTCCTGGCAATAGTGCAGGTATTTCATAGGTTCCATCAGCGATTGTCAAAACGGTTTCAGTTTGATACGCATTCGCATCATCGGGAATGACCGTTACAGTAACACCCTCTAATTCAGAACCATCCTCAGCTGAAGTAACAGTTCCCGAAACACTTCCAAATTCTTTGTTTTTTTCCATCACAATACTCGGAATGCTTGTAATTTCTTCCAAAGTCCAAGCAGCAGGCTGAGTTGTAATTACGCTAAGATCTACTGAATATCCGATCGAATAATAAGTTCGCATCCCATCTACCGGTGTATTATAAAATTCACGTGGATTTACAGAAGGAACGTTGGCCAATAAAGGTTTAACAATCGTAATGATTACATTCTCATTGCTTGAAGCATCGTAATAAAACGGTTGATCCAATTCTATATTGATTGCATTTCGACCGGCAGTAAATTCGATATCGCCATCAAATAAAAGCTTTTGATTTCCAAAATATTCCCAAACCGCATTGTTCAAAGTTGTTCCAAATGTTGAACGATCGGTTGTGCTCATGTAAATTTTATAACGTGCTGTACTGGTCACTCCTAAATTCGCAAAATAAGACAGAGAAGTAATGAGCCCGCTTTCGCCAATTTGATCTGGTGTATAAATACTTTGGGAAATAATCGAACCTCGGTTCAGTTCAAATGGCTGATCCGAAACGGCATTTCCACTTGTTATTGATTCTTGGTTTTCATTCAAACCTGAATAAGCCGGGACAACTGCTGGAACTCCCTCGTTGGTAGGACTCGTCAGCGCAATGATTGAGTAAGTATATAAATACAATTCAGGAATATTAACTTCTGTGAAACTTGTTTCCGGATGCATTTCGGCCAATGTTTCAGTTGTGTTTCCAATAGTTCTGAGAATTTTATAACCTATCACTTCATCTTGTAAAACCCCACCATTTTCTCCATAATCTACTTCGTCCCAAGAAATCACTGTTTGCAAAGATGCATTTTGTGTGAAATTCACATTTCTTGGCGCACCCGGAATCGTTTCATATCCAAAGAAAGTAATAGGCGTGTTGTATGCTACTCCGTCTCCAGACGCATTATAAGGAACAAAACGATGTGTATAGGAACCTTCGCCTGGAAGCGTATCAATATAATTCATGCTTTGTCCAGCCGAAGAAGGAAGATCTGCAATCTGCACCAAGTTCATAGGATGCGTACCGCGATAAACCTTAACTCCAGTCATATTGGAAAGTGAATTTCCTGCAACATCGATTGTGGGATTGGTCCAAGTGAAATTAGCTTTGAACTCGGTATCGATTTCGGTTTCTGCAGAGAAATCCGTAATGCTTCCGGGTGCTGTATCGACCAAATTCGGTTTGAACTCGATGTCATCTACTACAAACATAAAAGCTTGGGATACGCAATTAATCGCCAGATGTTTTGCTCCGGCAGGAATTTCAAATTCGTATTTTGTCCAAACTCCAGTAGAGGTAGTAGTAGAAATAAATGTGAAATTATTCGGATCTGAATCTGTGGTAGAATAACCTACTTTAAAAGTATCTAATCCCGCAAAAGTGGCTGTACTTTTGGCATAAAACGAAAAAGTCCCGCCCGGATGTGTTGCCAATTCATCTGAAATCAACCAGTCATTGCTGGGTCCTGTATAGGATGAAATACTCGCAAAGTATTTTCTTCCTGAACGTGTGTCATATCCGTCAAGTGTATTCGGCGGATCGGTTTCCGACGGAGTATAAACTATAAATCCCAGAGGCCCTCCCTTGCCAGGGAAACTCTGAAACGGACCTGCCGTGTTAAATCCGTCCAAGTCAAGAGATGTCCATCCCGTCAAACCGGTCTGAGCAAAATCGGCATGCGATTCCACATCATCTTTAAACGGTTGAAGTTGCGCTTGCAGCCATCCTGTAAAGGTCAATAGCAAGAACAACAAAACTAAGTTTTTCTGTTTCATTTTTTTTTGATTTTGTTATGAAGTATTTAATATGAACAAATTAATCAGATTGACTTCATTTTCCCAAATTATACTCCTCCGTTTAGTCCCAAACGTAGATATAAAACTCAAAAGCATCTAATTTACAAACGATTAAGACTTCATGAATTTCTTTCTATAAACTGCAGGCGTAAGTTTTTCAATGTCTTTAAAGAAGCGATAAAAAACCGACATGGATTTAAAACCGGATTGTGTAGCGATTCCTTCGATTGAATAATGTTGCATACTTTCGTCCGACAACAAAACTTTACATTCTTCAATCCGCCATTCGTTGATGTAGTGATAAAAGGTTTTATTTAAATTATTGTTCAAAGCCGCTGAAATCGAATTCCTAGTTTCTGAAATGGCATATGCAAGATCGTTTAAACTTAGATTCGGGTTTTTATATAATTTTTTCTCTTGCATCACCCATTCGATTTTCTTTATGATAGTTTTCTCTTTGTTCTCTTTACTTTCATCCAAAACGGATGACTTTCTATGGGAAATAACTTCCTCTTGCTCATTCAAAACAGCGACATTCTGTGACAAGGGCAAAATACTTTCATTGATTTTAAACAGTGAAGGATATTTGTAAATGATAAGTGTAATATAAAATAAGCTGATGGCAATCACTGCATGATAACCCATATACAAAAGATAAGGATTGATCAAAGTACTTTGCATCAACGTAGAAATTCCACCGATGACAAAAACAATCGCAAAACTGAGGTTGATTTTTTTAAACCATTCCAATTGCCGGCTTTCAATGTCTGAATATTCTTCTTTCAAAGACTTTTCACGAAGCTTTAGTAAATGATTGGTTTTGATAAAATAAAAAGGACCTTGAAGCGTAGCCAAATAAGCAGAAATTATTTTTCTCCATTTATATAAGTCATGGTTCCGCATTTCCTCAATCGAGAAATCATTGATTGTATATAAATAAAGGGTGAAAATTATATAAATATAAATGGGTAAAAAGTGGAGATGATCCGATTTTTGAAATTTCGTATAATCCCGAAACATATATTTCGCATAGAGAAAAACAGGTGGAAATAATGTCAAAGCCAGCATGGGCCCGATGAAAGTAGTTACCGTAACACTAAAAAAAGGCTTTTGGGCAATGAAAGCAAAAAACCAATAACATGAAAACCCCCAAGAAAAAACAAGTAGAGCCAATATATTGTTGGAAAAAGGTCTTTGCTTTTCCTTGAGCAATAAATAGATACTAAGCACGGCCTGAGACGCACCAAATAACATCAGAACAGAAAAATAGGACTCTATAACCGATAACATAGTAAATACAAACTAATCGTTTTTCGGTTTAGGCTGGTGAGCTTATTTGGGTTAAACTAAAAAATTGACCCCAAATTAAGGTTTAAAGATAGGTGATTTTAGTCTTCTTGATGCCGATCAAACTCATTTTTGAATTCCCATTTAACCTTCTCAATTTTTTCTTCAACTGATTTGGTTAAATTTTGCTGGTATTCAATTAATCGATTCGAAATTTCTTCATCAAAACTTCCAATCATTTTTCCGGCAAGTATTCCCGCATTTTTGGCTGCATTCAAAGCAACTGTTGCAACCGGAATTCCATTTGGCATCTGCAAAATCGAAAGAATAGAATCCCAGCCATCGATGGAATTGGAAGATTTAATCGGAACACCGATAACAGGAACCGAAGTCAAGGAAGCTACCATGCCGGGTAAATGAGCTGCACCACCGGCGCCGGCAATGATCACTTTCAGTCCGCGGTCCTTTGCAGATTTTGCATACTGAAACATACGCTCAGGCGTACGATGTGCCGAAACTATTGTTAATTCGTAGTCGATTCCCAATTCGTCCAGAATTTCAGCTGCCTGTTTCATAACCGGCAAATCGCTGTCGCTTCCCATGATGATTCCTACCATATTTTTGTTTAAAGTTTAAAGTTCAATATTTAAAGTTGGCTGTTAACTTAGATTTTATTGCCTGCCGATTTTACCCGAACAGTTTTATTGACTTTATCAATGTTTGATTTCAATTCATCTAAATCATTTCCGACCAATGTAATATGCCCCATTTTTCGTCCAGGACGGGTTTCTTCTTTGGCATACCAATGCAAATAAACACCTGGAATTTTCAATACCTCATGGAGGTTTTCAATTTCTGCCAATCCGGATTCGCCTTCAGCGCCAATCAAATTTACCATCGCCGAAGTTGAAAATAATTCGGTGCTTCCCAATGGCAAATCTGCCAAAGTTCTAAGCATCTGATCAAATTGCGAACTTTGCGTTGCTTCAATGGTTGAATGACCGCTGTTATGAACTCTGCAAGCCGTTTCGTTTACCCAAATGGATTCGTCTTTGTTTAGAAACATTTCAACCGCAAAAACGCCGGGCGAATTCAGTTTTTCAACTACTTTTCGTGCGATTTCCTCTGCTTCCTTTGCTTTTTCATCACTTAATTCTGAAGGCATCAATAAATAATCCAACTGATTGTATGCCTGATTAAAAACCAATTCTACCACCGGATAATTCACAAGATTTCCCCTGCCGTCCGCTACGACAACCACCGCAATTTCTTTGTCTAAATCAGCTGGTGTTTCATAAATGGAAGGAACTCTTAAAATTTTCTCGGTTTCGTTTCGGGATTCCAGAAATTGAACGCCACGACCATCATATCCACCTGTTTTGGCTTTTTGAAAAACAGGAAATTCCGTAACCACACAAATCAATTCTTTCCAATCGTCCAATTCAAAATAAGGCGCAGTTGGGATCCCATGATCCACATAAAATGCTTTCTGTACCGATTTATCCTGAATGATGCCCAAAGTTTCAGGGTCAGGAACGATTCTTTTTCCCTGTGCTTTCAATTCACGAAGCGCTTCCACGTTTACGTGTTCAATTTCAATTCCGATGGCATCCAAATCTTTCCCAAAATCCATAACCGTCTGATAATCGGCAAAGTCTCCTTGCACAAATTGATGCGCATGTTTGGCGCAGGGTGCATTGGCCGAAGGATCAAGAACATGAATTTCATAAGGATATTGCAATGCATTTTGTAAAAACATATAGCCCAATTGACCGCCGCCGAGAATTCCAATTTTCATCATATTGCGAAGTTAATTCTAATAGTTTAAAGTTTCAAGATTTACAGGTGTTGAAATTCGAATTTCGAGATTCGATTTATTACCTTTGTTCAAATTTGACCTTAATGAGCTTGTTAAAAAGAGCAATTCAATATACCAAACCTTATCGTTCGTCTTTTTTCATTGCCATTGTATGCAATTTTATGTATGCGATTTTCAATGTGCTGGCATTGGCTTTTATGATGCCGATTCTGAACATTCTTTTCGATGAAAAATCAGAACCTATTTTAGAAAAACCGGTTTATTCGGGTAAAATTCTGGAACTAAAAGATTTCGCTTCGGATTATTCGGCGTTTTTTATGCAACAAATGGCTGATGAAAGTGGTCCGATTAAAATTCTTTTGATATCATGTGTTTCTTTTATCATTCTCTTTTTCTTCCGAAATATTTTCAGCTATATGTCTGAATTTTTCCTGATTGATTTGCGTTCGGGTGTTTCAAGAGATTTCAGAGTGGATATTCACAATAAAATCCTGGCACTTCCCGTCTCTTATTTTACCGAAAAGAAAAAAGGGGATATGCTCGTACGGATTTCAAGTGACGTGGGTGAAGTGGAAGGAAATATTCTGAACGGATTGGTGGAAATCATCCGCAGTCCGATTATGATCATCGTATTTGTAACCGCCTTATTCATAACAAGTTTCCAACTCACACTGTTTGCGCTGATTGTTTTCCCGATTATGGGAACTTTGATTTCACTAATCGGAAAAAGTCTGAAACGCGATGCCGGAAAAGCCCAAGTGGAATTGGGAAATATTATGTCTTATGTGGACGAAACCCTGAATTCCCTCAAAATCATCAAAATTTTCAATGCCGATGATCAGATTACCAAAAGGTTTGATGCTTCGATCAATCGGTATCGGAAATTACTTCAAAAAGTAATGAAAAAACGTGCGTTGGCCTCACCGACGAGTGAATTTCTGGGCGCGATTACCATCGGGATGATTGTGTTTTTTGGTGGAAAATTAAGCCTCGAAGGAAACGGATTAAAAGGTTCTGAATTCATTTTCTACATCGGGATTTTTTATACTTTATTGGATCCGATTAAACGTTTTTCGCGTTCGCTCTCCGACATTCAGAAAGGACAGGTTTCGGCTGAACGGATTTTTGATCTGCTGGACACTCGCGTTATGATCAAAGACAATGAAAACGCCATTGATTTCCCGGAATTCAAAGAGAAAATCGAATTTCAGAATGTGAGTTTCGGATACGACGATAAAAATGTCATCAAAGATTTCAATCTCACTATCAAAAAAGGAGAAAATGTAGCGCTGGTCGGCCCTTCCGGAAGTGGAAAATCAACTATTGCCAATCTGGTGACTAGGTTTTATGATGTTCGTGAGGGAAAAATTCTGATCGACGGAATTGATATCCGCGATATAAAATTAAAAGAATACAGAAAATTATTCGGACTCGTAACCCAGGACAGTATTTTGTTCAATGATTCGGTTTATAACAATATTGCTTTGGGTGATGAAAATCCTTCCGTTGAAAAAGTCAGTTCGGCTTCTAAAATTGCCAATGCGGAAGAGTTCGTAGAGAAATTACCCCAGAAATACGATGAATCAGTAGGAGAAAGCGGCGGTAAACTATCGGGCGGACAAAAACAAAGACTGAGTATTGCAAGGGCAGTTTATAAAAACCCACCGATTATGGTTTTGGACGAAGCCACTTCTGCACTTGACACCCAATCCGAAAAATTGGTTCAGGATGCGCTTGACAATATGATGGCCAATCGGACTTCGATTATCATTGCTCATCGCCTCTCGACCATTGTCAATGCAGATAAAATCATCGTGATGGAAGAAGGAAAAATAAAAGAGTCCGGCACTCATGCCGAACTCCTAGATAGAAATGGAATCTACACCAACTTAATCCGATTACAAAACTTGGATTAATTCGTATATTATAAACGAGAGATTTCATTTAGTATTCTAATTTTGGAATTTTATAAGACAGTTTTGTGGAAATTTTAACGAAGACAATTGAGCCAAAATCTCATTCCGAACGGATTAAAAAACGTGCGCTGGAACTAGGTTTTCTGGATTGTGGAATTGCGAAAGCAGATTTTTTGGAAGATGAAGCCCCTCGATTGGAAGCTTATTTAAATGAAAATCGACACGGCAAAATGGCTTACATGGAAAATCATTTCGATATGCGACTTGATCCGCGATTATTGGTCGAAGGCGCAAAATCAGTTATTTCTCTGACTTATAATTATTTTCCTAATAAATTTCAACAAAATGATTCCTATAAAATTGCCAAATACGCCTACGGAACTGATTATCATTTCGTAGTCAAAGATAAGTTGAGAGAACTTTTAAATTTCATTCAGGAAGAAATCGGTGAAGTAAGCGGACGAGCCTTTGTGGACTCTGCTCCGATTTTGGAGCACGCTTGGGCGCAGAAAGCCGGAATCGGTTGGGTGGGAAAAAATTCACTCACACTTTCCAAACAAAAAGGTTCTTTTTTCTTTTTGTCGGAATTAATTTTGGATTTGGAATTGGATTGTGACGAGGCATTCAAAACCGATCATTGTGGAAGCTGCTCCAAATGTGTAGAAGCTTGTCCCACCGATGCGATTTTACCGGATCGGAAAATCGACGGAAGTAAATGCATTTCTTATTTCACAATCGAACTCAAAGATGCGATTCCCTCCGAAATGAAAGGCAAATTTGAAGACTGGATTTTTGGTTGCGACATTTGTCAGGATGTTTGTCCTTGGAACCGTTTTTCAATTCCGCATACGGAAGAAAAATTTCGACCAAAAGAAGAACTTTTAAACTTCTCGAAGTCCGATTGGGAAGAAATTACCGAAGAAGTTTTCCGGAAAGTTTTTCAAAAATCTCCTGTAAAAAGAACTAAGTTTGAGGGATTAAAGCGTAATATTGATTTTGTTTCGCAAAATTCATGAATTATGAAGAAAATATCTACTTTATTTTTCCTGCTATTGGTCACTGTTTCAATGGCTCAAATTTCTACCACGAGAATGAACGACTTAAATGTAAGAGCCAAACTTTCTGAAATAGAAACTATTTTGGGTGAAAAACTTGAGCTTAGTAAAAAAGAGAACGATTGGCTTTATACAACCACGGTAAATCACAAAGGAGCGGAACTCCATTTGAGTTTTATGGATTACCATGATGAATTAGAAGGAACTGTTTTCCAACTTTTTCTCATCAGCACGAACTCGAATTCACTGAAAACCTTGTCAAACCTAGGAGTGGGAAGCAGTTTGGAAGATTTGTGGAAAGCATATAAACATTATAATATTTCCATTTGGAACGAATGGGATGAAAATCTTCAGAAATTCACACCCGAGGAAAGGGTTTTTCAGATTTCTGACTACGATGCCGAAACTGCTTTATTCTTCCACATTAAGAACAACAGGGTTTACAAAATTTCCGTTTCCTTTTTTGAAGGTTGTTAAACCTGCTTCGCAAACTGTTTAGGTGTAATTCCATATTTCTTTTTAAAAGCAGAAATGAAATGCGAAGGATTTTCGTAACCGATTTCAAAAGCAATTTCTTTGACCTGAAGTTCGCCTTTTTCGAGCTTTTCCCGCGCGATTTCAAGTTTTTTATCGAGTACAAAACCATAAACGGTCGTACCGTAAACTTGTTTGAAACCTTCTTTCAATTTGTATTCCGTCAGACCCGAAATTTCTGAAAGCTCTTTCAGAACCGGTGGGTTATCAAGTCTATCGAGTAAAATGTCTTTGGCTTCTTTGAGCTTTCGTGCATCTTTTTCGTTATCTAGAAAAGGACAATTTTCTTTTTGATTCGCTTCGGATTCGGAAAAATAAAGCGTAAATAGTTCATACACTTTTCCCAATACGTAAAGATTTTCAAAATGACTGGAAAGATTATGATTTTCAATCTGATTCAAAACCATCCGTACTGTGGTTGAAAAAGCTTGTTGGTTGTAATATTTGCTTGGAGATTTACTGCTGTTCAGAAATTCCGCACGAATGTTATGGCTGGAAAAAAGATGATGTAATTTTTCAACCGAAACGAAAACCATACAGACTTTTGAGTCTGCATTCAAACTGAGATTTAGCGGCAATTCCAGCGTAGGATTGTAAATAAGGAAGCTCAACCCATCGGAAAGCCCTATTTTGTATCCTCCATTATTGAACTGAAAAGTCATTCCTCCTTTGGTGCAGAAGTAAAACTGAATGAATCTTTTATCGATTTTTCGTAGCAAAGTATCGGTAAACGCCGTATAATTATCCACATAAGCTACATAGACATCTTCGTCCGGCCAGTATTCATTCACCTTACTTTTATAGGTATTTTCAAGTTTATTATCCATTTAAAAATCTATATTTAAGCCCTTACAAAACTACTAAAGTCTTTCGGAAATTCATGTTTAACTGCAAAGTTAAGTATTTTGTTTAGAATTAATCTAAAAAGGTAGTTTTCGACTTTTAGAGGTATTTTTTATTTTTGAGCGTTACTTTCTCAAGGAGGATGCTAGTAATTTTGTGAACTGATTGATTATGGGCAAAAGCTTTTTAAATAAGGATTTTTATGTAGTGGGTGTGAGTTATGAAAAAGCAGACGCTGAAACCCGCGGTAAATTTACTTTTTTTCCGGACACCGTGAAAGCTTTCTCTGATAAAGCAATAGCCTCCGGTATAGATAATTTTTTTGTTGTTTCTACTTGTAACCGTTCTGAATTCTATGGTTTTGCGGACAGTGAATTGAAGATGATGCAGATTTATTGTGACTTCACCAATGGTTCCCTCGATGAAATGCGCGAAGTCGTTTCGATTTACAAAAACGAGGAGGCCATTCAGCATTTATTTGAAGTATCCGCCGGATTAAAAAGTCAAATTCTCGGAGATTTTGAAATCATCAGCCAAATCAAAACTTGGTTCAGAAGGTTTAAAAAGCATGGTGCGAGTGGAGCTTTTCTAGAACGTTTGATTAACACCGCCATTCAGATTAGTAAAAAAGTAAAAAATCAAACGGCACTCAGCAATGGCGCCGCTTCGGTTTCTTTTGCGGCGGTACATTATATTTTGGCTACGCAATCTGAAATTTCCAAAAAAAACATCCTTTTGTTCGGAATCGGAAAAATTGGTCGAAATACTTGCACCAATCTTGTGAAGCACACACAGAATGACCACATCACACTCATCAACCGCACCAAAGAAAAGGCGGAGCTGATGACCGAAAAATACGATGTTCGGGTACGGGATTATTCGGAATTAAAAGAAGTATTAAAATCTATTGACATTTTAATCGTTGCGACTGGAGCAGAACAACCGACCGTCACCGAAGATATGATTCCGTTTGACAAAGAAATGACAATCATCGATTTGTCTGTCCCTGAAAACGTCGCACACACTCTCGGCGCTAGAGAAAACATTCAGTTAATCAATGTCGATGGTCTTTCTAAAATGGTGGACGATACATTGGACTCTCGAAAAGATGAAGTTCCCTTGGCAATGGAAATCATTGCAGAATGCAAATCTGAATTCAAAGAATGGTTAAAAACCCGAGAATACGTTCCGGTGATTCAATCTTTTAAAGAACGACTTGAATTTTTACAAGAATTCGAAATAAAAAACTTGAAAAAGAAAAATCCGCAGATCAACGGAAAAGAAACTTTGGTAGCAGAAAAATTGGTTCAGAATCTGACCAATCAATTTGCGTCCTATTTGTTAGATAACCGTGAAAATGCGGATGAAACCATTGCAATGATGGAAGAAATTTTCAGACTAAAAACAGATTCTTTTAACTCATAAAGTCGAAAGAACACAGAAAGTTTACAATAAAATAGAGCACTTTTTTCTTAGGTGTTCGTTCGAATAGATAAATGGAAAATCAAAGAATCAGAATTGGCACCAGAAAAAGTCCGCTCGCTATGTGGCAAGCAGAATGGGTGCAAAGAAAATTAAATCAAATAAATATTCCTACCGAAATCATTCCCATTTCTTCAGAAGGTGATTTAAATCTCAAACAACCCATTTATCAGCTTGGAATTACGGGGGTTTTCACGCGCTCGCTTGACATTGCACTTTTAAATAATCAGATTGATATTGCTGTTCATAGCTTGAAAGATGTGCCAACTTTGCTTCCCGAAGGGATTGAACTCAAGGGATTTATGAAACGCGGAAATCACAAGGATATTTTGGTTTATAAATCCGATGAGATTTTTCAAAAAAACAAACGAACCATCGCAACGGGTAGTTTACGAAGAACTTCATTTTGGCTGAATAAATTCCCTCAGGATTCCTTGGTTGATTTACGGGGAAACGTTCAGCTTAGAATTCAGAAATTGATGGATTCCGATTGGGACGGTGCGATTTTCGCTTATGCTGGACTGGATAGAAGTGAGATTTTAAATGAACTAAGTGAAAAGAATTTGAAATTCACAACTCTGGATTGGATGACATCTGCTCCTTCTCAGGGGATTGTGGGAATTACCTGCCGACCTGAATTTGAGATGCCCCCGATTTCGGATGAAAATTCAAAAATAGCTGCCACCATCGAACGGCAGTTTCTAAACGTTCTGGAAGGTGGCTGTACAGCGCCCATCGGTGCTTTTTCAAATGTTTCAGATGAAATGATTGAGTTCAAAGGTTCCATTTTGTCATTGGATGGAAAAAAAATGATTTCAATCGAAGAAGTTTTCTCGATTTCGGAATACGAGAACAAAGGAAAGGCCTTGGCAGAAAAATGTATGAGCAAGGGCGCAGCTGAGTTAATTAAAGAAATTAAAAACCAGATTCAAAAGTGAAAAAAATACTTTTCACAAAAGAATTAGACCCTAAGCAGTTGAGAGAAATTTTGGCTGAAGGTCTGGACTTTGGCATTTATCCGGCATTGAAAATAGAGATTTACCCAAAGGAAAGATTTCAGTCTAAAATCAACTATGAAACATATAAATTCTTGATTTCAAGCCAGAATTCAGTAAAAGCAATTTCAGAATTAGAACTAGAAGGAGATTTTTATGTAGTGGGAGAAAAAACTGCTAAAAAACTAAAAGCTTCTGGTTTTGAAGTAGTTCATTTTGAAAATTATGCAATGGATTTAGCGGATTATATTTTAAAGAACTCCAAATCAGAAAATTGGAATTTCTTTTGTGGAAACAACCGCCGTGAAACATTGTTTGAAAAATTGACTCCCAAAGGGCATGTTCTAAATGAGATCATTTGCTATGATTCCATTCCAAATCCAAACCAAATCGACATAAACTCCTACGATGGGTTTGCATTTTTTAGTCCTTTGGCCGTGAAAACATTTTTTTCAGAAAATACAATCCCTGAAAACTCTATTATTTTTAGCATTGGAAAAACGACGAACGAAGAGATTAAAAAACACACAAAAAATAGGATTATAACAGCTGAAATTCCTTTATTGGAAAAGGTTGTAGAGAAAATAAACGAACATTATATCAGATCGTAAAACAGTCAATACTGACTTACAATATACATTATACAATTAGAAAATATGACACCTAAAAATGATTTATTGCTGCGGGCTCTGAAAGGAGAAGAAGTTCAAAGACCCCCTGTTTGGATGATGCGTCAAGCAGGTCGATATCTGCCTGAATTTATGGCTTTACGCGATAAATATGATTTTTTCACAAGATGCCGGACGCCTGAGTTAGCATCGGAAATTACCGTTCAGCCAATTCGTAGATTTCCATTGGATGCCGCCATATTGTTTTCTGACATTTTGGTGCTTCCACAAGCAATGGGAATTGACTTCGAAATGAAACAGAATGTAGGTCCTTGGTTAGAAAACCCGATCCGAACTCCTGAGGAAGTTAAAAACATCCCAGTTCCCGATGTAGAGGAAACCTTAAATTATGTTTTTGAAGCCATTAAACTCACGAAAAAGGAATTAAACAATGAAATCCCTCTGTTTGGATTTGCTGGATCACCCTGGACAATTCTATGCTACTGCGTGGAAGGAAGAGGCTCTAAAGCTTTTGACATTGCAAAAAGCTTTTGTTTTCAACATCCGGCTGCTGCTCATGAGCTTTTGCAAAAAATAACCGATACAACCATTGCATATTTACTTAAAAAAGTAGAATACGGCTGCAATGTGATTCAGGTTTTCGACAGTTGGGGCGGTATGCTTTCACCTAAAGATTATGATGAATTTTCTTGGCCGTACATAGAGCAAATTGTGAATGCGGTCTCAGAAAAAGCACCTGTAGTAGTATTTGCTAAAGGTTGCTGGTATGCACTAGGAAAGATGGCTGATTCAAAAGCTTCGGCATTGGGAGTTGACTGGACCGTAACGCCTGAAACAGCACGGGCACTTACACAAAATAAAATAACGCTTCAAGGGAATTTTGATCCTTCCAGATTGTTTTCTAGTCCTGAAACCATTCAGAAAATGGTCAAAGAAATGATTGATGGATTTGGACCAAGCAAGTACATCGCGAATTTAGGACATGGGATTTTACCTACTGTTCCGGTTGAGAATGCTCAAGCTTTTATAGAAGCAGTGGTGAATTACAAAAAATAAACTTGAGCTAAGTTGCTTTTGATTATATTTCCAAATGTTCATTTGAAACTTTGAGTATTTTCAAAAGCATCTTGCCTCCGGGCATATCCCATTCGACTTCATCATTTTCTGAAAAACCAATTAATGCGGTTCCCAAAGGCGCGAATATAGAGACTTTCTGTGCTTTTAAATTGGATTCTTCAGGCAAAACCAATTGAATTTTCATTTTAGTTTTCGTTTTCACGACTTCGAATTCCACTTCAGAGCCCACACGTATAATTTTCTTGTTCAGTTCTTCTTCTTTGATTACGATAGCGCGATCCAGCTCCTCTGAAAGTTGTTTGCTTTCGTTGGGATTTCTTTTGATTAAATCACGTAATTCTTGGTATTCTGATAATAATATGATGGGTTTTAAATTTTTCATATTGGCTAAATTATTGGGTTGTTCAAAACAGATTCAAAAAGAATCTAATAAACCAATGGCTTCACTGCTAAAGATTAGGTTCGATATAGAATTGTTATTTCTGAGTTATATAAATCTTAAAGCCATATAAAAATAGGTCTAAACTGACCTTTTCAAATTCAGGAAATTAATAAAAAATTATTGCTTAATCAGAGTGGCTACTTTGGTAGTATTATCATCGAAAATCACGCGAACCATGTACTTTCCTTTCTTCAGGCTGCGGACATTTAGATCGATTGTTTTCCCAGGTGTATTGTAGGACTGTGTAAAGACTTCGCTACCAATGATACTGTAAATAGAAACGGATTTCACTTCGGCCATACTGTCCTCTATATTGATTTTAACATCAGCTACAGCAGGGTTGGGCGAAATGGTTAATTTTTTCTCGTCCAAAGTATTGGAAATAGAGATTCCGTCCTTGGATTGTGCATACACATTCAAGGCGGCAAAACTCAAAAACAATAAAAGTAGAATTCGTTTCATCTCTATCTGTACAAAATTAGATTATTATTTTCTAATTTCCAATAACTGCACCAAATTAATTCGTACAAATAAAAAATGCAGCACAAAACGTACTGCATTTTATAATTATTTAAATATTTCTTACAGACTGTAACGGATATATCCTTTTACTTCCAATTCAGGATGTATGGATTTAACGTGGTCTGCAACAGAAATTTTAGAATCTTTGATAAATGGTTGGTGAACCAAAGTATTGTCTTTGAAGAATTTCTGAAGTTTTCCTTTTGCGATATTTTCGATCATATTTTCAGGTTTTCCTTCCTGTTTTAATTGATCTTTTGCAATTTCCATTTCTTTTTCGATGATCTCAGCTGCAACTTCGTTTTCGTTCAAAGCTACTGGATCCATAGCTGCGACTTGCATCGCTACTTCTCTTGCTACTTCTTCAACTCCATCAGCCTTAGCAGACAAAGCCACAACTGCACCAATTTTGTTTCCTGCGTGGATGTATGCATTCACAAAAGTACCTGACAATGTTTGGAACGTACCGATTTCAATTTTCTCACCGATTACTCCGGTTTGTTCGGTCATTTTCTCTGCTACTGTCATTCCGTCGATTTCACCGTTTAGGAAATCTTCCTTGCTTTCATAATTCAATGCCATATCTGCTAATTTCTGTGCCAAGGCTACAAAATCATCATTTTTGGCAACGAAATCTGTTTCGCAATTAAGAGAAACGATTACCCCTTTTGTAAAATCAGCATTTACTTTTGCGATTACTGCTCCTTCTGAACTTTCTCTGTCCGCACGGTTGGCAGCTACTTTTTGACCTTTCTTACGAAGGATTTCAATGGCTTTATCGAAATCTCCACCTGCTTCTTCCAAAGCTTTTTTGGAGTCCATCATTCCGGCTCCGGTTGCGTTTCGAAGTTTACTTACTTCTGCAGCAGTTGCTTTATACATCGTTTAATTTATTAATGGTTAATATTGAATTCTAAAATAAAAAGTAGTTCTTCCTTAAACGAAAGAACTACATTAAATTATAATTAATTCTGGTATTGAATTACCAGAGATTATTCTGCTTTATTTGTGTCTTCCGCTTGAACTTCTGCTGTTTCAGCTTTTGGTTCTTCTTTGCTTTTATCTTTTTCAGCTTTTCTTGCAGACAAACCTTCTTTGATAGCATCGGTAACATGCTGTAAGATGATATCAACTGATTTTGAAGCGTCATCGTTCGCAGGAATTGGGAAATCTGCTTCACGTGGATCGGTATTTGTATCGACCATTGCAAAAATCGGAATACCTAATTTTTGTGCTTCTGCTACTGCAATATGTTCTCTTACAGTATCTACAATGAATACAGCAGATGGGATACGCGTCATATCTGAAATAGAACCCAAGTCTTTTTCAAGTTTTGCTCTCTGACGGTCAACTTGTAGTCTTTCTTTTTTGGAAAGTGTCTCAAAGGTTCCGTCTTTTTTCATACGATCGATTGAGTTCATCTTCTTCACCGCTTTACGGATCGTTACGAAGTTCGTAAGCATACCTCCCATCCATCGTTCAGTGATGTAAGGCATCCCTACAGATTCTGCATGTTTTGCTACTACTTCTTTTGCTTGTTTTTTGGTTGCTACGAATAGGATTTTACGTCCTGAAGAAGCGATTTTCCCCAAAGCATTGGAAGCCTCTTCTAATTTCACAGCTGTTTTGTGAAGGTCGATGATGTGGATTCCGTTTTTCTCCATAAAGATATAAGGAGCCATGTTCGGATTCCATTTTCTTGTCAGGTGACCGAAGTGTACTCCGGCTTCCAACAATTCTTTTACATTTGCTTTTGCCATTTTCTTTGTTTTTTAGTTTACGTTCCGCTTATTCAGCAAGCAATGTTTGAGTGGTTGAGACGATCGCGCCAAAAACATTTAGATGCTAAACCAACCGGAAAATGGATTGAATAATAGATATTAACGTTTTGAGAACTGGAATTTCTTACGGGCTTTCTTCTGACCGTATTTCTTTCTTTCAACCATACGTGGATCACGCGTTAAAAGACCTTCCGGTTTCAATTGGGTTCTAAAGTCAGCGTCAATATCGCAAAGTGCTCTTGAGATCCCTAAACGGATAGCTTCTGCTTGCCCGGTGTTACCTCCACCGAAAACCTTTACGTCAACGTTGTACTTTCCTTTTGTACCTGTAATAGCCAATGGTTGCTCTACTTTGTACTGTAAAACACCCGTAGTGAAATAGTCTTTCAACTCACGGCCATTGATGTAGATTTCGCCGTTTCCTTCTTGCAAATAAACTCTTGCAACAGAAGTTTTTCTTCGGCCAATTTTGTGAACGATTGCCATAATTTATAAATATGCTTTAATGTCTATTGATTTCGGTTTTTGCCCCTGATGAGGATGCTCATCTCCTGAATAAACGTAAACGTTAGACAAGATTTGGCTCCCCAATTTATTTTTTGGAAGCATCCCTTTTACTGCTTTCTCAATCAAACGAATTGGATCTTTGTCAAACAACTGCTGAGCTGTCAAACTTCTCTGCCCACCTGGGTGACCCGTGTGACGGATGTATAACTTCTCGTCCCATTTCTTTCCGGTCAACTGAATTTTATCAGCATTTAATACCACTACATAATCTCCACAATCAGCATGAGGAGTAAAACTTGTTTTATGCTTTCCTCTTGCCAATTTAGCAACGCCTGATGCCAATCTACCTAAACTTAGACCAGCAGCATCTACTTGAATCCACTCCTTTTGTGCGGTTTCCTTGTTAGCTGATATTGTTTTATAACTCAACGTATCCACTGTATTGATTTTTAATAATTTATATATTCTGAATGAAAAATTCGGGTTGCAAATGTAGGAATAGATTTTCATTTTTACAAATGAGTTTTGTAATTTATTGAAAACCTTTTCATAAGACTTCATGAAATTTTCACAAATGAAACTGCAAACACAGTCAGAATTTAATTTCGGGCAAAACTAATCCTTTCTACTTAGAAAACAATAAGCTTTCTCATTTATTCCTCCTTTCATTTCAGAGAATTCTCTACGAGCCAATTTCTTTTTCAATCATATTTACTATTTTTGCCCTCAACTATATATTATATATTATAGATATGCAAACACTATCAGAAAACAAGCTTTCATTTCAAGAATTCAAATTCCAGATACTTAACGATTATAAAACCGCTATAATTTCACGCGAAACAAGTCTTTTAGGAAGACGGGAAGTTCTCACCGGAAAAGCTAAATTCGGAATTTTTGGCGATGGAAAAGAATTGCCCCAAATCGCCATGGCGCATGTATTTAAAAACGGAGACTTCCGTTCCGGGTACTATCGCGACCAAACTTTTATGTTTGCAATCGGGCAATTAAAAATTGAAGAATTTTTTGCGCAATTATATGCCAACACCAATTTGGAAAAAGAACCAGCCTCAGGTGGACGTCAGATGACTTCGCATTTTGCTACTCGTTCCTTGAATGAAGACGGTTCTTGGAAAAAATTAACCGAACAGAAAAATTCTAGTTCCGACATCTCGCCAACTTCCGGGCAGATGCCTCGATTGCTGGGACTTGCGCAAGCTTCAAAATTTTATAGAAACCACCCAGATGCAGATCTGGAAAATAATTTCTCCTTTTCAGGAAACGAAATCGCTTTCGGAACCATTGGAGACGCCAGTACTTCGGAAGGACCGTTTTGGGAAACCATCAATGCGGCCGGTGTTTTACAAGTTCCCATGATCATTTCCATCTGGGACGACGGTTATGGGATTTCCGTTCCCGCCAAATACCAACGCACCAAATCCAATTTGAGTGAACTTCTTTCCGGATTTCAGCGTGACGAAGAACGCGGATATGAAATCATAACCGTTAAAGCATGGGATTACCCAGGGTTAATTGATGCGTATCAACGTGCCGAAAAACTGGCAAGAGAAGAACATATCCCTTGCATCGTTCACGTCAGAGAATGTACGCAGCCACAGGGGCACTCTACTTCGGGTTCTCACGAACGTTACAAATCGGAAGAAAGACTGAACTGGGAAAAGGAATTTGACGGAATTACAAAATTCAAAGAATGGATTTTGAATTTTGATGCCGGTGAGGAAAAAATCGCAACGACTGAAGAACTAGAAACCCTAGAAACCGAAGCCAAAAAAGAAGTAAAATCCGCTCAGAAACAAGCTTGGGAAGATTATTTAAATCCGCTTCTGGAATTGAAAAATACGGCTTTGGGCTTATTAGAAAATTTAGCAAATCAAAGTCCCAACAAATCTTTTATCGAAACCGAAATCAATTCATTAAAAGCCAAACAAACTCCTTTCAAAAAAGATATTTATTCGGTGATTAGAAAAGCTTTCCGACTGACGCGAGGTGAAAATAACTCAGCTAAAACCGAACTGAAAAATTGGTACGATGGTCGAATGAAAATCGAGGAAGATGTTTATTCGTCACATTTACACAGTCAATCGCAATGGAGCGCTTCGAATGTTCAGAAAATCGATCCTGAATTTTCCGATCAACTGGAGGACGGACGTGTAGTATTGAGAGATAATTTTGATAAAATATTTGAGAAATATTCAAACGTCTTGGTTTTTGGTGAGGACGCCGGAAACATCGGTGACGTAAATCAAGGCCTGGAAGGACTTCAGGCAAAATACGGCGAAAGCAAAGTGGCCGACACCGGAATTCGTGAAGCTACGATTTTGGGACAAGGCATCGGGATGGCGATGCGAGGACTTCGTCCGATTGCGGAAATTCAATACCTTGATTATGTTCTCTATGCTTTACAACTGATGTCTGATGACTTGTCAACGGTTCTATACCGTACAAAAGGTGGACAAAAAGCGCCGGTCATAATTCGTACGCGTGGTCACCGTTTGGAAGGAATTTGGCACGCTGGATCACCGATGGGTGGTATTTTAAATTTGGTACGTGGAATGTACGTTTTGGTTCCTCGTGATTTGACCAAAGCAGCCGGATTCTACAACACATTGTTACAATGTGACGAACCGGCGATCGTAGTAGAAAGCTTGAACGGATACCGATTGAAAGAAAAAATGCCAACAAATTTAGGAGAATTTACTACGCCAATCGGTGAAGTAGAAATCACCAAAGAAGGTTCCGATGTGACTTTGGTGACTTATGGTTCTACTTGGCGCATTGTAACTGAAGCTGCCAAAGAATTGGCACAATTGGGGATTGATGCAGAAGTAATTGATATTCAGTCTTTGTTACCTTTTGACATCAAACAAGATATCGTAAAAAGTTTGCAAAAAACCAATCGTTTGGTGGTAATTGACGAAGATGTTCCGGGAAGCGCTTCGGCTTTCATTTTGCAACAAATTCTGGAAGAACAAAACGGCTATTTCCATTTGGATAGTAAGCCCTTGACTATTACAGCCAAACCACATCGTCCGGCTTATGCAACGGATGGGGATTATTTTTCTAAACCATCTGTAGATGATGTTGTAGAGAAGGTTTACGATTTGATGCGGGAAGCAAAACCGAATGATTTTCCGGAGTTGTTTTAGTTGATAATATTTTTAAAAAATAGTGAAATCCGTCCTTCGAGGCGGATTTTTATTTGGATGAACTGAAAAGATTTGCGTGAGGGATGGAGGCTTTGTTTGACTTCGTCGAACCACTTCGTTAGGTTTGAGCTCTTTCTTTTTGTTGCCTGAGGCTCTCGAAGGTAACAAAAGAAAAGCGAGTGCCGAGAGCCCGACCACGTTGCGGTAGAATTGTAAATTTATTCAGCTTTTGAATCGCAACGGGGACACGCCCAAATCATCAATACACCTCTACCCGATCCGGTTCGGTATGAACCAAAACATCAGCGACTTGTGGGATTTTTCTTTGGATTTCATCTTTTAAATCGTGGGCAATTTTGTGTCCTTCGATGACCGAAACCGTTCCGTCCACAATCATATGGAGATCTACATAATAATCCATTCCCATTTTGCGAACGTGGCATTTTTCGGTATCAATTACACCCGGAACCGTGATTGCTATTTCACGAATTTTACGGATCAAATCATCATAAATCTGTTCGTCAGAAATTTCGCTCAAAACCGGTTTGAAGATTTTATAGGCGTTGAAAATGATAATTCCCGAAGCCAGAAGCGCCGCCACATCGTCCGCTGCTTCATATCCTTCGCCCAGAAAAATGGCAAAGGCAATTCCGATAAACGCCATCACCGAAGTAATCGCATCGCTGCGATGGTGCCAGGCATCGGCTTTCAGCGAGGAACTATTGGTCTGTCTGCTTTTTTTGATGACATACTGAAAGGAAAGTTCTTTGAACAAAATAATTCCGCCCAAAACATAAAGCGTGAAAACTTTGGGTCCTTCGTGCGGCGTTTTGATATTCTGAATGCTTTCGTAAGCGATTACTGTAGCGGAAACCACCAAAAAACCAATCACTGCAAAAGTGGACAAAGTTTCAAAACGGCCGTGACCATAAGGATGATTTTCATCGGGCGGTCTTGTGGAGTATTTGAGTCCGGTCCAAACCAAAACCGACGAAAACACATCGGCAGTGGACTCAATCGCATCCGCAATCAGAGCATAGGAATTCCCGAAAACTCCGGCAAGGAATTTTATGATGGCAAAAAGGACATTGCCAACGATGCTGAAAACGGAAGTCCGAAGGGCTGTTTTGGATCTCATTATAAAAAAACCTGTCAGGTTTCGGAAACCTGACAGGTTAGTATTTCGTTAATTTAGTCTTTCGCTAAAAACGGATATCGGTAATCTTTTGCCGGAACAAAAGTTTCTTTTACCGTACGAACGGAAACCCAGCGCAATAAGTTCATTGCAGAACCGGCTTTATCATTGGTTCCTGAACCTCTCGCACCTCCGAACGGCTGTTGTCCTACAACGGCTCCTGTTGGTTTATCATTGATATAGAAATTCCCGGCGGCATTTTCCAATGCTTTGATAGCGTAGTTCATAGCATAACGATCTTTGGAAAAAACGGCTCCGGTTAAGGCATAGTCGGAAGTTGAATCTACCAATTCCAATGTTTTTTCCCAGTTTTTGTCTTCAAAAACATAAACCGTCAAAATCGGGCCGAAGATTTCTTCCACCATACTTTCATAATGGGGATCTGAAGCCAAAATCACCGTTGGTTCTACAAAATATCCGACTTTTTTGTCGCATTTTCCTCCGAAAATTATTTCTGCATTTTTAGATTTTTTTGCACGATCAATGTAGCCTTTGCATTTGTCGAAAGAGTTTTCATCGATTACAGCCGTTACAAAATTGGAGAAATCTTCAGGCGATCCCATCGTGATGGTTTCCAATGCCTTTTTCATTTCTTTTTCCACTTTCGGCCATAAAGATTTTGAAATATAAGCTCTTGAAGCCGCCGAGCATTTTTGTCCTTGGTATTCAAAAGCACCTCGAACCAATGCTGTCGCAACTTCCTGCGCATCGGCCGATTTGTGTGCTACGACGAAGTCTTTTCCTCCGGTTTCGCCCACAATTCGCGGATAAGTTTTATGAATTTGAATGTTGTCACCGATTTGTTTCCACAAGGATTTGAAAACTCCGGTTGAACCCGTGAAATGCAATCCTGCAAAATCAGGGTGTTCGATTACGGTTTTGGCAGTTTCAGCTCCACCGGTCAACACCATATTGATAACGCCGTCCGGCAAGCCTGCTTCTCTGAAGACTTCCATGATCACTTGAGCGGAATAAACCTGTTTATCAGAAGGTTTCCAAACCACCACATTTCCCATCAAAGCCATCGAAGCCGGAAGGTTTCCGGAAATAGCTGTAAAGTTAAACGGTGTGATGGCAAAAGTAAATCCTTCTAACGGACGATATTCCACACGGTTCCAAACGCCTTCCGAAGAAATCGGTTGGTCGGAATAGATTTGCGTCATGAACTCTACGTTGAAGCGTAAAAAGTCAATCAACTCACAAGCCGAGTCGATTTCTGCCTGAAAAGCATTTTTGGATTGACCGATCATCGTCGCGGCATTGATTCTTGCGCGATAAGGCCCTGCCAACAAATCAGCTGCTTTCAGGAAAATGGCTGCACGGTTTTCCCAGGACATATCGGCCCAGTTCTTTCTCGCTTTCAAAGCAGCATCAATCGCATCTTTCACATCTTTTTGGGTTCCTTTGTGGAAATAACCTACGATGTGCTGATGATCATGAGGCGGCGTAATCGGTCTTTTATCTCCCGATTTTACGACTTTGCTTCCTATATATTGAGGAACTTCGATTTGCTGTTTGTACATCTTTTTATACGTAGCAAGCAATTCTTCGCGTTCCGGTGTTCCCGGCGCATAAGACAAAACTTCTTCATTGGCTACAAAGGGTACCTGATAAATTCCTTTTGGCATAACTTGTTTATTTTGTTGTTTTTGAACTAATTTTGAAATGCAAAGGTACAAAGGAAAATGTTTAATGTTTTATTATTTATGAAAACTTAAAGCCCAACTGTTTGTATGCTAAAATCCTTCTTTATTCTCTTTGGAATATTAGCATTAAGTTAACCTTGCATTGGTTTAAACTCCTCAAATTTGCAGGGTACAAGTTTTGTCCTCATGTGTGTTAGTAAAGGAGCTGAATTAATTGCATTCAACTCCTTTTTTTGTATTTTTGAGATTCAATTAATCCAAAAATAATGAAAAAACTCTTCCTTACAGGTATTGTCTTAACCAGTATTTTATTTACACAATGTAAAAAAACTGACAGTGAAACCGTTAATTCCGATTCAACAGAATCTGCTGAATCTTTGAAATCATATGCAACTGTGCGTTTAGAAACGGATCTTTCTCACTTAGGTGAAAACGAGAAAGAAATGCTAAAGATTTTCATCGAAGTTTCTGACATCATGGATGATTTATTCTGGTACGAAGCCTATGGAGATAAGGAAGAATTATTATCAAAAATTCCGGGTTCCTTACGGGATTACGTAGAAATTAATTATGGCCCTTGGGATCGTTTAAACAACATGAAATCTTTTGTAAATGGTTTCGACGATAAGCCGCTTGGCGCGAATTTTTATCCAATGGACATGACTGCGGAAGAATTTGAGAAAGCCAATCTACATGATGGCAAAAGTCTTTATACCTTCGTTCGTCGAAATGAAGAAGGAAATCTTTACACCATTCCTTATCATGTTCAGTTTAAGGAAAAGATCAGCAAAGCAGCTGAATTGCTTCGTCAAGCAGCCGGGCTTGCAGAAGACCCGGGCTTGAAAAAATATTTAGAACTAAGAGCTACTGCACTTGAAACGGATGAATATTTCGAAAGTGACATTGCTTGGATGGATATGAAAACCAATCAATTGGATTTTATTGTAGGACCGATTGAAACCTACGAAGATCGGTTGTTTGGCTATAAAGCGGCGCACGAGGCCTATATTTTGGTGAAGGACATGGAATGGTCACAACGATTGGAGAAATTTGCTCAATTCCTTCCTGAATTGCAAAGAAATCTACCAGTCGATGCCAAATACAAATCAGAAGTTCCGGGAACTGATTCTGATTTGAATGCTTACGATGTGGTTTATTATGCAGGAGATTGTAATGCAGGAGGAAAAACCATTGCCATCAATTTACCAAATGACGAAAGAGTTCAGTTAGAAAAAGGAACAAGAAGACTTCAACTTAAAAATGCAATGCGTGCAAAATTTGATAAAATCCTAGTTCCGATTTCCGATATTTTGATTGATGAATCTCAAAGAAAACACATAAAATTTGATGCCTTTTTTGCCAATGTGATGTTTCACGAAGTGGCTCATGGTCTTGGGATAAAAAATACAATTAATGGAAAAGGAACTGTTCGCGAAGCTTTGCGAGAACAGCAATCGCATCTGGAAGAAGGCAAAGCCGACATTCTGGGATTGTACATGGTCAATCAACTTTTAGCCAAAGGCGAACTTGAAGGCCATAAAGAGGATTATATGGTAACTTTTCTGGCGGGGATTTTCCGATCGGTTCGATTTGGAGCGAGTGCTCATGGTTCGGCCAATATGATTTGTTTCAATTATTTTCAGGAAAATGGAGCTTTTAACCGAACAGCAGAAGGAACTTATGTGGTAGATTTCGAGAAAATGGAAACCGCTATGAACGGACTTTCTGAATTAATCTTGAAGCTTCAAGGCGATGGTGACTACGAAGGTGTTAAAAAATTGACAGAAGAAAAGGGTCATATTTCTCCTGAACTACAAAAAGACCTGGATCGACTGAAGACAGCTGGAATTCCTGACGATATAGTTTTTGAACAAGGTGTAGATGTTTTAGGTTTATAAACATTATTTATTTATTTTTGCCCACCGAAATGGCTGCGTAGTTCAACTGGATAGAATATCAGATTTCGGCTCTGAGGGTTGGGGGTTCGAATCCCTCCGCGGTCACACTTAAAATCCGTAAATGTTTATCATTAAAACATTTGCGGATTTTTTGTTTTCAGTTTTTGCTTATTTATTGAATGTTTTCTCAAAATCAACTCAAATGAGTTCAGAATAATCTCTTCAAAACAATCTCAGTAACTGAGGTTATTATTTTCTTGTTTGGTTCTTTTAAAAGATTGAAACTATTCTGATTTTTTCTAATTTCCTCCACTCTAAATTCGTAAATTTAGGAATTCAATTAAAAGCCTTCGGTTATGAGAAATCCAATTGTTCAAGAGTTAAATAAAATTCATGACGACATGAAATCATGGATGGGACATATGCATGAAAACCCGGAACTTTCCATGAAAGAGTCGGAGACATCAAAATATATCGCAGAGAAAATGAAATCCTTTGGATTTGAAGTGGCGGAAGGAATTGGAAAATACGGAGTAGTGGCTTCGTTGAAAAATGGCGATGGAACTAAATCCATTGGGCTCCGTGCTGACTTTGACGCGCTTCCCATTCAGGAGTCTAATAATTTACCTTATAAAAGTAAGAAAGAAGGAATTGCCCATCTTTGTGGGCACGACGGACATACAACTATGTTACTTGGTGCCGCGAAATACCTATCCGAAACCAAAAATTTCAACGGAACAGTGCGCATGACTTTTCAGCCTGGAGAAGAAACCATGGAAGGAGGCCCGGCCATGATTCAGGACGGATTGTTTGAAAAATTCCCAGTGGATGCGGTTTACGGAATGCACAATATGCCAAGTCTTGAAAAAGGAAAATTTTATTTCAGAGAAGGCGAAACCATGGCAGCAGTGGATAATTGGGAAATCGAATTGATAGGAAAAGGAAGCCATGGTTCCATGCCTGAGCTTTCCATCGACCCGGTGGTTTGTGGCTCTTCATTGGTAATGGCTTTGCAAACGATTGTTTCCCGAAATGTCTCGCCTTGGCAAAATTCCGTTATTACGGTTGGAGCCTTTTTATCAGGAAATGCAGGAAACGTAATACCTGCCAATGCAATTTTGCGTATCAACATCCGCAATATGGACCCCGAACTGCGAACAAAAGTCTTGAATCGAATTCGCGAAGTTGTAAAATTTCAGGCAGAATCCTATGGATGCGAATATGAAATTCGAGAAGGAATTCCGGGAGCAGTTTTGGTTAACACGCCTGAAAACACGCAATGGGCAGCAGAAGTAGCTGAAACTATTTTCGGAGAAGAAAACGTGGTTTACGACATGAATCCATACATGGGAAGTGAGGATTTCGCCTTTATGCTACAAGAAAAAAAGGGAAATTATTGTATGCTCGGAAATGGAAACACGGAAATGGTGCATCATCCCGAATATGTTTTTGATCAGGACATTTTGCCTTTGGGGGCCGCCTATTGGGTCGGATTGGTGGAGAATTATTTGAAGTAAAAGCAAATGAAGCATTTCATTTTTTTCTTTTTTATTTTCGGTACAACTTCGGTTTCCTCACAGGAATTAATTCTAAAAGATTCACTCAAAATTGAAATCCAAGACAGCATCACCGATTTTGGAGCCGATGATTTCCATAATATTTATTTCATCCGAAATTTCTCGGAACTCATTAAAATCGATGCGAAAACTCAAAAAGTAAAAACTTTTTCCAATCATTCTGTTTTGGAAAACTTGAATACACAAAACATATTGCAAATCACCTTGAAATCCGGATTTTTTAATTTGCTGGTTTTGGACAATCAGTTAAACAAAGTTCAGGATCCAATTGAATTTCCTATCGAAACCAATTTCTCTCCCACCTTGATTGCTTTGGTTGATAATAATTATTTATGGGGCTATGATCCGGTTTTACAGCGATTGGTTCTTTGGAATTATAGTGATAAAAAAGCCATCCGACAGTCGGTAATTCTAAGCGAGAAAACGGGTGATGAGTTCTATTCAGATTTGATTTATCAAGACAATAAAATTTTCCTTGCGGGGTATCATAAAATCCTAGGTTTTGATGAGTATGCAAATTTAGAAGCGGTAATTCCTTTTTTTGAATTTGATCAGATTTCCATTCGAAAAGGAAATATTTTTTATTCGCATGAAAACAAATTATTTCATTTTGATTTAAGAACACAAGAAAAAAAGGAAGTCCCACTTGGTTTTGGTTTTGATTATTTTTCCATAAATAACCGCTATCTGTTTGCGTTAAAAGATAAGGTTGTTTATATTTACGATTTCCAAAACTTTTTGTAAAATGCACATTGCTATCGCCGGAAATATAGGAGCCGGAAAAACAACTTTAACCCAATTATTAGCCAAACATTTCCGTTGGAAGCCTCAGTTTGAAAGCGTTGATATGAATCCTTATCTAGACGATTTCTATAATGATATGGAAAAATGGGCATTTAATCTTCAGATTTATTTTCTGGGAAGTCGCTTTGGACAAATCAAAGAAATTCGCGAAAGTGGTGAAAACATCATTCAGGACAGAACCATTCACGAAGATGCGCACATTTTTGCGAGCAACCTCCACGATATGGGGCTGCTGATGACGCGGGATTATCAGAATTACCTGACGGTTTTCAATTTGATGAATTCTTTTGTACAGGCACCGGATTTGTTGATTTACTTGCGTGCATCTATTCCCACTTTGGTTCGGCAAATTCAGCTTCGTGGAAGAGAATACGAAAGTTCCATCAGCATAGAATATTTGAGCAGATTGAATGATAAATACGAAGAATGGGTAAAAACTTATGACGAAGGAAAACTTTTAATCATCGATGTGGATAATCTGGATTTCGTAAACAATCCGGAAGATTTAAGTTATATCTATGATAAAGTGGATGCAGAGATCAATGGTTTATTTTGATAAAATAGATTCAAACAAAAAAGACGGAAATCAAATCCGTCTTTTTTTATTTCTCAATAATTTCAGTTAAAATTTATAAGCTCCTCCGACTCCGATAGTTGTAATAGTCGAAAAGTTTCCATAGTCTGTAACAGGTGCATCAATGGACAAACCTGTACTTTTAATAAAAACAAATGCTTGAAAATATTCATTTTGCCATCCGCCTTTTGGTTGAAAATAAAATCCTCCGTTGTAGTCCTTACTTAAACTTAAAGCATAGCCTAAATCTACAGCTCCAAAGAATTGTTCCATAAAATCATACTGTGCACTTACTGCAATTGGCAATAATGTAGCTCCTGTATATTTTGTATTACCACCAGGCTTACTTTTTCCAGAAAAAACATCGATTCCGGCGATACCTCCAACGTGAAGGTTTTCCATCACTGGATACAAATAAGAAACTTCTGCTCCGAAATTAACTCCTAAATAATCCGTCGCATCGCCCACTGGAACTCCAATATGCGCTCCTGCTTTCAAACCTTCCTGTGCATTTAGACTCGCTAAACTCATCACTGCCAAAGCAGCACTTAAAATTAATTTTCTCATATATTCTGTTTAATTTTCGTTAGTTAATATTTGATATAATTCTCGGGACTCATTCTCTGCATAAACCGTGTCAATCATATCGGCAATGCCCAATAATTCACTGATGAATCGGAATTGTCCGTCGATATTGTTTTGTTCTCTTATGTCCATATTTCCATCCCGATTAAATTCTTGGTAGGACTGAATCAATTTTTCACGTACTGGATTGTATTCTTGTCGGAAGAACTCCAATGCCGCTGCCGTATCTGCTCTTTGCATCAATTCTGTCACTCGCCCATAAACCATCAGTGAATAATCGCTTCGGGTATCTGCCAAATCTCTTGCCACCGTATATCTCAAATTATCGGGCAAGGATTCATAGAAATCAATTTTCTCCATCAAACGAGCTTTGGCCGTATCGATTAATTTCTGCGCCTTTTCTGTATCTCCGATTGCATGATACGCTTGCGCAATTCTTTCTGTACTCAATCCATAATCGTATCTCGGCTGATCTGGAATCATTTCCATTACTTTGTCCAAAACTTCTCTCGCCTTATTAACTTCTCCTTTTTCGGTCAAATCATTGGCCAATCGAACGGCAATGTTTCGATAAGTATTGGTATAATTTCGATCCGTGTTTGAGAAAGAGGCATTATCAAGGTGGTAATTCGCCCATTTAAATGTTTGGAAATTCTCGTACATCTGATGGGTATTGCTTCTCCCTAATTTCCCACCTTCACCAAATCGCGTATAAATCGGGATTAATTTATAGGAGAAACCATTGTTTTCTAAATAATCGCTCAGCCAAAATATATTAACAGGGTCCGAAATTCCTCCCCCACTGAAATAAATACTTCGATCCCAATCGTACTCTGCAAACATGGAAATCATCAGTAGTTCTGATTTATACAATTGTCTTTTCCCAATTGTAATCGTGATATGATCTACCATTTTATCGGCATCTTCTGCCGAAACAATTCCGTATTTCAATGCATTTTCTTTGTTTACCGGAATGATGATTTTGTCCACTGGCAAATAATTCACTGCCCCTACCGGATATCCGAAATAATCAGCCAAAGCCATTTTTGCAGGGTGTTTATTATCCATTAAGAAATCAAAAGCTTCTTTCGCAGTCATGCTGTCCTTTGTCAGGAATTCTTCCAAAGGTTGGATTGAATTGTACAATTGCTGAATTCCGGCTGGGTCGTATGCTGGATCGGTAAAGTATTGTGAAATTTCATTGGATGGCAAACTCATAATCTCCGAAACGCTCATCTCGACATCAGGTTTGATGATGCTGTGCAATTCTCCAAAAATCGATTTGATATTGCCTGCAACTACCATGATGTTGTCGTTGGAATTGAGCTGATAATCTGTGTATTTCAATTTAGATGGCAGAGCTGGCGCATTATAAGTTCGACGGAGGGATTGCTCAATATTCCAAGGCGAACCTAAAAGTGTGTAATTCACAATCTTGACATCATCCCGAAATAATTCCGTTTCCTGAAGTCCCCAGAGCGGATAAGTATCATTGTCGCCATATACAAAAAGGATGGAATTTGGACCGAGATTATTCAAATAATTATATGCCAACGCATAAGCACCTTCTCGTTTGGATCGGTCATGATCGTCCCAGTTTTGAAAGCCCATCAAAATAGGAACGCCCAGACAGAGTACCGAAATTACCAATGCCACCGATGGTTTCAATTCGCGTTTTTTGAACTTTTTGATCAATAAATAAATTCCTTGCACGCCCAATCCCACCCAAATGGAAAAAGCATAAAAAGAACTCACCAAGGCATAATCACGTTCCCTTGGCTCAAAAGGTTTCACACTCGTATAGAAAATAATTCCCACACTTGTTAGCAAGAAAAGCGAAAGAATCGCCCACCAATGCGTAATATTCCGATTGAGTTGAACGAAAAACCCAATCAATCCGAGGATTAGTGGAAGCATGAAATAGACGTTTCTACCTTTGTTTTCTTTATAAACTGCTGGAAGTTTGGACTGGTCCCCCAATCGAGCATTGTCAAGAAAAGGAATTCCCGTAATCCAATTTCCTTTGGTCACTTCCCTATTTCCTTCCCAATCGTTTTGTTTACCGGAAAAGTTCCACATGAAATAACGGAAAAACATATAATCGAGCTGATAATCCATGAAGAAATTCAACTGCTGTCCCAAAGTAGGCGGCTGAATATCGAGCAGTTCAGCATTTGATTTCAAATCAGCAATTCGCAAGGTGCCGTCGTGTTTTTTCTGAAGCAACTCATTGAATCTCGCTTCAGCAATTTGTCGCTTCTGTGCCCTTATTTCTGGATGATCTTGCATATCGTTAAAGAACATCGGATTGATCGAAAACTCCGGATAACCGTACATGGCGGCATAGTTCTCCATGACATCCGGGAGGTTGTTAAACATTTTAGGAAAAAACTGAACGTGTTTTTTATTGTAAACATAATCTCTTCGGTCAGAAACCTTTATATATTTCCCGGTTCGGTTATCTTTTACATAATTTTCGCCTTTGACTCTTGTTTCATAATTTCCATTGGCGGTCAAAGCTATTCCATCATCTGCAATATGTGCGGTATAAGCCGGCCCGTAGAAAGTCGGCCAGTCGCCATACTGCTCACGGTTGAAATAATCCAACATCCCCAAAGCGGTATCAGGATCGTTCAGATTCATATGAGGATTGGCATTGGCACGAATCGGAATTACCAACCAACACGAAAACCCAATCAACATAAAGGCTATGGATAAAACCAGGGTATTGGCAATTTTCCATTTGTATTTTTCGGTGTATTTAAAGGCTAAATAGAATACCAATGCAAGAATAATCCCGGCTACTACCGTTCCTGAATTGAAAGGGAGTCCAAAATTATTGACAACATAGATTTCGGTTTTCCCGAAAAAACTCATGATCGAACCAAAAAGGACTTTAAAGACAAATCCAAGGAAAATCGCTGCTAAAACATTTGCAATGAGAAATGATTTTAAATTGAATTTATAATTCTTGGCATAGTACATAAAACATACAGCAGGCAACACCAAAATTGCCATCAAGTGAACTCCTGTAGCCAATCCAATGAACAATGAAATCAGTAAAAACCATCGGTTTCCACGTTTCTTATCGGCTTCCTCTTCCCATTTGCATCCCATCCAAACCAAAGCGGCTGTGAATAGGGATGCCATCGCATACACCTCACCTTCGGCAGCTGAAAACCAAAACGAATCACTAAACATGAAAACAGCCGAACCGACCAATCCACTTCCCAATGTGATAATCGCTTGGGATTTTGACAATGCGATTTCATAGGGATTTTCAATAAGTTCGTTGGGCTTAGTGACAAAAAACATTCTTCGCACAAAATGAGTAATCGTCCAGAACAAGAACATGATGGTCAATGCGCTGCTGATGGCAGACATAGAGTTTATAACAATTGCATATTGACTACCGTCACCCATCGCCAAGCCTGCCCATACTGCTCCAATCAATTGAAACAATGCAGCCCCTGGAGCATGTGTCACACCAAGCTTTGCGGAAGAAACGATGTATTCACCACAATCCCAAAAACTCAGTTTCCGTTCCATTGTCAATAAATAAACAAGGGAAGCAATTCCAAGCATTGCAAAGCCGAGGAGATTGTTCCATTTTTTGAAAGGAATCTTCATCTGTATAAATTTATCTTGCGAAAATAAGAACTATTTTATTCTTTAAACCGTTATTGAAACGTAAAAGTGTAGAGAATAATATAGAAAGCCTGAGATAATTCTCAATTAAATTTAAATTAATCATGATTTCCCACAAAAATTATTTAAATTTGCTTGGCAAAAAGCAATGCCTTTATCAGATAAAATCATTCAGGATGCAATCACTTTCGACGACGTCCTTTTAGTCCCTTCTTATTCAGAAATACTCCCCAATCAGGTATCCTTAAAAACCCGACTTACCGATAAAATTCAGTTAAACATTCCCCTGGTTTCAGCAGCTATGGACACGGTTTCTGAATCCAAATTAGCCGTTGCGCTGGCTCGGGAAGGAGGTCTTTCCTTTATTCATAAAAATATGCCAATCGATGAGCAGGCTTATGAGATTGATGCGGTAAAACGTTCGGAAAACGGAATGATTACAGATCCGGTTACTTTGAGTCGCCATCATAAATTAAGTGATGCGGCGGAACTCATGGGGCATTATCGAATTTCTGGACTTCCCGTAATTGAAGACGACCGAACTCTTGTCGGAATCATCACCAACCGGGATATACGTTATCAAACCAATATGGATCAACTGGTTGAAGAGGTGATGACCAAACAAAATCTGATTACTTCTGACATCAACACGGATTTACACAAAGCAAAAGACATCCTTTTGGAAAACCGAGTGGAAAAACTTCCAATTGTTGATGACTCATTTAAATTAATCGGTTTGATTACCATAAAGGACATTGACAATTTATCGGAATTCCCAAATGCTTGCAAAGACAGTCAGGGTCGTTTGCGAGTGGGCGCAGGTGTAGGGATCGGAGCCGAAACTATGGAGCGCGTTCAGGCTTTGGTCGATAAAGGAGTTGACATCATCGCGCTGGACTCCGCACATGGTCATTCGAAAGGTGTGATTGACAAAGTAAGAGAAGTCCGAAATGCATTTCCTGATCTGGATATAGTAGGTGGAAATATTGTCACTGGACTCGCAGCCAAAGATTTAATCGATGCAGGTGCCAACGTTTTAAAAGTTGGCGTTGGACCGGGATCTATTTGCACTACACGAGTTGTAGCCGGTGTAGGCGTACCGCAATTGTCTGCAATCTATGATGTGTATGAATATGCTCACACAAAAAATGTTTCCATAATTGCAGATGGTGGAATTAAACTTTCTGGTGACATCGTAAAAGCAATTACTTCTGGGGCTAATTCGGTCATGATTGGGAGTTTATTTGCCGGAACCGAGGAAGCTCCGGGCGAAGAAGTGATTTATCAGGGAAGAAAATTCAAAACCTATCAAGGAATGGGCTCACTTTCGGCAATGCGAAGAGGGAGTAAAGATCGGTATTTCCAATCGGACGCAAATAAATTAGTCCCCGAAGGAATCGAAGGAAGAGTACCTTACAAAGGAAAACTCTCTGATGTGGTTTACCAACTATGTGGTGGGCTTCGAGCTGGAATGGGTTATTGCGGGACTCCTGACATTGACTCCTTGATTAAGAACGGCAAAATGGTGAAAATTTCCAATGCAGGATTGGCTGAAAGTCATCCGCATGACGTAGTTATCACCAAAGAAGCTCCGAATTATTCTATATAATACAATTCATTTCAAATAAAAAGGTGGCTTAGATTCCGAAACATCGGGACAGCCACCTTTTTATTCATTTATACAATTAGGATTTTAGAATTGCCAACCGGCGGTCAGCAAAAACATTCCTATATTATTTTTCACTTCGGCTACATAATTATGATCCGCATTTAAGGGAAGCGTTGCCAAATAAACATCGCCATTATCATAATCTATGTATTCCCCATTCCCAAATACGTAATCAAATTTTTGGTTTTGTAACTGATAGGCCGCGTCCAGGTAGAAACCTCCGAAATCGTATCCGGCACCTAAACTAAATCGATTGATATCGCCTCGAAAAGCCTTATCAAAATTAAGGTTTGCTACGTTTCCAGAGCCTGTGTCAGCCAATAATGTGATTTCATCAAATGGACTTTGCACATAATTATATCCTGCGCGAAAACGGAAATTATCCGCTCTAAATTCTCCTCCCAATCGAAATTCACTCGAGGATTTCAGATGATCATCCAAGAAGCTATTGGTCGAAGCAAAGCTTCCTGAAGGCATCATTTTAGTGGAGCCGTTCATGTGAAGGGTATAGTCCGCATTGAGCGCTAATGACTTACCCACTACCACTCCAGCACTTGCCACGAGACGACTGTTTGCGTTTCGATGGTATTCGGAATAATAAAAGTCATAGTGATAATTTTCTCCGAATAATAAATCCGCATAGTAGTTTTCTTCAATATTTCTATACCAAACCGGGCTGTGGTACGCCAAACCTAATCGTAACTGATCTGTCAGTTTCCCAATTACACCAGCGCTCACAGAAATTCCAGTTCCGGCTGCACTATAAGGCGTTCCATTTAGGTCATAACGATAGGTGGTTGTCCCGGCAGATCCCGTAGTTTCTTCATCAAACACGACATAATTATCGTATCGAACATCGTGGAAATTAACCCCCAATCCCAGATAAAGGTGGTCGTTGTAACTAGCACCAAAATCAAGTGACATTTTAGTTTTGTATCCGATTACTTCGTCTTGATAACCGTTCATTAAGTAAGTTGTATATTCTTCCGGATCCTCATTGGTCAAATAAGTTGCCTGAATATTTTCATTCCTTCCTAAGCGCATCCAATTATCAAGAGACTCTTGGGAGTATTTAATTCCGATTGCAAATCGGTTCCACCCACTTGATGGATTATTGAAAACAAATGTTCCGCCTATATTTTGAAACATCAAGGAATTATCATCGGTTTTGACGGTATTTCCAAACGTACTCTCATTTTTATAGGAATTGAATCCGAGTGTAACATTCACATCAGAAGCAATGGCTACGGCTAATCCTGCCGGGTTTTGTTCTACGGATGAAATATCGCCCCCCAAGGCTCCCATGGATCCTCCCATCCCGATATAACGGGCACTTCCTGCATTGATTTCATTTGAATAAGCTGGAATTGAATTTAAGTCCTGAACGGTTTGGGCATTTGCCAATCCCGTCAGGATTAGTAATCCTGCAAATATATTTTTCATTCTCTTTTAACGATTTAAATTATCTTCTTGAACCTCCTCTCGTCCCGCTACTGCTTCCAGATCTCATTCCACTACTACTTGACCCGCTCCTCATATTTGAACCCGAAGATCTCATACTTGGACTTGATGGTGTCGTTGTTCGCATATTTGAATTCTGCCTCATATTGCTATTAGAGCGGATATTAGAGTTAGAGTTTTGACGGATATTTGAATTTTGTCGAATATTATTGTTCGAACGAATGTTATCATTGGTTCGAATGGGTGTATTCGGACGAACATTTGCTGGAGCTGTTTGACGTACTGGACGAACATTTGCGTCTTGAGTGACTCTTGTATTACTATCTCGTACTTGTGGTGATCTCAGATTTGCATCCGTGGTCGTATTTCTCACACCGGTTTCTCTCACTTGACGTACTGGAGCTTCAGCTCTCAGGTTACTATTTGTTCTGACATTGCTATTTCTTACGGTAGCATTTCCAGTTCGGGTTTGTCTCACTGATGAATTTTCCATCAGGCGATTGCTACTATTATTTCGGAAAGGAGAATTATTTCGATACGGGGTTCCATAAGCCAATCCAGAGCCAGGTCTTACCCCTGCTCCAACTGCTGTCCCTCTGTGGTAATACCCTGGGTAACCATAGTGGCCATAATAACCTCCATAATAACCATAATATCCTCCATAGTAACCGCCCCAATAAGGACTATAATAGCCTCCCCAATAAGGACCATAATATCCCCATCCGGAGTACCATGGACTGTACCAGCCTCCCCAGCCCCATCTTGGATAGCCCCAGCCCCAAGACCATGAAGAATACCCAAATCCCCACCATGGATTGTGCCAGCCATAATTGTTTACTGTAATGTCTAAACCATCATATCTTCCCCAATCAGTAGTATTTCCTGATCCTACGTAAACATTATTACTTCCAGTGTAGATATTTACATCATTAGTTGTGGATTGAGCCGTTTGCTCATCGTAATAAAAATCCTCAGCTCCATTCCCTTCGGCATCGAAATAAGGACTTCCGACTTGAATATCATAAGGATTTGCTTCGGTTTGTCCTTGCACTATCTGCCCATCTCTCGAAGGACTGTAATAAATCCCATCCGTTTCACCGCTTTTGGCAGCAGTAGATTGGGAAGAAGAGCAAGAGGCCATTCCAAATACAATAGCCAAAACCCCAAAATATTTGAAGATTTTTTGTGAATATGTATAAACTTTACTCATTTTATCTTTTTTACCAGTTAGTATTCTTTAAATTTGCTTCCTAAAATAGAAATTCTCCCTAAAATTAAGAATTATTTATAAAACGGCAATTTCTATGCCAATTAAACATATGTTAAACCCGCTAATTGTTAAATTTTAAAGATGGCAAAACTTACTTCAAGAAGTGAAGATTATTCCAAGTGGTACAATGAGTTAGTGACACAAACCGGCATGGCCGAAAACTCAAAGGTGAGAGGATGCATGGTAATCAAACCCTATGGTTATGCCATTTGGGAAAAAATGCAAGCCGAATTGGACAGGATGTTCAAAGAAACCGGTCACCAGAACGCGTATTTCCCCATTTTTGTGCCGAAAAGTTTATTTGAAGCGGAAGAAAAAAACGCAGAAGGTTTTGCCAAAGAATGCGCTGTTGTTACTCATTATCGATTAAAAAATGATCCGAAGAATGAAGGAAAGCTAATGGTAGATCCAGAAGCAAAACTCGAAGAAGAGTTGATTGTTCGCCCTACTTCGGAAGCTATCATCTGGAGCACTTATAAAAACTGGATTCAGTCTTATCGTGATTTACCGATACTCATTAACCAATGGGCCAACGTCGTACGATGGGAAATGCGCACCCGATTGTTTCTTCGTACCGCTGAATTTTTATGGCAAGAAGGGCACACGGCTCACGCCACCAAAGAAGAAGCTTGGGAAGAAACACGAAAAATGTTGGATGTTTATGCAGAATTCGCAGAAAACTTCATGGGAATCCCAGTAGTCAAAGGCTATAAAACACCAAGTGAGCGTTTTGCTGGAGCCGAAGAAACCTTGTGCATTGAGGCGATGATGCAGGATGGGAAAGCGCTTCAAGCCGGAACCTCGCATTTCCTTGGACAGAATTTCGCCAAAGCTTTTGATGTGAAATTTGCCACCAAAGAAGGTTCACTCGAGCACGTTTGGGCAACTTCATGGGGTGTCTCCACCCGACTAATCGGCGCTTTAATCATGACGCATTCCGATGACAATGGTTTGGTTTTACCACCAAAACTAGCACCTATTCAAGTGGTGATTGTTCCAATTTATCGGAATGACGAACAAAGAGAAGCCATTTCTGAAGTTTCTTTGAATTTGGTGTCAGAGCTAAAAAACAAAGGCGTTTCGGTGAAATACGATGACGACGATACGGTAAAACCTGGATGGAAATTTAATGAATATGAATTGAAAGGAGTTCCCATCCGTATTGCAATCGGACCGAGAGACCTCGAAAACGGTCAGGTAGAACTTGCCCGTCGCGACACCTTAGAGAAATCTCTTGAGAAACTCGATGGGATTTCAGAAACGATTGTACAAAAACTGGATGAAATCCAAGAAAATATTTTCCAAAAAGCAAGAGAGTTCCGCGACGAACACATCACAGAGGTTTCTTCTTATGAGGAATTTAAAGAAGTTCTGGAGTCAAAGGGAGGCTTCATCTCAGCTTATTGGGACGGAACGGAGGAAACGGAAGAAAAAATTAAAAATGAAACCAAAGCTACAATCCGTTGTATTCCTTTCGCCGAAGCGGATTTAGAAGGAAAAAAGGATGTTTTTTCAGGACAAGAAGCGAAGTTCAAAGTTCTTTACGCCAAAGCATATTAACTTTAACGAATTTTTACAAAACTTATAAGTCAGTTGGTTCAATTATTGATAATGAATTCAACTCAAAAATTTCGTATGAAAAACATATTCACCTTCGTACTTCTGATTTCCCTTAGCGGAGTTTTATTTGGGCAAAACAACCCATCGGATAAACGAAACAATTTCGAAGAATGGAGTAAGGAATTAAACCTTACCGAAAGTCAAGAAAAAGAAATCCGATTGATCCAGGAGAAATTCCAATTGGAGTCTGAGACTCTGAGACAATCGGGAGATTTAGAAAAAGCAAAATCTTTGCAAGAAAGACAGCAAATAGAAATCGATGCTGTTTTAACGTCTGAACAAATTAACAAAGCAAAATTAATCAAAGAAAGAAAAATAAGGGAAAATAAAAAAAAGGCTGCCTCCCAATCAGCAGTTAGATAATTTTCCAAGAACCAATCAATGCCTTCTAACTGTTGAAGGCTTTTTTATTGTAAATTTTATATGATGTCATTCAAAAAAATCCTTATCCCATTTGTACTATTATTTAGTATTATTTCGTATTCTCAAAATTACACTTTGACCGGTAAAGTAACCGACTCTCAAGATCGCCCCTTAGAATACGCAACCATTTCGATTCAAGATCCTGCCACTTACACAGAGCTCTCGGGAGGAATTACTGATGCAAACGGTAACTTTGCTGTAGAGGTCGAGGGCGGAAACCACATTTTATACATTGAATCTTTTATGGGTAGTACTTATGAAAAATTAATTGACGTAACCCAAAATCAGAATTTAGGGACATTTAAATTGGAAGAAAATGCTGCAGTAGCCTTGGAAGGAGTAACAATCACTGGAAACAATCAAACCTATCGGATGGAGCTGGATAAAAAAGTATATAATTTATCCCAAGACATCATGGCGAAAGGAAGTTCTCTTTCTGATGCTTTGCAAAATGTGCCTTCGGTTCAAGTCGATGGCGAAGGAAATGTAAGTTTGCGTGGAAATGAAAATGTTCGAATTCTAATCGATGGGAAACCCTCCTCTCTGGTGGGAATTTCTGATCCGGCGACTGCTTTGCAAAGCTTACCAGCAGATGTTGTTGAGCGAATTGAAATTGTAACCAATCCATCGGCAAGGTACGAAGCAGAAGGAACTGCTGGAATCATCAATATCATCCTAAAGAAAGGTAAACTACAAGGATTCAATGGCTCGATCAATGTGAATGGAGGAATTCCAACCTCTTATGGAGCTGCCGCAAATCTGAATTATAGAACTGGAAAATGGAATCTGTTTACCAATTTAAGCTACCGATATGCAGAAAGAGAAAGAGAAGGTAATTCCTATACGACAAGATTTAATTCCGAAGGAATTCCACGTTATGAAGACATGGATCGGGAAGCAACACGTATCAATGACGGATACAATATCATGTTAGGAACTGAATATTATTTAGACCCGAGAAACACCTTTACACTTTCTGGAAATTACCGATTTGGAAAGAATGAAAACCTTTCGGACATTTTCTACAATGATTATGACTCGAATTTAAATTTGACCAATAGTTCTTTGAGAACCGAAAGAGAAAAAGAAGACGATTTCAGTATCGAAGGAAATTTCAATTATAAACATGAATTTCTAGATCCAGGTCATGAACTTTCAATTGATGCGCGCGTTACTTATTCCGAAGAACAAGAAGACGGAGATTTGCGTGAAATAGGAGATTTAGTGAATTCAACCGAAAGGTCTTTCAGTTCAGAGTTCCAAAATCGTGTGATTATTTCGGCTGATTATGTCTATCCTTTTGGAGAAAAAGGAAGATTAGAATTGGGTGCTCGTGGAGAAATGGAATCCACGCTGACTGATTTCAAAGTGGATAGTTTAGGCAATAGCGGATGGCTTTCAAAGCCGGAATTTTCAAACCGCACGGATTATCGTCAGAACGTCTATGCAGCTTATGCACAATACGGACAAGGCTTTGGAAACTTCTCATTTTTCGCTGGACTTCGTATGGAGAATTCAGACATTACTGTTAAATCCATTTTGAATGAAAGCGTGACGCGTAAAAACTATGTGGATTTCTTCCCGAGTTTGTTTTTAAATTATGAGTTCTTGAACGAAGACCAATTGCAAGTAAGCTATAGCCGTAGAATCAGAAGACCAAGAGGATGGGACTTGATTCCTTTTACTTCTTATTCAAACAACCGAAATATGTTTATGGGTAATCCGGATTTAAATCCACAATACACTGATTCCTATGAGTTGTCTTATGTGGCCAAAATCGGGAAATTCATGGTTACGCCTAATATTTATTACTCCAATACTACGGATAATATTCAGAGATACCAATCCATCAATGAGCTTGGTGTTTTGATCACAAGACCTATCAACGTAGGAACTGAAGAGCGATACGGTGGAGATTTGACTTTCACTTATCGACCTTGGAGATGGTGGAATATCATGGGTAATGTGAATCTTTTTGGCTACCGCACAAAAGGCGAGTACACCGATTCCTATATCAACCCAACAACGGGTGCTGAAATCACTACCACCACCAACTTTGATGGGGACGGATTCAGCTGGTTCGGAAGATTGAACAATAGCTTCACTTTACCGGCAAATTTCTCAGCTCAGATTTCAGGTTTCTATCGAGGAGGAATGAAATCTGCACAAAGCGAGAGAAAGCCGATGTACGGTGTAGATTTGTCCATCAGCAAAGATCTGTTCAATGACAATGCGACCATCACTGCCAGCGTACGAGATTTATTTAACACACGTGGTTTCGAAATGGAATCTTGGGGCGATGACTTTTATTTGGAAAGCTACAACCGTTGGGGCGTAAGATCTATAAATGTAACTTTCACGTATCGGTTCAATCAATCCAAACGAGAACAAAGAAGAGAGCAACGTGAGCAAGAATTTGAAATGGAAGCCGGTGCCGAAATGTAATTCAAATGATTTTCTATAAAAAAGAGTGCTGATATGCTCTCTTTTTTATTTAAATCTCTAAGAATCAAAGATTAAATGGGCGAATTGCGGAATTAATTTCTAACCTCTACCAGATTTAGTTTATTTGAAAAAAACTGCAATCAGACTAAGAATCTCTGAAAAATATTCTTTTGTCTCTTTAAAAAATTTATTCTTCTTTTTCATTCAAACAATAGTATGAAAAATATATGAGTCTAAGCCTTTTTTGTAGCTGAAATTACGACCAGTTCTGAAATAAACTGACAACCCCCTGAATTATTTAAAGAAGAGAGAACGCAATGATGTATAAAAAAAGGAGTGCCTGAATGCACTCCTTTATTCTTATTATACTTGGATTAAAACAATCATTTAATTGTTAAATCAAATGGCATTCGAAGCTGTACTCCACCGAATTCTCGCATGGTTTTCAATTGTTGATAAATTTGAAAATATTTCTCACCCAACTCTTGCTGGATCATCGTTTCGGCTTTGGTCACCTGATAAGCTTGAAGAAACTCCTCAAAACCTCCTTTTCGGAACGGATAACTCATAACGGAGTAATTTTCAAGCTCTGCTTTCTCTGCAGCTGCCTGTATAGCGTCTTCCAAAGTACCGAGCTGATCTACCAAACCAAGTTTCAAAGCTTGAGTTCCTGACCATACTCTTCCTCCACCGATCGAGTCCACTTCTTCAAAACTCATATTACGGGCGTTCATCACATGATTTACAAATACACCATAAACATTTTCGGTCATTTCGGTCATGGTTTCAATTCCGGTTGATGACATCGGTTTGAAAACGGTCGTCAGGAAATCGGAGTTTTCGTTGGTATTCACATAATCTGTGGTTATCCCGATGTTATTGACCAGTTTTTGTGCTGATGGGATCATTCCCAAAACACCGATTGATCCTGTAATCGTATTGGGGCTGGAAAAAATAGCATCGGCTTCCATCGCAATGTAATATCCACCCGAGGCAGCTACATCACCAAAAGAGACAACAACCGGTTTTATCTTTCGCAATTCTCGTAGTTCATATAAAATCTCTTCTGAGGAGTCCGCGCTTCCTCCCGGTGAATTCACTCTCAAAACCACGGCTTTTATTTTATCATCGTCTTGCAATTCCCGAATTGCCTTTTTATAAACTTCGGATTGAATCCCCGAATAGCCCTCACCCGGCATAATGGCACCCGAAGCATATAAAACAGCAATACGATCTTTACCTTTTTCAGGTTTCAATGTGGCTGCATATTTAGCTAAACCTATGGTGTGTTTATCCAAAACATCTCTCAATGTTTCTTTTTTGTCTTCTTCCAATTCCAGTCGATTCGCCAAAGCTCTTTCATAATCACCTTCCTGAGCGAGTTTATCGACCAATTTAAATTCAACCGCTTTTTCCGGGTTAAAACTGTGAAGACTATCTACGCTGGCATTGAATTCTTCCAATGAGATTTTTCGTGATTTAGCGATTTCTTCTGAGAGATTTCCCCAGATATCGTTCAATAACAAACTTAATTGCTCACGATTTTCTTCCGACAAATCATCACGCATATATGGTTCAACGGCCGATTTATATTCGCCATGACGGATTACCTGAAAGTCAATCCCATACTTGTCTCCGAGGTTTTTGAAGAACATCACTTCCGCACTCATTCCTTGAACGATAACCATTCCCATTGGATTTTGAAAAATCGAATCAGCAACTGAATTCAACACATAGGCTCCTTGAGTGGAATTATGTGAATACGCATAAATAAATTTTCCACTTTCTTTAAAATCCACTAAAGCATTTCGAATGTCGGTCAATTGAGAAGCACCTCCAATAAAAGAGGAAACTTTCAAACTTATTCCTTTGATTTTATCGTCCTCTTTCGCTGCATTGATTGTTCGGATAATATCCCGGAAATAAACTTCCGTTCCAGGAGCCGGGCCGAAAAGGCTCAACTCATTGTCCATGGAACTTTCTTTGATAGGTGAATCAAAAGTTAACTCCAGAACCGAACCATTTTTGGGACCCGTTGATTGAAATAATTCCCCTGCCATCGACATCAAAATCAGTAAGCCAAACACAGAGAAAATCAAAATAAAAGTCAGGAAATTCCCAACAATTACTACAAATACATTTCCAAAGAATTTTTTCATTTCTGAATTTTAATTAATAATTTGCGTCATATGTCGCAAAATAAGATCAGTTTGTTACTCGGTTCCAATATTTTTGACCGAAAAAAGAATTTAGAAACAGCTTCTGAATTGATTATTAGCAAAATAGGTAAAATTGAAAGAAGTTCAAAAATCATAGAAACAGTACCGGAAGGATTTCAATCGGATCACAATTTCCTCAACCAAGTCATTGAGATTCGTTCTGAGTTTTCTCCCATGAAAGTTTTAAAACTTGCAAAGGAAATTGAAAAAGCAATGGGTCGGATTTATATAGAAACCTCTCAAGCTTATCAAGATAGGATTATTGACATTGACCTTTTGACATTTAACTCAATTAATTTTGAAAGCAAAGAGCTTTCGTTGCCTCATCATCAAGTAAATTCAAGAAAATTCGTAAAAAAACTCATGAATTAGTTAATAAACAGATTATTTTACTAAATTTGCCTCATTAACTAAAATTATTTGAGTATTTAACCTACCCAAAAATAATCTATGAGAAAAATTTATTTACTCGCTTTGTCATTGATTTGTTTCCCGTTATTGTTTGCGCAGGAAACAAGTAGCACTTTAAATGAAACCCCAGAAAAAAAGAAATTCACTAACGCTGATAAGGAATTCAACGATTGGTATATTTCAGTTTTTGCTGGTGGAAACGCTCTACAAAACACGGATTTAGTTTCTTGGGGCGATGGAAGATTTATTCCTGGATATGATTTTCAACTTCAGGTCACCAAAGAAGTAACTCACGCATTTGGTATTGCTCTTATGGGGCAATATGGTAAAACTCGTCAGTACGGAGAGGGAAATCAATTGAATTATATAAATGCATGGGACGGGAGAACCGAGTACTATGGTTTAAGCCTTATAGGAGATTTGAACCTAAGCATGCTATTTAGAAGAATTGATAACGAATCACCATTCAGATGGGCTTGGCATGCGTATGCCGGTGCTGGTATAATCGCCTATAAGGCGGAAAGAAAAGCACGACATATTTATGGCGAGCATCAACCTGTAAATGATTGGAGTTTGGTTAATGATATTAAATTCAACGACCGTTCTATTTTTGCACAAGTTGGAACCGGACTTCGCTACAAACTTAGCCCAAGCTTTGATTTGGAGATGAGAGCTATGTATGTGATGACGGGTGACGAATCGTTTGATGCTTCAGGAGATCCGATCCCTGGCGAATGGACATTGGCAGACATAGAAGAAGGTCGCGATGACAATATGATTACATTGTCTTTGGGGCTTCATTATAAAATTGGAAAACATAAAGAATCTTTGCAATGGCATGATCCTTTGAATTCCATCACTTCCGTTTCTGCTGCAGCGAATATTCCTTGTGCAGACGATGATAATGATGGAGTTTGTAACCTTTACGACAAGTGCCCTGATACACCGGAAGGAATCAAAGTAGATGGCGCGGGTTGTCCTTTGGATACAGACAATGATGGTGTGCCGGATTCAATCGACGAATGTCCTACAATCCCAGGTCCTCCAACTAACAATGGTTGCCCTCTACCAATCGTAGAAGTAAGTATCGGTTCAATCGCAAGTAGTATTTCCGATATCCTACAAGGAATTGAGTTTGACTACGATAAAGATGTAATTCGCGCAGTATCTTATCCTAAACTAGATGCAGCATTTGATATACTTCAAGCACACCCTTCCTACAAATTCTATGTAGAAGGACATACGGATGCAGCTGGAAGCGTTGCTTACAATCAAGACTTATCTGAAAGAAGAGCAGCTTCTGTAGTGAGATATCTTGTAAACAAAGGAATTCCGGCAAGTCAGTTAGTACCTGTTGGTAAAGGTGAGTCAGATTTGAAGCACCCTGAATGTGATCCTGTATCGAACTGTCCTGCATGGAAAAACCTTGAGAACCGTCGCGTTGTTTTCAAACCTTATGGTGAAGCAATCGATGGCTTAGAATACAGACAATAAGCAATTATTAATTTAATAATATAAAGGGGTGCAATGCATCCCTTTTTTTGTACTTAAAACTTCACACTCATATCAAAGTATTATTTAACTCACAAACTTTATTATTGTCCAAACATCTAATTTGATGTTCATTAAATCATTTTTAAATTAACATTGGCCATGCAAAATCCTGAAAAATTGATACAGGATTAATCGATATTTATTTTGTTCCTTTCAAAAAGACTCGATGGTTCGATTGGTGTTTATTATGTCAATGACATTCCACTCGGCAAGGTCAATCAAGCTGTCAAAAACAATGCTATTTATCAGACATCTAAGCCTATTTTTCAAGGAAAGTCTTCCCTAATTTAGGTCGGGAGAATTTGGAAAACATTGGTCTTATTTATACCTTTAGTCATCTTCAAATCTGTAGGATTTACCTTTAATTTTTATTTTTTCGACTTGTTTAAGACCTTTCGTATCATGATGGTATAAACATCATATAAGTATGACATAGGCATGACATAAGGATGGCACAACCATGGTATGAGCATGGCATAAACTGGGATGTATGTGGGATAGCTAATGGGGTAGCTTTGGGATATCTATGGAGTATGAGGTAAGGAATTAGGGAATTTCTTGTTTATCGCTATTTCAGGACGGGACATATTTAAAACAAAGAAAGCCGTCTCGTTTGAAGCGAGACGGCTTATAATTTATTTGTAATTCTTCGTTTTATTTATTCTTTAGCAAATCTCTGATTTCTGTAAGAAGGACTTCTTCGTTGGATGGACCAGCTGCTTCCTCCACTGCTTCTTCTTTTCGTTTCAGTGAATTAACCCCCTTGATAACCATAAAGATACACAATGCAATTATGAAAAACTGAATAATCACATTGATGAAATTACCATATTGAATAGCAACCTCGGCTGCACCTGTTGCCTCATTCGCCTCAGCTAGAGTGATTTTCATATTACTAAAGTCCATACCTCCAGTAATGTATCCAAGCGGTGGCATAATCAAATCGTCAACCAATGAGGTGACAATTTTCCCAAAAGCCCCACCAATTACAACACCGACAGCCAGATCAATTACGCTTCCGCGCATTGCAAACTCTTTGAATTCTTTAACCATTCCCATATTTTATAATTTTAGATTGATTTAAAATTAAGGAAAATTTTTAATTTGTCCTATTCCAATTGATTTTTGTAACTCCTTCTTCAATTCCCCAGCTCTCTGCTAAACCACCATTGATTTCCACCACAAATTTGGAATCAGCTGCTGCAGCAGCAACCGTTCCTCCTGGACTCATCGCAGATTCTGCACCGGGTTGAGCATTTCGCGCAATGTTTATCAAAACGGAATCCTTATCGAAATACATAATATCCAAAGGAATACGGGTGTTTTTCATGTAAAAAGTATGTGGTCTGACCTCATGATCTTCGAAGATAAACAGCATTCCATGGTTTTCATCCATTTGCGAACGATCCATCAAGCCTCTCGCTCTTTTATTGGGTGTATCGGCTATTTCTATATCAATGGTTTTTAAAACTTCCCCATCAGCATTTAGAAATTCCAATACCCCGTTTTTTGTAAATTCAATTTCAACTGAAGTGATTTCTCCAGTAGGTCCTGAAGTTTCTTTATTCCCACAAGAAACCAGCAAAGAAATCAATGCAATTGCAAAAAAAACTTTTTTCATTCTATAATTCTTTAATCTTTATAAATTCTGTTTTTGGATGTCATCATTACAATAACACCTACAATGATAAATGGAATACTCAGAATCTGTCCATTATTTAATCCGATATTCAAAGCCTGAGCTACAAATTCATCACCTTGATCTTCTTTGAAGAATTCTACAAAAAACCGAACACACCATAAAAGGACGAAGAACAATCCGAAAATATAACCTTGATGGTACTTTTTATCTGTTTTTCTATAAATATGCCAAATGATGAAGAAAATAATTACATAACAAATGGCTTCGTATAATTGAGCGGGATGTCTTGCGATTAGATTATCACCATACCCCGCACTTTGCTGAACAAATTTCACTGCCCAAGGCAGATCCGAAGGTTTCCCTACGATTTCCGAATTGATGAAATTCCCCACTCGAATTGCTGCGCCTCCCAAAGGAACCGTGATTGCCACCCGATCCAATAGCCAAAAAAGATTTCGTTTAAGATATTTTCGGTTAAATAAGTAAGATGCAAGTAGAAAGCCTAAAGTTGCTCCATGACTTGCCAATCCTCTAAATCCTGAAAATTCATAGCCTTGCAAAAGTCCGAAAAACGAAGAAGCATTCGGATTTCTCTGAACCGGTAGGAAAACCTCAATCAACGCCTGACCAATTGGCATGCCCTGATACGTATCGAAATTATAAAATAATTCGCCCAAACGAGCGCCAATTATCACTCCTAAAAATGCATAAAGAAATAAAGGGTCTAGAATTTTGAGATCAACTCTGTCCGTTTCTAACATCTTTTTCATCAAATACCACCCCATGACAAAGGCCAGTATCCACATCAAACTATAATAATGGATTTTAATAAATCCGAAGTCAAATAATACTGGGTCGATGTTCCAAGTAATCGCCAAAAATAAATTATTCATAGTTTTTCTTTTTTAGGCACGGGGTCATACCCGCTTCCACCCCATGGATGGCATCTGAAAATTCTTTTCGTTCCCAAATATAATCCTTTTATCAATCCGTGCGTGCGCAATGCCTCCAACATATAATGCGAACAAGTCGGAGAAAAACGACAATTACTACCCATCCAAGGAGAAATGGCCAATTGGTAAAACCTTACCAAACCAATAAAAGGCAAAATGATAATTTTTTGGAACGAATTCATTTCTTACAAATGTAGAAAATCTATGTTTTCCACTCAAATTTATTACTCTCGTTTGGAGAGGTTTTAGGAGACTTTCAATTTCTCAAACATTTCCCACAAAATAATTCCCGCACAAACACTCACGTTGAGCGAATGTTTGGTTCCACCTTGCGGTATTTCGATGCTCCTATCACTTTGATTGATCACTTCTTGTTGAACGCCTTCGACTTCATTCCCAAAAATAACTGCAAATTTATCATTTGAATTAAGTTCGATTTCCGAAAGGTTTTTACTTCCTTCGGTTTGTTCGATCGAGAGAATCTGATAATTATGCTTTTTTAAATCCTGGATCAATTCCGAAATATCCTTCACATATTCCCAATCCACACTTTCGGTTGCGCCCAAAGCCGTTTTTCGAATTTCTTTGTGTGGTGGCGTGGCCGTAATCCCGCAGAGATAAATTTTTTCAATCAAAAAAGCATCGGCCGTTCTGAAAACCGAACCGATGTTGTACATACTCCGGATGTTATCCAGAATCACAACCACCGGGATTTTCTCAATTTCTTTAAATTCCTCCACCGAAATCCGACCTAGTTCCTCCAGTTTTAATTTTCTCATGGCACAAAATTAACCTTTAGTTTCTATAATCTATAAATTTTGTAATAAACTAACTAAAGAATTGGAAAAAGAGGTTATTGATTCCAAGTTATCCAAATTATTGGAAACTTATAAAACAGAAGAACTCGACTTATCCACTATAAATCAAGAAGTAGAAATTGTAAGACAAGAAATTTATGACAAACAAAAAGCTAATCTTTGACACCAAAGTTTGGATTAGCTTTTTGATTGGTAAAAGGCTTTCAAATCTTAAACAACATATTGTAAATGCCTTGATAAAAATTGTTATTACAAATCAACTATTGGAGGAAATAAAAATAGATATCGTTCCAACTCATTTTTTAAGTAGAGATTCTAAAGCCAGTTTTTTGTTGGATCTAATTGAGTTCTCTCGAGCAGATTACCTTGTAACTGGCGATCAAGATTTATTAGAGTTAAATCCATTTCAAACTGCCCAAAACTTAACTCCTTCAGAATTCGAAGCTTTACTTAACTTTTCAACATCCTCCGCCAAAACAGACAATTTCCCTAACTTAGCAATCTTAAATCAAAAAGAAATTGGCAAAGAAAGAAACACCCTTGATGAAGCAATACAACAGCATCAAAGCTAAATATCCTGATGCGCTGCTACTGTTCCGGGTGGGTGATTTTTATGAAACCTTTGGCGATGATGCCATTCGTTGTTCTAAAATTCTGGACATCGTTTTGACTAAACGAGCCAATGGCGCTGCCTCTCATATAGAACTTGCCGGATTTCCTCATCATGCTTTGGATACCTATTTACCCAAATTGGTTCGGGCCGGACTTCGTGTGGCGATATGTGATCAATTGGAAGATCCAAAAATGACGAAAACCATTGTAAAACGTGGTGTAACAGAATTGGTGACGCCAGGTGTGGCACTCAATGACGAAGTGCTTTCGGCCAAATCCAATAATTTCCTGATGGCAGTTCACGAAAAAGACAATCGATTTGGAATTGCCCTTTTGGATATTTCAACGGGGGAATTTTTGGTTTCCGAAGGAAATAAAGAACATTTTCACAAACTGGTTCAGAGTTTCCGCCCCAGTGAAGTAATTTATCAGAAAAGAAAAAAAATTGAATTACCCGACATAAAGAGTTCCTTTCAAATCGAAGATTGGGCCTTTCAGTTGGATTATGCATTTGACAAATTAACCCGGCATTTCAAAGTCAAATCTTTAAAAGGCTTTGGAATCGAAAACCTCGAACTTGCCACCATTGCCGCCGGTGCTGTTTTTTCATATCTCGATGAAACACACCATTTTGACATCGAACACATTACACAAATCCAAAGACTTGACGAACACAGTTTTGTCTGGATGGATCCCTTCACCATTCGAAATCTGGAATTGATTTATTCGCCACATGAAAACGCTGTGACTTTACTTTCAGTAATGGATCAAACCAAATCGGCAATGGGCGCTAGATTGCTGAAACGATGGATTGTTATGGTTTTGAAAGATGTAGACTCAATCAAATCCCGACATGAAATTGTCGATTTCTTTGCAAAAAATGATGAAAAACGAATTTTTCTGCGAGAAAACATTGAGAAATTAAGCGATTTGGAACGGATGGCCGGAAAAATTTCGACCGGAAAAATCACACCGAAACAATTGCTTTCTGTAGCAGAAAGTTTAAATATCGTTACTCAAATCCGTGAAAAATTAGCCAAAGATAAGTCCATTCAATTTTTAATAAAGGAATTAAATGATTGGACAGAGGTCTATACAAGTTTGTTAGAAACCCTATCCGAAGACCCCCCCCACCAATTAGTAAAAGGAAACGTAATTGCAAGCGGCATTTCAGAAGAACTCGATCATTTGAGAAATCTTCAGACCAAAGGAAAAGATTATCTGGAAGAATTGCGCTTGAGAGAAACCGATCGAACCGGAATTCCGAGTATTAAAGTTTCATTTAACAATGTCTTTGGCTATTACATAGAAGTCCGAAACACACACAAAGACAAAGTTCCTGAGGATTGGATTCGCAAACAGACATTGGTAAATGCGGAAAGATATATAACGGAAGAGTTAAAAGAGTACGAAAATCAGATTTTAGGAGCAGAAGAACGAATTTTAGTTTTGGAAACGGAATTATTTCAGTCTTTGTTGAGTCAATTATTTAAGCACCTGAATGAACTTCAGAAAACGGCAAGAATCATCGCAGAATTGGATGTTTTATCGAACTTTTCTGAGCTAGCCATTCAAAACCATTATGTCCGTCCCAATATGACCGAAAGCCTGGATTTATTTATCGAAGATGGGCGGCATCCGGTCATTGAAAAGCAATTGAAACCAGGCGAAAGCTATATTGCCAACAGTGTTTCGCTTGTTCCGAAGGAGCAACAAATCATCATGATTACCGGTCCCAATATGTCGGGGAAATCGGCTTTGCTTCGTCAAACGGCTTTGATCGTTCTGATGGCTCAAATCGGGAGTTTTGTTCCGGCCAAATCTGCTGAAATCGGGATTGTCGATAAAATCTTTACACGCGTTGGAGCATCGGACAATATTTCTTCGGGTGAGTCAACCTTTATGGTGGAAATGAACGAAACGGCAAGCATTCTAAATAATTTATCTGAACGAAGTCTGATTCTTTTGGACGAAATCGGGCGTGGAACTAGTACTTACGATGGGATTTCCATTGCTTGGGCTATTTCGGAATATCTTCACGAAGGGAAAATTCATCCGAAAACATTATTTGCCACACACTATCATGAACTCAATGAAATGACCAAATCATTTCCAAGAATCAAAAATTACAATGTGAGCGTCAAAGAAGCCAAGGACAGCATACATTTCATGCGTAAATTAGTGCCGGGCGGAAGCGAACACAGTTTTGGAATTCATGTGGCTAAAATGGCTGGAATGCCACAATGGGTATTGAAACGAGCCAATGAAGTTCTAAAGACTTTGGAAAAATCTCAGGTCAATGAAAAGATTTCGGATAAGACCAAAAAAATAACCGAAGAAAATATGCAACTCAGTTTCTTTCAGTTGGACGATCCGATTCTCGAATCCATCCGCGAGGAATTATTGGGGATTGATATCAATACGCTCACACCCGTTGAAGCTTTGATGAAATTAAACGAAATCAAACGCCAACTCGGTGATTAGTTTGGAACAATAGTTGTAATTTTGAATCAATTTAAAACCTAATTAAAATGAAAAAAATTTTGGCATTGCCACTTATCGCACTATTATTTTGGTCTTGTTCGACCAATCCGCTCACGGGCAGACAGTCTCTGGCTCTTGTTTCTAATGCCCAATTATTTCCCCAAGCCTTTGCCCAATACAATCAAGTCTTAGGAGAAAGTGAGGTGGATAAAACTTCAGCTGATGCCAAAATGATCAACAATGTCGGTCAGCGGATTAAATACGCAGCTGAAAAGTTCTATTCTGAAATTGGTCAAGGAAGCGCATTACAAGGTTACGAATGGGAGTTCACACTGATTAAAAATGATGCTGTGAACGCTTGGTGTATGCCTGGTGGAAAGGTTGCTTTTTATTCTGGAATCCTACCGGTTTGTAAAGATGAAACCGGAGTAGCGGTAGTCATGGGACATGAAGTGGCGCATGCATTGGCCGGTCATAGTGCTGAACAAGTTTCAAATGCCATGGTTGCCCAAGGAGTTATGTTGGGCGGAAACGTAGCCATTTCCAATGACGAATGGCGCAATGTATTTAATCAATTGTATCCTGTAGGCGCTCAATTGGGTATGTTGAGCTACGGGAGAAACATGGAATTGGATGCCGATGAAGCTGGACTTTATCTAATGGCGATGGCCGGTTATAATCCACAAGAAGCAATTCCATTTTGGCAAAGAATGCAACAAGCATCTGGTGGCCAAGCTCCACCCGAATTTCTGAGCACACACCCAAGTCCGGGAAACCGAATTTCACAAATCAATTCCATCATGCCAAAAGCTATGGAATATTATAACGCAAGCCCTTACAAAGGAAGGTAAATTCAACGAAATATGGGAAGTCTGTCAGAAGAAATTTGACGGACTTTTTTATTGCTCCAAAATTGATTTTAAATCAGCCGGCGAATAATTTACTGATTTGAGCGTTTTATCATCTCCTTTCCGAAATACAAGAAAAAGCCCATCTACTTCTTTGTAATAGCTTTGAGTCCCGTCCTTTTCTAAATAATATTTCATGGTTTCAGCGGCTTCTTCTACTGTTTTACAAGCTTTTGACATATTGGATCTTTGTACCTCTTCAAATAATTCTGCAAATTTATCCTTTAGTCCAAATTCGAGGATCGCTCCCGAAAGTACGTATTGGATATCGCAAAGTGCATCGGCAATTTCAACCATGTCTTTCTCTTGAATCGCCTCTTCCAACTCTTTTAATTCTTCAGCAATCAGTGAAACGCGCAATTTGCAACGGGCTTCGGAAGGAATTTGAGGGGAATTCAAAATCGGGTGTTGAAAGGTTTTATGAAATTCGGCTACGGAGGTTAAACTTTTGGGATCTCTCATTTTAAATGTATTAATTATTTCTGTCAATGTTTTTTTGATTTGCAAAAATATAGGATTTACGAGCTAGTTTTGGACAAACTGCAGAAAGTTTTTGAATAAAAAAAGGATTCAAATCTGAATCCTCTTTTCTATGCTTTTAATTGTAAATTCTAAAATATACAATTATACTTTTCAAAAAATTAAGCTAGCACTTCTTTTACTCGGTCTGCCGCTTCCTGCAATGTGATTGCAGATCGCACTTTCAATCCTGAATCGTCGATCATTTGTTTTGCGATTTCGGCATTTGTTCCTTGCAAACGAACGATAATCGGCACCTGTATGGCGTCTCCCATATTTTTATAAGCGTCCAGAATTCCTTGGGCTACACGGTCACAACGAACAATTCCTCCGAATATATTTACCAAAATAGCTTTTACGTTTTCATCCATCAAAATGATGCGGAATGCTTTTTCTACACGTTCTGCATCTGCTGTTCCTCCAACGTCCAAGAAGTTGGCAGGATTTCCACCAGATAATTTGATGATGTCCATGGTTGCCATTGCCAGTCCGGCTCCGTTAACCATACAACCTACGTTTCCGTCTAGTTTTACGAAGTTTAAACCAGCTGCGTCTGCTTCTACTTCGGTTGGGTCTTCTTCTCTTGTGTCACGCATAGCTGCCAAATCCGGGTGGCGGAACAATGAGTTTCCATCCAAAGTAACTTTTGCATCCACTGCCATGATTTGGTTGTCAGATGTTTTTAGAACCGGATTGATTTCAAACATCGAAGCATCGCTTCCTACAAACGATTTGTACAAAGCGTCAATGAATTTCACAAAATCCTTAAACGCAGCTCCGCTCAAACCTAAATTAAAAGCGATTTTACGCGCTTGAAAACCTTGCAATCCTACTGCAGGATCGATTTCTTCGGTAAAGATTTTTTCAGGTGTACTTTCAGCTACTTCTTCGATATCCATACCACCCTCGGTCGAATACATGATCATATTCTTACCTGTCGCACGGTTCAAAAGAACTGAAACATAAAATTCTTCAGTTTCGGACTCGCCTGGATAGTAAACATCTTCAGCAATCAGTACCTGATGAACTGTTTTTCCTTCTGCAGAAGTCTGAGGCGTCACCAATTGCATTCCTATGATTTCAGATGCTTTTTGTTTTACCTCGTCCAAGTTTTTCGCCAATTTAACTCCACCGCCTTTTCCGCGACCTCCGGCGTGCACTTGTGCTTTTACCACATGCCAACCGGTTCCGGTTTCTTCGGTTAATTTTTTGGCTGCCTCAACTGCTTCTTCAGCGGTTGTGGCTATCATTCCTCTTTGGACTTTAACGCCGTATTTACTTAAGATTTCTTTTCCCTGATATTCGTGAAGATTCATTTTAATAAAATTTGGTGTAGCAAAAGTAAGAATTCTATTGGATTATAACTATTTAATCCGATTGATTTTGGTCAGTTGGTTTTCTTGGGATTTATATTGTGAATTATAGGTCTATATCATCATGGCATCATTGTGAGGCATACCGATCTGTCTAAAGAATCTCTCCTTCAATTTACGGTCATTTATTTGAATGAAAATCATTTTATCAGTTTCTGACAGCTTAAGTTCAAAGAGATGAACTTCTGCATTTTTATTTTGCCAGAAAGCCTCTCTTTCAATTCCTTTTTTATTTTGGGATGGACGCTCAGAATGTTCTCCCAATATATTTTTTAAATGTGTATAAATCTTTTCATAAATTCCTTCTTCTGATTTGATTTCAGAATTTAGGAAAATGCTGATATGAAACAATCGGTCATTCATATAGCTTAAATCAACCGTTGCCTTCTTTAATTCCAAATAGGGTAAGAAGGAATGGTTTCTGAATCTATAAACTTCACTTCTTTTTGGTATTTTTGATTTCAAATGCAGAGGATTCTCCTTGATTTTTCCTTGTTGCAATCCTGTGGTGTCCAAATCCTGAAAAGAGCTTCGGAGCGTAAAGCCAAGTATCGCATCTTCTTTTTTAAATTCTTGAAATGTTTGAGATTTAATAACGAAAGGAGCGAAAGTCCCTACTAAAAATAAGATAAGATTTTTTTTCATTTTTAATTGAGTTTAAATAGTCAGTACAATGTAATTTTAAATCATTTATTTGAATTTTTGAAATTGATGTTTAAAATTAATTTAATTTTTTAGTTCCGCTTGAAACGAGCGTAATGAGGATTCCAATTCATCAAAACAAATTAAAAAAAAATTGCCCTTTTTTGAAAAAGGGCAATCCAATCTAAACTATAAGGTTGATTAATCAACATTATCATGTAGAAAATTATTGGGCCTTATTTTCGTTTCGTTATTGCTGTCTTTGCTGATTACATAATCCGACGGTGAATTATCTTCTCTTTCATTGAGTTCCAGCCCTTTTCTCTTATATGCCGGGATGCTTTCTACTTCGTCCATTGATTTGTTTTGAAGTGTATTTTTGAATTTATAGTTGAACTGCTTCAATCTTGCTCTTCTTTCTTCAATGGCCTGTGACAAAGACTCAGAGATAGGTGAATCAAATGGATTTTCGGGTTCGATTTCTTTCTTCACTTCCGGTTTGACTGCTTTTACAGCGGGCTGAACTGAAACGGATTCGTCTTCTTTTTCGTCTTCTTCGGAATCATCGTCAAGTGAAAACATCATGGTCTGTGGGAAATCTTCCTCTTCTTCTACTTCAGGTGAAATTCCCATCGCTTCTTCTTCCGCTACGACTTCTATTTCTTCATTCGTTTCCTCTTCCTCGAACAAAGGTTGTTGGATTTGTTTAAGTTCAGGTTCCCATTCGTCTTCTTCTTTTTCCTGTTTTTTGCTGACAGGTTTTTCTTCCGGATCTTCTAGGATGAATTTCACCTCCTCGTTGGATTCTTCCTCTTCTTCACTTCCCTCCATTTCCAGCATTGGATTTTTTTTCACATGAACTAAAAAAGGCGTTTCGGTGGAAAGTTTTTGTACTACGGGTTGATCTTCGTCCAATGTATGAATTACTTTTTCTTCTTCTTTGCCCGTAAAAATCTGATCCTCCGCCGGAAATCCTGTAGCCACAACTGTGACGCTGATTTTGTCACCTAATTCCAAATCTTCTCCTACTCCCATAATGATGTTTGCATTATGTCCAGCTTCGTTTTGGATATGTTCGTTGATGATTCCGATTTCGTCCATAGTCACCTCGTTATCCCCTGACACAATAAGCAACAATACATTTTGAGCTCCTGTAATTTTATTATTGTTCAACAATGGAGAGTCCAGGGCAGCGTTTATAGCTTCTCTTGCTTTGTTTTCCCCACTTGCTTTTCCGGTTCCCATGATAGCTGTTCCCGAATCGGCAAGTACGGTTCGTGCATCTCGTAAGTCGATATTGGTTGCATAATGTTTGGAAATGACTTCAGCGATACCTTTGGCTGCGGTTGTCAAAACTTCGTCAGCTTTGGCGAAACTTGCTTTATAGCCGAGGTTGCCGTACAATTCACGTAATTTATCGTTGTTAATCACAATCAATGAATCGACGTTTTTCTGCAGTTTTTCAATTCCTTTTTCGGCTTGTTCCAGTCGCATTTTTCCTTCAAAATAAAAAGGAGCGGTCACGATACCCACTGTCAGGATTCCCAGTTCTTTGGAGATTCCGGCAATGACAGGCGCGGCTCCGGTTCCGGTACCACCGCCCATTCCTGCTGTAATAA
>LSQX01397519.1_pt1 | contig 99339 bp, 92 predicted proteins | sample 654561 | NCBI WGS metagenome assembly LSQX01 (sample SAMN04489861, study PRJNA283612) | anaerobic digester metagenome | isolation source: 4 biogas reactors fed with cattle manure at either 37C or 55C with and... | place: Denmark: Kongens Lyngby | collected 2014 | reverse complement strand
ACCATCATACTGGACGCTACTCAAGTCCCCGTTCAAGCCCCTCACCGAGGAGGCCAAGAAGAAGCTGAAGACGTCAATGGAAGCTCTGGGCGTGGAATTCTAGCAGCACCACATGTATGGAGGACTGATCGGCGTGGCCGGCTACGTAATAGGTGTAGATGTCGGAACATCTGGATCAAGGGCAGTGCTTGCCGACACAGAGGGCAGGCAGATCAGCATAGCTGCCTCTAAGCATAGCACCACCTATCCCCTTCCAAGCTGGGCCGAGCAGCGCCCAGAGGACATCTACGACGGCGTGGCGGAGGCGGTACGCCAGGCGGTGGCTTCGTCAGGTGTGCAACCCCGCGACATCGAGGCCGTCTGCCTCAGCACAGTCTTCCACAGCCTGATCCTGCTGGACTCCGCAGACCGGAGACTGACCGAATGCATACCTTGGCTGGACACCCGAAGCACGGAGGATGCCAACGACATATTCCACAACGCCAAGGACCTGTACTTGCGCATAGGGTGTCCGGCCAATTCCTCTTATCCGCTGTCGAAAGCCGCGTGGTTCAGGCGCTGTCGCCCCGACCTCTATGCCTGCGTGGGCAGGGCGATCTCCATCAAAGACTACCTCATCCGCGAGCTCACAGGAGAGTACCTGGTAGACTCGTGCGTGGCTGGCGGGTCGGGCTTCTTGAACGTCAGTGCCTGTGACTGGGATGAGGAGGCTCTGGCGTACGTCGGCGCAAAGCGCGAGTGGTTCAGTCCGGTAGTGCCGGCCACCACCGTGCTCCGCATGACCCTGTCTGCCTGTAGGAAAATGGGGCTCAGCGATGGCACCAAGGTGGTGATCGGCGCCGGCGACGGCCTGCTTGCCAGCGTCGGATCGGGAGCAGCCAGAAGCGGCTCGGTTGCCGTCATGATGGGCACCAGCGCCGCCTGTCGTATGTTCACGAAAACACCGCGGCTCGATGACCCCTCGCTTCAGAGAACGTGGTCTTACCCTCTGGTTGACGGCATATGGGCCACCGGTACGTCCGTGAACAACTGCGGAGCCGCGCACGAGTGGATCCTGAACACGCTGTTTTCGTGGGAGACGACAGGCGGCAGTACCGAGTCCGCTGAGGACCTCTACGCCACACTTCAGCGCTACCTAGACAGCAGCGTCGCGGGGGCGAATGGGCTGTCCTTCCTGCCTTGGGTACTGTCGGAGCGCGGGCCTTACTGGCCGACACGGGCCCGAGGCGTGTTGCTGGGGATGACCCGAGATCACACCCGGGCTGACATCTACCGTTCGGTTGTTGAGGGCATAGTCTGCCTGGCATCGAACCTTGTGGACTTCGTGGTGACCGTGGCCGGACCGGCCGCTGACGTGCGAGCCACAGGAGGTTTCACCAACTCAGAGGGATGGATGCAGATACTCGCGTCCATGTTGGAGACGCCGGTACTCCTGCCAGAGTCGCGTGAGTCGGTTGCGTACGGCGCCTGCCTGCTAGCGCTGGTCAGCCTCGGTGTTATTCCAGGCATAGAGGAGACAGCAGGATATACACGAACCGTACGGACCTACGAGCCTGTGCAGGAGCACGTTGAAGCTTACCGGCGGCTCAAAGCGTTGATAGGAGAACAAGTCGTCGCCATGAGGAACCAGGAGGCGAACACTTATTGAACAGCTATCGAGTATTGATCACCGCAAGATCTTTCGGCTCTGTGTCGCCTAAGCCCTACGAGATCCTGGCTGCCGAAGGATGTGAGGTCGTGTCGAACCCATACGACCGTCCACTGAAGGCAGGGGAACTGGCCACGATCATTCGAGATGTGGACGCCGTGATAGTGGGACGCGACGTGGTGGACGCCGCGGCGATTGAGGCGGCCAACCGCCTGAAGGTCATCTGCATGCACGGGGTGGGGCTTGACGCCATCGATGTTGAAGCCGCCCGAAGAAAGGGAATCGTCGTGACCAACCTGCCTGGCGGCAACAGTGACTCCGTTGCCGAGCTCGCCATTGGGATGATGTTCTGCCTGGCCCGTAGGATACTGGCTGCTGACAAGTGCACGCGTGAAGGGGGATGGGGACGATTCATCGGCACAGAGCTGGCAGGCAAGACCCTGGGCCTTGTAGGCCTCGGACACATCGGAAGGGCGGTGGCTGTGCGCGCCAGGGCCTTGCGCATGAGTGTCATCGCATATGATGTTGAAAGAGATGACGATTTTGCGCGGATGAACTCGATCACGTACGCAACCCTCGATGAGGTGCTGGTCCAGTCGGACTTCGTGTCGCTGCACGTGCCCCTGATGGAGAGCACCAGGCACATCATCGACGACGAGGCCATATCGAAGATGAAAAGCTCGGCATATCTCATCAACACCAGTCGCGGCGGCATTGTGGACGAGGCTGCCCTATACGAGGCGCTGAAGAGTGGTCGGCTTGCCGGCGCAGCGCTGGATGTGTACGAGATCGAGCCACCCGCCCCTGACACGCCATTGTTCACTCTAGACAACTGCGTCTGCACCCCGCACATCGGAGCCCGCACTGTCGAGAGCGTGCTACGCAACAACCTGGAAGCGGTGCGAAAGGTGCTAGAGGTGCTGAAGGGCTGAGGCTTGGACCGCCGGCCGCCAGAGCCCCTGGGCGGCCGAGACTCTCCGAGAGATCAGACATCGGCAGGCGATTGCCTGCCGATGTCTGTCATTACGTCACACTCGATGGTGCCATATATGGTGCAGCGGGTGACGTATGGGGTGAAGCGCGTGGGGCGTCTTGAGAAGCTCTTGCGGGGTATGAACGCCCCGTATGTTAAGGCTACTCTGAATCTGTACTAGCCGGTTGCATGTCTGATGGAGAGACACCGAGGATGGAATTGCGATCCCGAACTCCAGGGCATATGCGGATGCCGAGTATAGCGGGAAGTTCACACTCAGGCTACCGCGTTCGTTGCATGGAAGTCTGAGTGAGCGGGCCAGGCGAGAAGGCATTAGACTGAACCAACGCGTGATCGCGATGGTCTCGTTCGTCAGCGGTGCAGACTGGTATCGACGTAACCGCGCGAGCTCTAGGGCCGTAGCATACTCGACGCAGGAACCAGTGTCCGGGCAGAGCATTGCAGAACACCCTTGTGCCGCGGTACACCGTGCGCCATGTTTACGATCGTGCCGCCGGGCTAGTACCACAACCACATCGGGAGGTGGAATCCGGGGTGATCAGGGTTGGCGCTGTCTAGCGTGCCGCAGTATCCAAAGCCTGGTCTTCCTGGTTGGCGGCACTCCTCGGGGCATAGTAAGGGTTGTCGTCTGCATCAGGCACGATCGGCCTTCAGTAGACGAAAGACGACAGAGCGGATCCTGACTGGCGCCTGGCCTTACCATGCTCTATGATGTATGTTAATGACGAGAAAGCAGCTACTGTTCCAGGTGCCGTTTGGCGTGTGGAACGAACTGCGGAGAAGGTGCATCGTGTTTGGACCCGTCTAATAGCCCCACTCGAACGGCAACGCTGTTCACACCTGGTTTCGTGTTGCTATGTTTCGCAACGCTGATGTTCTATGTCAGCTACCAAGTGTTGATCCCGACCCTTCCGCCGTACGTGTTGCAGATGGGAGGCGGGGAGTACCACGTTGGTCTGGTGATGAGCGCGTTCCCATTGGCGTCCGTGCTGATGAGGCCTTTCGCGGGGCAGTGGATCGACGCGGGGTACAAGAAGGTCCTGTTGGTGTGCGGAGCTCTGGTATACCTGTCTGCATCAATCCTATATATGGTCACTCCGTTCCTCAACGGGCTCGTGGCGGTGAGGTTCTTGCACGGCTTGGGAATGGGGCTCTACTCGACTGCGGCCAGCAGTCTTACAGCTGATTCTGCGCCTCCTTCCAGGCGAGGCGAGGCCCTGGGTTACTTCATGCTGGCGACGAGCATGGCAATGGCGATAGGGCCCGCCTTGGGGGTGTACGTCACAGACCATCTCTCGTATGTAGCTCTATTCGCATTGTCAGCGGCGCTGTCGTTGGGAGCGCTTCTGTGTGCTCTTCCGGTGAAGCAACCGGGGCGTGCTGGCGGACCGCGGGTTGGTGATGCGGACGGCTCTGACGCTGCTAGCGGGCACGCGATCAGGCAGAGCCTCAGCTCGCGACTGAAGTGTCTGGTGGGGTTAGAGGCGATGTTCCCCTCCGTGGTGATCTTCCTGGGGTCGGCAACGTGGGGCTCCATAGCATCGTTTCTCGCCCTATTCGCGGAGTCAAGAGGGATACACAACTCCGGGGTCTTCTTCAGCGCGTTCGCCGTCGCAATGTTCGCCACGCGCCTGTTTGCCGGGAGGATCTCGGACCGCCTGGGCCGAGCCCACGTCATCATCCCCAGCTTCGTCGCTGTCTGCATCGGCATGCTGCTGCTTGCTGCGGCCAAGTCCGTTCGGGAGGTTGTCGTATCGGCGGTCTTCTATGGAATGGGATTCTCCACGATGCAGCCTATGATCACGGCTTTCACGGTGGACCACGTCGCCCCTCACAGGCGCGGAGCTGCCATCGGCACTCTGCTGGCCATGTACGATATGGGTACCGCGCTCGGCGGCATTCTTGCTGGTCGAATAGCCGCTATCGCCTCGATCGATGCGGTGTTCTGGCCGATGGCGGGCGTGGCGGCCTGTGGACTTCTTGTGTTCGTGGCTGGCCACAAGAGATACAGTGCGCGCAACGCGTGCGGTCAGCCTGGAGGTGGGACGGAGTCAGGGAAGGTCACTGAGGCCGTTTGACGAGCGAGGGCGGCAGTTCGCGACCAACCAAGAGGATGCGGAGGGATAGAGATGGGTTCATCTAAGACGCATCCGCACATCGACAGACCGTCGGAACAGCAGATGGTTGAGATCCTGGCGAACAGGCCTCCAGAACTGCGCCAGACTTACCTGGATGTCCATCGACTCGTGCTGGACGTGGTCCCAGACGTGGTGTACTCGACTGACTGTGTCGATGGAGAAACGGGCTATGGCGCACGTCAGTACGGTTACGACGGGTGGGGTATGCTGGCCCTGCAGGCACACACCAAGTGGGTGTCGCTATACTTCCTGCGAGGAGCGGCTCTTGAGGACGACGAAGGGCTCTTCGAGGGCACCGGAAGGGTCATGCGGCATGTGAGGCTACGATCGTCTGAGGAGTTTGAACGGCATCGGGGTACGCTGCGCAGGCTGATCGAGGCGGCGGCGATGCTGAACGTGAAATAGCTGCGGCCAGGTCGCGTGTGGTGCGCCTGTCCAGATGAAGCCAGGTGAAGAGGTGACCCGGTGTAGGGTCACCTCTTGCATGTCTGGGAGCTCAACCTCCTGAGGCACAGCAGGCCTGGCCTATAGGAACCGGGCGGTGTGTGACCTCTCGGCGCCGGTGATATCCTCCGGAGCACCCTGCGCGACGACGATGCGCCCCTCGCGGCTGCCCAGAGGTCCGAGGGCGACAAAGATTAGTATTGACTTATTTAGTTAAGCCGATTACGATTCAGTCGAGACAACTTGCATGGGGATGTGCGAAATGGAGAGCTTGTTTCACACTTTGAAGGCCCTTGGGGACGGCACCAGGTTTCGGATCGTCGAGAGGTTGCTCGCGCATCCGGCCTGCGTGACCTCGCTGGCGCGGTGCTTGGGTGTGTCGGAGAGCGCGGTCTCGCAGCATCTCAGGGTTCTGCGGGAAGCTGGTCTGGTGCGAGGCGAGAAACGGGGGTACTGGACCCATTACAGCGTCGACAGGGACGCTCTGAGGCGGATCGCCCGCGAGCTTGACAGCTTGGCGTCTTCAGAGGAGAAAAGAGGGTGCCAGCATGATTCATGTTGCGGGGTTGACTAAGGAATACGACGGCCTCGAGGCGGTGCGCGGGATCAGCTTCCATGTGAACGCGGGGGAGGTGTTTGGGCTGCTCGGTCCGAACGGGGCCGGGAAGACCAGCACCATCAAGATGCTGACGGGGCTTGCGCGGATAACGAGAGGCTCGGCGCTGATCGGCGGATACGACGCCAGCAGGGACATGGACAGGATTAAGGCGATTATCGGCGTGGTTCCTGACGAGAGCAACCTCTATGACGAGCTGACTGGCTTCGCGAACCTGTGCTTCTGCGGCGCGCTTTACGGTATGGGCAGAAGCGAACGCGAGGCGAGGGCGCGGGAGCTGTTGAGGCAGTTTGGGCTGGAGGAGAGCTCGGACAGGCCTTTCAGGGCGTATTCCAGGGGCATGAAGCGGCGGCTGACGATAGCTGCGGCGTTGATGCACCGGCCGAGGATCTTGTTTCTGGACGAGCCGACGACTGGCGTTGACGTGGCGAGTGCGAGGCAGATTCGACAGCTCCTGAAGGAGCTGAACGCGTCGGGGGTTGTGATCTTCCTTACCACTCATTACATCGAGGAGGCGGAGCGACTGTGCCACAGGATCGCGCTGATCGTGAGGGGTGAGATAGTGAGAACCGGGTCGCCGCAGGAGCTGGTGAAGGCGTGTGAGCGCGATACTGTGATGCAGGTGACTGTGGGCGGGCCGGTGTCGGGCCTCATGGATGAGATGGGTGGCGCGTTTCCGGATGTGAGGATCGAAAGGTCGGGCGAAGAGAGCGTGAAGCTTCGGTCCGCGCGCGAGCTCGACATCTATCCTGTTGTGGCGTGGCTGCATGGCAGGGGCGTCAAGGTGCTGGAGGCGCGGTTGGTCAAGCCCACGCTGGAGGACGCGTTCGTGGCGCTCACCAGTGTGAGCGCGGCGGAGATGAAGAGGGAGAGGGAGAAGGAGGGGAGGCGAGGATGAAGGCGTGGATAGCTGTGGGGAGCATCCTTCGGAAGGACATCGCTACATACTACCTCAAGCCTCCCAACATCAGCTGGGGGATAGTGTTCCCCGTGGCGTGGACGCTGGCGTTTTTCATGAGGTCGGAAACGCCTGTGGACGTGCGCTCAATCCTTCCCGGGGTGATGATACTGTCGGTGCTGTTCGGGACTACGTCGATGCTGGCCGTGGCGATAACCTTTGAGAGGAGAAGTGGCGCGTTCAACCGACTGCTATTGGCGCCTTTGCCGCTAAGCCTGGTGATACTGGCAAAGACGGCGGGAGCTATCCTGTTCGGGGTGGCGAACGCATTCGTGCCGATGCTGTTCGCGTTGTTTGCCACAGACCTGTCGGGGGTGCGGTGGGGGCCGCTCGTGGCGGGAGTACTGTTCACTGCGGTGACGTCCGCGTTTCTCGGGTTGTTCATTGCGGCGTCCGTGCGAGAGGTGTTCGAGGCGCAGACTCTGTCCAACTTCTTCAGGTTCCCCATGATCTTCTTGTGCGGCTTGTTCGTCGCTTTGAAGGACCTTCCGTGGTACGTGCGGCCGTTGTCGTTCATCTTGCCACCGACTTACGGAGTTGACCTGGTGCGTTCGGCGATAGCGGGCGATGGCGCCATGCCGTTGGCGGTGAGTCTGACGGTTCTGGCAGGGATGACGGCGCTCCTGTTCGTTGGCTCTGTGGGGCGGGTCAAGAAGCGGTGGATCCTGTAGCCCTCCGTGGCGCGAGCTGGAGTGAGCAGCGTGCAGTTGCCGCGCGGCCCGGCGCGACGCGACGGGGCACGCCGCGGCACGGCCGGGGTGGGGTTTCGGGGTGCTGCGATCCGACATATCTGGTGTCAGGAAGGTCGAGCGTCGATGGCGCAGAGGTGCTACTGTGGAGGCGACAGGCGAATGGACGCGGAGGGGAAGGAGCAGATGGAACGATGCTCAGCGAGTTGAACAAAGCCATCGACTATATCGAGAGCCACTTGACTGATGAGCTGTCGCTTGACGAGATTTCGCAGCACGCAGGGGTTTCGGGCTATCATCTCAGGAAGGTATTCTCCTATGTTGCTGGGTTACCGCTGAGCGAGTACATCAAGAACCGGAGGCTCTCGGAGGCAAGCAGAGACTTGCTGCGCGGGGAGAGGGTGACGGACGTCGCCCTGAAGTACGGCTACGAGTCGCTGGACGGATTCACCCGGGCGTTCAAGAAGTGGACGGGGTTTCTGCCCTCTGAGGTTTCGAAGACAGGCATGAGCAAGTCGTTCCCCAGGCTCTACTTCGTGCTCAGCGTCAAGGGAGGAGTGGCCATGGAGTTCAGGATTGTGGAGAAGCCGGCGTTCAACCTGGTGGGAGTGAGCCGGCGCGTTCCCATGCAGTTTGAAGGAGTGAACCAGGAGATCGTGAGGCTCGCAGAGAGCATCACCGATGAGCAGAGGGAGGAGATGCATTCGCTTCAGGACATGGAGCCCTTTGAGATCGTCAACGCATCCTGGGACGCCGACGCGGGCTTCATGAGAGAAGAAGGCTATCTGACTCACCTGATAGGCGTGTTGACCACCAAGGACCGGGTGAGCGACGGGTTAGACAAGGTGCGGGTTGAGGCCCACACCTGGGCGGTGTTCCCCAACGAAGGGCCGTTCCCGGCGACGCTGCAGAACACCTATGCCAGGGCGTATGCCGAATGGCTCCCTTCGTCAGATTACGAGCTGGTGGACGCCCCGATATTCTCCTTCACCAGGATGGACCAGCACAGAAGCGGTTACGCCTACAGCGAGGTGTGGATCCCAGTGCGAAAGAAGTAGGGGACGAGCGGGAGCGACGGGACGTGGGGGCGTGGGGGCGCGGGCCGGCCGGGGTTGCCCCGAGGCTGCCGCGGGTTGCCCGGGGCCGCCCGATGGCCCCTCACCTCAGCACCTCACAGCCCTGCGCTTGAACCCTACCCGGCCGTCGGCGGCGGCCTTCTCTATGTACTTGCTGGCCAGGGGCACATTGCACTTGGTGCCTGGCATGTCCACCTTCACCGGGCCCACCTGGGCCGCCGCCTTCGCGGCCTCCTCGTGTAGGGGCTTGTACGACATGCCCACCGCAATCAGGAAGCCGTTCATGGAGTACCTGGTGCGCGGAGGCTGGCTGTGAATGGTTTGCGTCACCGTCTCGAGCATCGCTCGGAGCTTCTCGGTGTTGAAGTCACTGTCAGGCCGCCAACCGAGAAGCCACGCATAGCAGCTCCAGCCGGCCGACATCTTCAGGTCCTCGCCGCTGGCGATCCAGCGGTCGGCGACGCGCTGGGCGAAGTCAGTCTCGGCGAGGGTAACCGCCACAATATAGTCAGAGATCATATAGAAATACGCCTGGTCTATCCAGCGATCGAAATCCTCTTCGGTCATGGCCTTCGCGTCAGCGATCATCCCTGCAAGGTACATGGCGTCGTAATTGCCTGTGGCGTATAGCTGCTCCGCCAGACGCTGGTCCTTCCTTATCTTCTTCGCCAGGGGCTTCAGCGCTTTCACAGTCACGCCGAACAAGGGCTCTCTGGCCCCGTGGTTCATGTATATCCGTTTCGTCCTCTCGTCTCCCAGTCTCTCAAGCTCCTGCATGACCTCAGGGAGTTCAATCAGAGGGAGTTCCATCAGAGCACCTCCGCGCACGGTCATCAGTCTTCAGCAATTGTACCATGTTAAGTCATGAGCTGCCTACGGCTTCGGCTGCGGCATGGGTACAACGTGTGTGCGGTGTCGGGATTTCTCATCTTCGCTCAGCACTGAGCGAAGGGATCTTGCGAACCCTGGAGAATCGCCTTGTATGTGGCGCATCGCCTCATGATACCTTGGTGTACCCGCTTGAAGCCTACTCAGCGAGGAGCCATGCGAATGCTCATCCAATGCACAAAGGCCCTGTTGCGTGAGTTGGCCCTCGAGCCTGACGGGATCAAAGAGCCTCACGGTTACGAGGACATGCCTCAGGCGTTGATGGCGTGGCATGCCGGCATTGTGGAACTTGGCAGCGACAAGGCCGTGGTGCTGATGAACAACGCCACTAGGTACCCGATAGTACTATACGGTGCGGAGCCTCTAGACTCCGGCCGCATAAAGCATCTCATCCGCGATGCCGTAACAGAAACGTTGAGTGCGGAAGGGATCTCGAGTACCATCATCGGCAAGTACATGGCCGACGCTGGGGAGATCGAGTTCTCGAGGACTGCCGGCAGGACGCTGGTGACTAGGCTCAACAACACAGTGGACAACATTTGCTTCCACGACGGATACCTGGATGAGCGCGCGGTGATCCAAAGGTACTTGAGCATCGTCGGTGGCAGGGTCATCCAGACCATCGTCACCGGCCATATGGATTTCCCCATCAAGGTGCTGATGAGGTACCTAGGAGAACGGTACGGTGAGACCGAGAGCGGAGTGCGCCTGCCAGTCATCGACGTAAAGGCGTATCAGCTCAAGATCCAGCTGGAGATGGAGGGCTTCCATGTATGGAGACGGGTGGTGGTGCCGTCGACTTTCTCCTTCAGGCACCTGCACAACGTCATCCAGATAGTCTTCGATTGGCACAACACACATCTGCACATGTTCATGACCGGTCAGGAAGGCTTGTCGCCGCGAGAGCTGATCGTCATGGAGGACGGTCCGGACAGCTTTGGCTGGGCGCGGTCCGCAGACATCATCGTGCTGCCTGAGCGGCTCACCTCGTTGAAAGACGTCCTTTCACGGCATGGGGAAGTCGTGTATCAATACGACTTCGGCGACATGTGGATTCACAGGATAACGGTGGAGGGCACCGTGCGCTCGAACACGTTTGTCGCCGTCTACGTTGACGGCAAGGGCGACAGACCCCCTGAGGATGTGGGCGGCCAGTCGGGATACGCTGAGTTCTCGCGGATCATGGCAAGCGAACGGCATCCCAGGCATGAGGCCTTGAAGGCGTGGGCTGAATCCCAGTCCCCTAGGCAGCTCATCCCGGAACAGATAAACAAGACATTGCCAGACAGCGTCTTGGTTCCCGGCGATTACTCGCCGCGGTGGATATGGGGAACGGGCGCCCCATCTTGACGCATCCCGGCGGAAACCCGCACAACGAGGAGCGACGCTAATGCTCATTCATTGCACGCAAGCCCTGCTAGACAGGCTCGCTCTCGAACCACGGGAGCTGGAATCACCCCATGGCTACGAGCGCATGCCGCAAGCGTTGATGGCGTGGCACGCAGGGCTGATAACCCTTGACAGGCGAAAGGTCGTGGTGTTCATGAACAACGCCACGAGGTACCCGGTAGCCATCTACAGGCCGAAACCTCGAGACTACAGGTGCATGAAACACCTTATCCGCGAGGCCATCGTCGCAGCGCTGCGCATGGAAGGGATCTCCGAACCCGTTATCGCCAGGTACATGGCCGACGCGGGTGAGATCAAGTTCTCCGCGGCGCAAGATGACAGGTTGCTCGAATGGCTCAACCACGCCGTGCTCAACGTATCCTGGCTGAAGAGGTACTTAGATGGAGACCATGTGATTCAGAGATATGTGAGCCTGCCAGCTGCAAGGGTGGTTCAGCCCATGCCCGATGGCAAGGAGGACTATCCCATCAATCAACTGCTGAGGCACCTTGGAGACCTTTACTCTGACACTGTGGATGGAATCCGTCAGCCGGTTATCGATACCAAGGGGTATCTGCTAGAGATCCAGCTGGAGCTGAAAGGTTTCGAGGTATGGAGGCGGGTGGTGGTGCCGTCTGCCTTCTCTTTCCAGCACCTGCATAACGTCATCCAGATAGTCTTTGACTGGCACAACGCTCATCTGCACATGTTCAAAGCCCCGAAGAAGGACTTGGTGCCGCAGAGGCTGATCTTCATGGAGGAAGAACCGGACATCCTCGTTTGGGCGCAATCCCTTGGCGTCCAAGTCCTGCAGGAGCGGTTAACACCACTCGAGGACGTTCTTCCGTGGCATGACCATGTAGTGTACCAATACGATTTCGGCGACAACTGGACTCATCGGATATCGATCGAAAAGACCGTCCGCTTGAACACGTTTGCGGCCATCTATGTTGACGGCAAGGGCGAGAGACCGCCAGAGGACGTCGGTGGTGCGTCAGGATACACTTCGTTCATGCGAGCCATGGCAGACCAGCGGCATCCCCAGCACAAGGCCATGAAAGCGTGGGCTCATGGCCGGTTGGCCCGTCGATTGAGCCCCGAAGAGATCAACGATAGACTGCTGCATGACGCGTTGGACATAGTCGTGTACTCGGCGGACTGGATCTGACTTACGGCTTCGCCTTCTTGGCGCGTCCCAGCCGAAGCCTGCAAAGCGAGGAGCGATGCTGATGCTGATTCAATGCACGAAAGCTCTACTTGATAAGCTCGGCCTCAGCCCAGATGAGCTCAAACCAGCTCAGGGCCACGAAAACATGCCCGAGGCGCTACTGGCGTGGCACGCCGGATTAGTGAACATCGACAGAAGGAAGACCGTGGTGTTGATGAACAACGCCTCGAGGTATCCAGTGGTCATTTACAGGCCGAAACCCCAGGACTTTTCTAGGATGAGAGAGCTCATCCACAAGGCCATCGTGGAGGCTCTGCGCATGGAGGGGATATCCGAGGCCGTCATCGACAGATACATGGCCGACGCCGGCGAAATCCAGTTCTCCAAGACGGCAAACAAGAGCCTGGTCGCCAAGCTCAACAAGGCCGTGAAAGACGTGTACTGGGTCGGAGAGTACCTCGACAGCAGCACTCCGATTCAGAGATACTTCAGCATTCAGGCAGGAAGGATGCCGCAGAACTTGCCGTATGACGAGTTCTACTATCCCATCAACGAGCTGCTGAAATACCTTGAGGATCGTTACGCCGATGTCACTGGCGGAGTCCGCCAGCCCGTCATCGATGTCGAGGCATATCAGCTGAAGATCGAACTGGAGATAGAGGGCTTCGACATATGGAGGCGCGTCGTAGTGCCGTCGACCTTTTCCTTCGAACATCTGCACAATGTCATCCAGATAGTTTTCGATTGGCACAACAGCCACTTGCACATGTTCGAGGTCCACTCAAAGCGGGCACGACGGCCCATGTTCATCCTGATGGACGACGATCCCGATACCTTGGAGTGGGCCGACACCGGAGAACACGATATTCTGCTGGAGCGGTTCACCGCGCTCAAGGATATCTTTCCGCATCATGAGAACGTGATGTACGAGTACGACTTCGGCGACAGCTGGGGTCACCGGATAGTGCTTGAGAAGGTGGTCCGATCAAACGCGTTCGCAGCGACCTACCTGGCCGGCAAGGGCGACAGGCCCCCGGAAGATGTGGGTGGCGAGTCGGGATACATCGAGTTCGTCGAGATCATGGCGGACAAGAGGCATCCCGAGCACGCGATGACGAAGACGTGGGCCCAGTTTCAGTGTGCCAGAGAGTTTAGCCCAGAACAGATAAACCACCGGCTAAGGCACGCTTTGAATACGGAAGGCTACTCGCCGAACTGTGTGTGATCGGCTCGCTCTGCTTCAGGTGGCGAACCGACGACTCGCGGATGAGGCTCAGCTCACAAGCGTACCTCCGTGACGCCAGCTTCTGTGTAGCTTTGGATCACCGCGGGCACGCGCAGACGCTCGTCGCTTTCGTAGAGCTGATGTACGGCGTCCCACCGGGGCACGTCGCCGTGGGTCAGGTTGGCGGCACGATCCAGCAGAGACAGGTCGGCGGACGACAGGCCTTCATCGTCGGCCTCCGCTAGACCCCAGCTGTCCCATGGCAGCAGTTCGACCTTGTTGAGTGCGGCGACGTCTCGGACCAGGTTGCCGCGGATGAACCAGGGGCCGCGCATATCGAAGATGCCGAACCTGTCGGCGTCGGCGAGACCGGTGCGGCACATTCTCCAGGCTTCGCCTGCTGTTAGGAACTGATCGCGCGGCACATCCGTGGGGTCGAACTTCACCCCCAGCACCTGGCGCTGTACGTCATCGAGCTGCGGGTCCACCAGCACCCAGCGCTGGAGCTCACCATTCCAGTACTCGCACACCCAGTGGTCTTCGTAGTGGCCGGCCCTGAAGTAACGCCCGAAGCCGCAGCGAGCCCGTGCTGGCACGCCCTGGTGGCGCAGTATGGAGGTGAGCATCAGCGACAGGTCGCGGCAGTTGCCCAGGAGGCGCCTATCCATAGGACGGGCCTCTGCCAGCGGGCGCGGGTCGAGCTCCACGATCCGCGCAAGCATCGCGGAGACGTGTCGCAGCTGCAACTCGGCGAAGCGTTCGCCGGGCAGTTCAACTCCATAGCGGTTCAACCAGTTGGCGTGGATCATCGCTCCCTGAAGGATCCTGCACAGCGCCTCTATGTCATGCGGCATGTCGTTGAACAGGGCTACGTGCTCGCCGGGATCTGACATGCGCCCGTGGACGGAGAAGTACCCGATTGCGTTCATGTGGTTGACCTCCCTAGAGTGTGGCCAGAGCCTGCTCGATGTCGGCGATGATGTCGTCCTTGTGTTCCAGTCCGACGGAGAGCCTGATCAGGCTCGGGGTCAAGCCGGCTGCGGCGATCTCGCAAGCTTCATATCCTCTGTGTGTCATGGCGAACGGGCATTCCACGAGGCTCTCGCAGTCTCCCAGGCTTACGGCGATCTTGAACAGCTTCATGCTGTTCACGACCTTCTTCGACTCCTCCAGTGCTCCGTCCGGCTCGAAGCTGACCATCCCGCCGAACCCTCTCATCTGGGCCTTCGCCCTCTCATGCCCGGGGAAGCTGGACAAGCCGGGGTAGTACACCCTCTTCACACTGGGATGCCCCTCGAGATACTGGGCCACAGCGAGAGCGTTCCTCTCGTGCTCCCGCATCCGGAGGGCCAACGTCTTCAGGCCCCGCAGCAGCAGCCAAGCGGTGAACGGGCTCATCACCCCTCCGAACTCGCACATGTAGCCGAACTTGAGCTCGTGGGCGTAATCGGCGTCGGCGGCCACCGCCACGCCAGCGACGACGTCGCCGTGGCCGCTGATGTACTTGGTGGCACTGTGCACCACGACGTCCGCTCCCTGGGCCAGCGGTCTCTGGAAGACAGGAGTGGCCAGCGTGTTGTCGACTACCACCTTCGCGCCCGCGGCCCGGGCGATTTCGCACAACGCGGCAATGTCGATGATCTCGAGGCTGGGGTTGGACGGAGTCTCGAAGTATACCACCTTCGTGCGTTCGTTGATGTGGTGGGCGAGGCCGCTGGTTTGGGTGAGATCCACTAGCTTCGAACGCACCCCGTAACGCGGCAGTATGTTGGCGATGAGGTTCCGCGTGGAGCCGTAAAGCATCCGGTGGGCTATGACTTCGTCGCCGGGTTTCAGGAGCGACAGTAGCACCGAGCTGATGGCGGCCATGCCTGACGCGAAGGCCACGGAGGCGGCGCCGCCCTCCAGGATCGCCATACGCTCTTCGAACAACCTGAGGGTGGGGTTGTTTCCGCGGGTGTAGACGTAGTCTTCGGTCTCGAACCCGAACGTGGCGTCGGCGTGCTCCACGGAGTCGAACTCGAACGTCGAAGTGAGGAAGACCGGGTAGTTCAGCGCGTTGGCGGGGGCCTTTCCCCTGCCCCCGCCGTGGATGGCCAGGGTCTCGAAGCGTGGGGTTGTCCTGTCTCCAGTGTTCATGAGAGTCACCAGCTTTACCGTGTTCTAAGGCTAGGCGGCCTGCTGCGGGTCAGTCCGCATTGGGATGAAACAGTGCGATCCTGGCGCCTGCAGCGTCGTAGGCCACGATGCGACATCGAGCCGCAGGGCTTTCGGGATAGTCACGCTTGAAGAGGGTCCACACCATCTCGTCTCGTAGTTCGCCGCTGCTGCTCGGCACGCGCCGGCGGAGGGTGGCTTCGTGGATGAATCCCAGCTTCTTGGGGATTGCCGCGCTTCGGATGTTCGCAGGGTCGCAGTGGATTTCAACTCGGTCCACCTGATGCACTTCGAACGCCACTCGGGTGAGTGCGGCAGCGACCTCCGTAGCCAGCCTGCGGTTGGCGCTGTCAGCCCGTATCCAGTAGCCTATCTCGAGGGCTTCCGGCCCAAGCCTGGTATGTAGGCCCGTGCCGCCTAACACTCTCGTTTCGTCGGGGTCGAAGACGCCGTATGTGAAGTCCTGGTCGAGGTCGAACTTGCCTCGCCACTGGCGGAGCAGTTCTATCTTGTCTTCAAGCTCCGTGGGCTCATGCTCGGCCCACGGCATCCAAGAGCGCAGGTGGTCGAGGCTGGAATCCACGGCCTCCTTGAGAAGTGCGGCGTCGGTGGGGTTCCAGCAGCGGACCATGGTGCGTTCAGTCTTTACGCCGTATGCAGGGCCTTTGAAGGTGGCATCCACTGTAAACACCTCGCAGCAACTGCGTTGGAGGGGCGCCATTGGGCGTTGCTAGACAGCCGGGAAGGATGCCAGAGGACTCTATAGAAATACCGTTTCCGCGCGGGCGACCCGATTCCTTCAGAGGGCGCAATACAAGGCGCCGCTACCTGTTCTCAAGTGTCATGACCGAGCCATGGCAGCATGGGTATTCGGGTCGACGGGAACAGGCCATGCGACTGCCATGAGCGATCTTGACCTAGCAGTCCTGATTGATGGAGACATCTCGCTCATGGAAGAACTGTCGTTGTCGGCTGATTTGGCCGTGGCTCTGGGCAGAGATGATGTGGACTTGCTTGTCCTCAACTCCGCACGCAACGACCTGCAGCATGCAGTCATGTCACAGGGTGAGATCATCTACGATCGCATCCTGTGAGGACGTCAGACGCTCCATCCTGGGCGATCTCAAGTCGGGCTTAGAGGAGGACTACTCCCGTGGTTGACGAGGCAAGGATTCTAACCAAGCTGCGGGCTAAAGCTCGAGGAATTAGCACGTATGGATAGAGGCGCCTTCCTTAGTGACTTCCGGAGCGTGGATGCAGCCAAGTACAACTTGCAGACTGTCGTCGAGGCGATGATCGACACCTGCAATCATGTTATCTCGCGCAAGAGACTCAGAATTCCAACCTCCAACGTTGAGTCTGGCTGGGAGACATTAGAGCCTTCGTGCGATCAGTAGCCGCCACTGATCGGGTGTCTCTCTGATCGCGATATGAGAGCGCAGAGAGCGGGTGCGGCGTTGGTAGGGCAGTTGGTAGGGCAGGCAGGAAACTGCATTCGCCCGACGAACCATGTTGTGAGGCCTATCCAACCATTTGCAGAAGGTGGTGCGGAAACGAAGATGAGAATCAGGATGAGCAAGTCCCTTCGTGTGCTGGCGATGTGCTGTGTCATCGTGGGACTGGCCTTCGGCGTGGCAGCGGGAGCGGACCAGCAGCTCATCGACGCCGCGAAGAAGGAAGGCAAGGCGGTGTACTACGCGAACATCACCGGAATAGAGCCGGTTCTTGACGCGTTCAAGGCCAGCTTCGGAGTGACAGCGGAGTATGTGCGCGTGTCGACGGCGGTTTACGTTCCCACGGTGCAGACTGAGTTCCAGGCCGGGAGGCTGGGAGCTGACGTGCTGCAGGGGCCCTTGCCTATACTTCAGATCCTGAAGGACGCGGGCATCCTGGGCAGCTACGTGTCGCCGGAGACGGCGAAGTATCCGGAGTGGTCGAAGGATCCTGACGGGGTGATTCAGCAATTTGGAATCGAGGCGGTCGCGCTCATCTACAACACGGAGCTTGTTAAGCCTCAGGACGTGCCCAAGTCGTACAAGGAGCTTGCCGATCCCAAGTGGCGCGACAAGATCGTGATGCCCGACCCGCTCACCCACGCGACGACCATCACATGGCTTGTGGGCCTCAAGGAGCATGTGTTCGGCAACAACGAGGCCGAGTGGAAGGAGTTCCTGAAGGGTCTGGCGGCGAACAGGCCGATGTTCGTGGCGTCGTTCAGCCCGACGCCGGGCCCGATCGAGACTGGGGAGAAGCTGATCGGGATCTCGATGCCGAAGTACATCGTGACCAGGTATCCTGCGCCGCTGGGCTGGGCGAAGCTTGACGGCGAGCCGCTGATGGGTTCGGCTAGGGGCATTGCCATCGCGAAGAACCCGAAGAACCCCAACGCCGCGAAGCTGTTCATCGACTTCTGGCTCTCGGAGGAGTCGGCACGGATCCTAGCGGAGGACGTGGGCGAGTGGGTGCTTTACGAGGGCGTGTTCCCGCCGATCGAGGGGATCACCGAGGCCGAAGTGATACCGCTGAGGGAGCTGTCGGACGAGGAGATCCAGTACTGGTCTGAGGTGTTCAGTACCATCTTCTAAGGATATCGAGGCGTAGCGAATCGCGAGTCGTGGGTCGGCGTGCTCGTGATGTGAGTTAGGCAAGCGACGCGTGGAACGCGGATCGATTCGCGAGGCGAGGCGCGAAGCGATGAATCGACGCGCTAGGACGCGGACTAAGAGAGGAAGGCTGCTTACCGGCGATGCCGGGAGGCAGCCTTCCCATTTGGCGGTTGGCGGTTGTATAGTCAGTGCAGTCCTGACAGGGCCTTGTCGGCGAGGCGGTCCGGGGCGAGATCCACCGCCTTGTGGATTCTGTCTCGCGAACGCCACAGATCTGTGGATCTCATGCTTGGCCGGTGGCGGCGGTCCAGTCTCCAGGTTTAGTGATCACCATGGGAGAGAGGAATGCGCAGCGAGTTCGCCACCAGCACTAAGGCGGTGGATAGGCCGATCATGATGAGGCCCAGTGCGGCCACTTGGCCCCAGAGGCCGTCGGTGGCCAGGCGCATTATCTGGACTGTGAGCACCTCGGTGCCGGGGCGCGAAAGCACCACCGACACGCTGAGCTCACGGATGAACATGCATGCCATCAGGATCCACGCCGATACCACGCCAGGGGCCAGCAGCGGCACCACGATGTCGCGGAGGGCTCGCAGGAAGGTGGCGCCGAAGACGCGGGCGGACTCCTCGAGCTCGGTGTGTATCTGCATGAAGGCGCTGCGCATGGGCCGCACGCCGTACGGTAGGTAGGTGCCGACGTAGGCCACGAGAAGCGCCCAGATGGTGGCGTAGAGGGGCGTGCGCACCAGGAACCACATGAACCCCACGCCGATGATCATGCCGGGGAAGGAGAAGGACAGGAACGACAGCGACTCTATGAGGGCGCTGCCGCGGCTCTTGATCTTGACGACGACGTAGGCGACGAAGATCGAGAGCAGGATGCCTAGGGTGGCCCCGACCACGGCGAGGAGGGTGGAGTTCTTGAGGGCGCGGATGATGACTGAGTTCCGAAGCACCATCTGCCAGTTGCGCAGGCTCATCATGCTGAAGGCGCGGGCGCTGGGCACCATGGTGTAGGGCACGAAGGACATGTAGACCAGGGTGAGGAGCGGAATGACGACGAGGAAGCAGAACAGCGCCAGGCACAGGATGAACAGGGGGATCCGCGCGCGGCCCAGGTGCACGATGCTGGGGCGGTAACCTTTGCCTGTGACCGTGACGAACTGCGAGCTTTCGGAGATGAGATGCCGGTAAAGGTATACGAGAACGACGGAGGTTGCCAGGACGACGAGGCCGATGGCAGCGGCCTTGCCGTAGTCGGGCGACCAGCCGACGGAGATGATCCGGTGTATGTGGGTGGTGAGGACGGTGATGCGTCCGGGCATGCCCACCATGGAGGGGACGGCGAAGGCGGCCAGGCTCCTGATGATGGCCAGCGTGAATGTGGCTAGGAAGGCTGGCTTCAGGATGGGCAGTGTGACGCGTCGCAGGGTGTAGAGGTTGGAGGCGCCGCTGACGCGGCTGGCTTCCTCCAGGGCGGTGTCGAAGGAGTACATGGCCGGCGAGATCACGAGGTACGTGACTGGCAGGTCGAGCATGCCCTCAAGGAAGATCATGCCGCCGAGGGAGTATATGTTGAACGGCGAGCGGGAGAGGCCCAGGAGATTGCGCAGGAAAACGTTCATCATGCCGTTGGTGGGGTTGAGTAGCGCGATCCACGCCGACGCGAACAGCACGTGCGGGATCATCATGGGCACCACGGGAAGGACTCGGAAGAGGCCCTTCAGCGGGATGTCGGTGCGTACGCTGAGGTAGGCTAGAAGGCCGCCGAGGAGCGTGGAGAGGGTGGCGGTGCCGAGGGAGAAGATGGCCGTGTTCAGGAGCGTCTTGGGCAGCGTCGGGTCGGTGTAGGCGGCTATGTACTTGGCAGTGGTGAACCTGCCGATGGTGCTGATTCCCTCGGAGAAGCTGCCCACGATGAGCATGACGACCGGGCCCACGGTTAGGGCGCCGACGATGAGTATGAGGAGCGTCACCAGCGCGGAGCGCGGCGAACGCGGGGGGCGCGAGGGGCGTGGGGAGCTTGGGACGCGGCTTGAGCTTGAGGTGAGCATCGGTTACGCCTCCTCCGCCGGGTCTAGTGCACGGCACCACTCGCTGTCGATGCGCAGGCGCACCCTGTCGCCCTTTCTGAGCGGGTTGTGGGACTTGATCCTCACGAGAATGCTGGCGCCGCCAACGGAGACCTGCGCTTCGTGGGCCTCTCCTGCGAACAGCAGGCTGGTGATGGTGCCCTCGAACACGTTTTCCACTGGAGACTGGGATGGGGCGGAGGCGTCGGGAGCGTCGGAGGCGTCGGAGACGTGGGGCGCCATCTCGAAAGACTCGGGCCGGGTGTAGATGGTAACCTCCGTGCCGACGGGGAGTCGCGGCGGTGCGCTGCACACGATGTTCCCCATGGCGCACGAGACGACGGCGTGGGTGTCGTCCTTGTAGCCGGTGATGGTGGCTTTGAGGAAGTTTGCGCGGCCGATGAAGTCGACTACGAACGGGTTGTTGGAGCGCAGGTATATATCTTGCGGCGTGCCACGCTCCACGATGGAGCCGGCACGCATTACGGCGATCTCGTCTGAGATGGTCAGGGCCTCCATCTGGTCGTGGGTGACGTATATGGCGGAGATGGCGAGCTCCGTCAGGAAGTGGCGCAGCTCTTGGCGCGTGCTCTCGCGGAGCTTCGCGTCGAGGTTGCTGAGGGGCTCGTCAAAGAGGATGACCTTGGGTTCGGCCACGAGGGCACGGGCCAGGGCCACACGCTGCTGCTGGCCGCCGCTGAGCTTGGTGGCCAGGCGGTTCTCGAACCCGTTGAGCTGGACGAGCTCGAGGATCTTCTTCACGCGGGCCTCGATCTCGGGCTTCGGGACCTTGCGGATTTCCAGCGGGTAGGCCACATTGCCGAACACGGTCATGTGGGGCCATATGGCATAAGACTGAAACACCATCCCGATCCCGCGGCGCTCCGGGGGAAGGGAGATGCCTTTGTCTTTGGACCAGACGACGTCGTCGCCGATGACGATCTCGCCGGAGTCGGGGGACTCAAGGCCGGCGATGCAGCGGAGGAGCGTGGTCTTGCCGCACCCGGAGGGGCCCAGGAGGGTCAGGATCCTGTTGGGAGGTGTGGAAAGGGTCACGTTGTTAAGCGCTGTTACCTTCTCGTCTTTGGAGACGAAGGTCTTTAGCAGGTTCTTGACTGTCACCATTCCTTGCACGGCGGTTAGCTCCTTTCTCAGGTAGAGCTTCCTCTTTGGTGCATATTCTCTTCGCGCCGCAGGTTTCCTGTCGGGGTTGGGAGCCGGGGCGGCTGGGGCGGTGGGACCGGTCCGGGCGGTCGTGGCGGAAAGGCGGCGGTATGGACAGTGTGGCGCGGTGCGATCGAAAAAGCTGGCCGGGCCGCTTGATAGGGAACGTACACATCTAGACATACCTAGCGGCGCTAGGTATAATATGACCATGAGGATCGACCGTGACCTTACTGCTGCGTCGGTGGTGCCGCTTCTTCTCCTCCTGCTCGAGAGGGAGGATAGCTACGGCTATCAGATTATACAGCGTATCAAGGCATCGTCGCAGCACCAATGGACCTGGTCTGAGGGGATGTTGTACCCCGTGCTCCACCGTCTGGAGCAACGGGAACTGATCGAGTCGTACCGGCGTGAGGCCACCACCGGTCGGAAGCGCAAGTACTACCGGTTGACGCAGCGTGGCCGGGTGGAGCTGGAGCGTTTGAGAAAGCAATGGGAAGTAGTGCAGAAGACCCTGAGCAATCTGGGGTTCTCAGCGCCGAGTTCGGCAGGGAAGGAAGATGTGCCACATGGATGTGGAGAGCAACATCGTTGCCTGGAAGACGGAGATAGCGACGAAGAGCCACCTCTCAGTTGAAGACTTGGCGGAGCTCGAGGACCACCTGCGCGACGAGATGGAGGAGCTTCAGGGGGCGGGCCTCTCGGAAGAGGAAGCCTTCCTGGTGGCCGCCAGGCGGATGGGGAGCACCAGCGAGTTGGCGGGCGAGTTGAGGCAGGCCAACCTCGACAAGACCTGGGCACAGCTTCCGGCATCGGAGCAGGTCGCGGCGGACGACGGCCGGCTCGAGCTGTGGTGGGTGGCGGCGGCTGCGCTGGTGGCCGCGGTGCTGGGCAAGGTGCCGCTGCTCTTCGGGGTGTCCATGGTGCAGGGGACGAGCGTGTATGCCGTGAACCTGTCGCTGTTCGTGATCCCTGTACTAATCGGCGGCTACTATGTGGTGCGACGTTTCCACGCGGGACTGCTGGTGTGGCTCGGGGTTGTGGTGGCGGCGTCCGCGGTGGCTGTCAACGTGTATCCGTTCAAGCTCGGGGGAAGCACGGAGTTACTCACGGTGTTGCACCTGCCGATGCAGCTGTGGCTTGTCTTTGGCGTGGCGTACACGGCTGGCGAGTGGCGGAACGTGCGTCCGGTGTGGGATTTCGTCAGGTTCACTGGTGAGTTTGTGATCTATTGCATGCTCATAGGCCTCGGCGGCGTCGTGTTCATGATGCTCACGATGTTCTTCTTCTCAGCTATTGGGCTGCAGATCGAGGATGTGCTGGTAGAATGGGTGGGCTTCAGCGGCCTGTTGGGCATACCTGTGGTGGCGGCGTACCTGGTGGAGAAGAAGCGCAGCTTGATTGAGAACATCGCCCCGGTTCTGGCGCGCATCTTCATCCCGATGTTCCTGGTGATGATGGTGGCGTTCATTGTGGTGGCGTCAGCCAGGCTTGAGATGCTGGCGGAGAACAGGAACCTGCTGATCATCGTGGACTTGTTGCTGGCGCTGGTGACTGGAATGGTGCTGTATGACCTGTCCGCGCGGAGGACCGATGGGCCCTTCACGTGCGTGGACCTGCTGAGCCTGACGCTGATGCTGGCTGCGCTGGTGATCGACGTTATGGCGTTGGGAGGCATCGTGGCGAGGCTGAGCCAGTTCGGGTTCAGCCCCAACCGGGTGGCGGCACTGGGCGAGAACATCTTGCTGCTGGTGAACCTGGCGGGTTTGGCGTATTTCTATGCGCGCTTCGGGCGCGGCAAGGGCAGCCAGCGTGATATCCTGGCGTGGCAAGTGCGGCTGATGCCGTGGTATTTCGCGTGGATGGCCTGGGTGGTGTTCGCGCTGCCGCCGCTATATCGCTTCATCTAGGTGCGGCATGCGGCTAGTGGATGGGGCGCGGTGAATGGGGCGGGGCGAACGGGGCGGGGCGAACGGGGCGGGACGCGGTGTCGAAGCGGCAGTGCACGACTGGCAGTGCGCGACTTGTAGGGTTGTTGGCGGCTTCGATGGTCCAGCCTCGGCGGATTATGGAAAGGAAGGCTGTGATGCGTGATGTGCTGCATCACAGCCTTCACGGTCACTTGGCCTTGGCGCCGGTGTAGATGAGGATGGCGTCGCGGAAGAACTCGGCCTTGCCGGGCTGACCCTGGTCGTAGTAGGCGCGGAAGCGCTCGTCTTCGACATACATCTGGGCAAGGCCAGCGTGGGCTTCCTTGGAGTAGCCGTCCCACCAGATGCTCAGCCACTGGCGATGCAGGTCGGCGGCCTTCTGGGCCAGGTCGCCGGCGGGATCACCGGTGGCGAAGGCTGCGTCAAGCGTTGACTGCACCTCGGCGGCCAGGCGGGTGGATTGCTCGTACTGCTCTGGCGTCATGGACATGACGCGGGCGTTGGACTTCTCCACGGCGTCGTCGCCCCAGCGCTCGCGGACCTCTTTTCCGTACTTTGCCTCGTTCTCCTCGATGAGCTGGCGCTTGAAGCCTTCGAACTTCTCTTTGTCGGACATGGTGCCCCTCCCTTCGATGGTGGCGATGGTCTTGTCGACGTTGGCGATGAGCAGGTCGAGCTGCGCGCGCCGCTGGAGTAGGGCCGCGCGGTGCTGGCGCAGGGCGGCCGCCCGGTCGAAGGACGGGGCGGTGACGATGGCCTTGATGCTGTCGAGGGGCATGCCGAGCTCCCTGTAGAAAAGGATCTGCTGCAGCATGTCGACCTGGGCGTCGCCATACAGGCGATATCCGGATTCGGTTGTGCCCGCCGGCTTGAGGAGCCCGATTTCGTCGTAGTAGCGCAGGGTGCGCGGACTCACGCCGGCGAGCCGAGCGAGCTCTTGGACTGTGTATTCACTGCGTTTCGTGGGTATCGCCTCCCGACAAGGCAATGATAAACCTTTACGTTACGTTAAGGTCAACACCGATGTGGACATTTTCGCAGAACGGTCGCGGCGGGGCAAGGGGATAGGGCCAGATGGCAGTGAAAGCGGCTGTGGTTGGTGGCGCGAGGGAGTGAGTTCTCGTCTGGATACGAATCTTGGGACTCGACCCCCCAGAGTAACCTGTGCTTCCTTGACTCACGTCCTGAGATATCAGCATCTAATTGCTGCTCACGGGTCCAAGATTGTGCTGAAGTCGTTGGAGCCGGGGAAACAGATCAAGGATGCTGGAAACCTTGCTCTGATGGCAAGTGGATACGATTCCGAAGCGGCAGCCCGAGAGGAAGGAGTTAAGCTTCAGGATGTCCTTCGTATTGTGTTTGCTAGGGCCAGATGCGGCGTGGACTTCGGTGATGGAACCGGACCGCGGACAGGCCTCACCGAACACGGACGGGAATTGCTCAGGTCCACGTGTATGAAGGAGATGGACCTAGCGCCAGACACTCCGATATTGGGTGACTCCATGGGGCTGACCGTATTCAAGACTCAGCCGCAGCCGAGGTTTGTCTGGTTCACGGCCCGTGGCGTGATAGCGGAGCCGAAGGATGCATTCTGTGATTCCGTTTCTCGTGTGTACAACGCGCGCTTTGAACTTTCGGAGGAACAGCGATTGGCATACAGCGTGTTTGCGTCTTCTTTCGATCAGGAGCCCAATACTAGACTGGTTACGCTGGTGACCGCCGTCGAGTGCTTGATACGCCGTCAGCGTCGTTCCAAGATCGCACTCGAACACATCGACCGACTTCTAGAGCAAACAAGAAACTCGACCCAATAATGGCCGTGGTGAGTAGCTCTAGGTAAGCGGGGGAAGACCGACGAGTATAGCCCATCGTGAGAAGGTGCACCGAATCATGTGAGACCGTTGCGGCTCTCGTCAGCTAGCCCCGCGGGTTCTCGTGCTCTTCCGCCGGCGCTCCCGTTGTTCCGTCCGGTGCCTGCTCGAGTACCCTGATGGATATCTCGAACCTGTGCGTGGTGGGGTTGAAGCCGATGGCGGCAACAACGCCGTCTGCAGGGCTCACCACGGGGCCGCTGAAGTCAGGTGCCAGGCCGAGGGCCTGGCCGCGCGAGATCCTGTCTCCAAGTTGAACGTTGACCCCGCCTGTGGCCTCGACTTCCACTTCGATCGCCGCGCGCTCGGGTTGCGCGCAGGCTCGCTTCTCAGCGTCGTCGTCGCCGCCGCCAGCGTGGCTCTTGCAGGCCATATGATGCCGCCTCCTTCGCGGCGTAAGTGCCGCTGCTTTGGAAAAGGCCGGGGCGCGCTGGCTGTTGTTTGCGCAACGCGCCTCCGGCATCAGCATTCTGGTGGTGCGTGGCGATGGCCGGCGCGAGCCCGGCTACTGCATCGGCCACTCCACCTCGGCCGCGGCGGCGAGCTTGGCTGGGATCTCGGTGTTGTCCATGACACCGTCGAACAGCTCGGCTCCAGGGCCAAGAGCATACAGAGGCACGGGGTTGCCGGTGTGGCCGCCTGACGACGGGCTCTTGATCTGAACTTCAGCCGATACGATGCCCACGTCTATCCTGTCGGCCAGCACTGAGCCGACGGCGTAGCCGATCTTGTACGAAGCCTGCCCGAACATGGACTGGATCAGTGCGATGTCAGCGTCTGTCAGGTCGTTGATACCTGCAAGCGCGTCGAACACAGCGCGGATGCTGGCTTCGTCGAAGGAATTGCCGTCTTCAGCCGTCTTGAACTGCAACGCCATGTATTCCGGCGACACCTTGAACTCCTTCATGCGCTCGTAATTGAGGGGTTCCGTGGCTGACAGGCCCATGGTGTCGTGGTCGGCCGTGACTATGACCAAGGTGTTGCCGTCCTTCTTTGCGAACTCGTAAGCCAGCGCCACCGCTTGGTCGAAATCGTCCAACTCCGCGACGACTCCGTGCAGGTCGCCGGCGTGGGCGGCGTGGTCAATCCGGGAGCCCTCGATCAGCAGGAAGAAGCCGTTCTCCTTGGCCGCGAGGATGGACAGTGCCTTCTCAGTCATCTCGGTCAGGGTGGGCTCGTCGGTGCAGAGGTAGATCCGATCGAGCTGGTAGTTCATGTAGGACGGGTGGAACAGCCCCAGTATCCGGTCGCCCTGAGCCTGCTCTAGGCCTAGGCGATCGGTCACGACGTCGTAGCCCATGGCCTCGGCTTCGGCCATCAGGTTCCTGCCGTCGGTGCGTTTGCCGTCCTCGATGCCGGCTGGGCGGAACTGGTCGCGCCCGCCGCCGAGAAGCACGTCAAGGCCCTTCTCGAACTGCTGGAGCGCGATCTGCTCCGACCCGCCGCGGGTGTTCCAGTGCGCGGAGAAGCCGGCCGGCGTGGCATCGTACACCGTGTTGGTGACCACGATGCCTGCCGCCTTACCTGCCGCCTGCATGGCCTCGAGGATAGTGGGAAGCGCTGTGCCGTCGGGGAGCATCGCGATCATGCCGTTGTTCGTCTTGTGGCCGGTGGCGATGGCTGTGGCTGCGGCTGCCGAGTCGGTGACCAGGGCGTCAAGTGAGTGCGTTGTTACGATAGCCACGTGCGGGAAGTGCTCGAAGGTGAACCGGCCGTCGGGCCCCTTCAGGGCGTTGCGGGAGATCTGGATCGCGCCGAACCCCATTCCGTCTCCGATGCACACGATGACGTTCTTCGCTCCCGCCGCCGCGGCGCCCAGAGTGCAGGCGATGGCCACCGCGATGGCCAGGGCGAACACCAGTAGCAACCTTGAAGACAGTCTTCTCATGAAGTGCACCTCCTCAACCCATGGATCTACAGTTGCCTTCCTTCTACGGCATGGAGACTAGTCCTGCCGCAGCGGGGGCGGCGTTCGTTCGCGAAAGTCTGAGGCGTGGTCATGCGGTACGCTTCCCGCGCAGACTGCGTGCCAGTTGTTACCGGGCATGGGCGATGGTTCTTCGCCCACGATGGAAACCCCGAGGGAATGCCGCGCGTCATAAACGTAGCAGAGCAGGGAGGGACGCGAAGTGAAAGCTACGACACTGATCGGCATCGGCCTGGCGCTGGTGCTGGTGTTGGGACTTGCCGGAGGAGGCGGCGGGCCGAGTCAGGAGGTTCCCGCCGAGGAGCCCAGGGAGGCTGCGATGGAGGAAGCGGAATTGGCGCTCGATGACGAGGCAACGATGGCCCTGGTGCGGGCGAACAACGATTTCGCCTTCCACCTCTATGCGGCGCTGGAGTCTCGCGAGGGCAACCTCTTCATCTCGCCGTACAGCGTTTCGTCGGCGTTGGCCATGGCCTTCGCCGGTGCCAGGGGTGAGACCGCAGCACAGATGGCCGAAGTTCTGCGCTACTCGGCGGTTGCCGAGCAGCTCCAGCTCCACACGGCTTTCGCCGCGCTCAACAGGGCGTTGGGCCGCGAGGGCGAGGGCTACAGGCTATCCGTCGCCAACGCGCTGTGGGGCCAGGAGGGCGCCGACTTCTTCAGTGAGTATATCGACATCGTCGACAAGTACTATGGCTCAGGAATCAACACTGTAGACTATACCAACCGGACAGAGGAAGCCCGGCTCACGATAAACCGGTGGATTGAAGACAGGACCGGCGGCAAGATAGTGGACATGCTCCAGCCCGGCAGCTTGAGCCCCCTGACGCGCTTGGTGCTTACCAACGCCGTGCACTTCAAGGGCCAGTGGACGAACAAGTTCGTGCCGTCTGACACCCGGGTGGGAGCGTTCTACCTCTCCGAGAGTGAGCAGGTGGATGTGCCGTTCATGCGGCAGACTGAGGATTTCCAGTATGCCGACATCGGGCACGCGCAGGTGTTGGAGCTGCCGTACGGCGACGGCCAGCTGGCTATGATGGTGGTGCTCCCCAAGGCCGGCGTGGGCCTTGCGGAGGTCGAGGCTGAGCTGGTTGCTGGCGGCCTGGAGCCGGTTGTGGAGATGCTGTCGGAGCGCAGGGTGAGCGTCATCCTGCCGCGCTTCAAGGTCGAAGATGAGCTTGCCCTGGGCGAGGTTCTCCGCGAGCTCGGCATGGTGGATGCGTTCGACGAACGCCGTGCCGACTTCTCCGGCATGTCCAGCATGGAGCTGCACATATCCGAGGTCATGCACAAGGCCTTCATCGACGTGGACGAGGAAGGGACAGAGGCTGCCGCCGCCACCGGTGTGGTGATGACCGTCACGTCAGTGAGGGTCGATGAGCCCGTGGAGTTCAGGGCTGACAGGCCGTTCTTCTTCGCCATCCGCGATGTGGAGTCCGGAAGCGTGCTGTTCATGGGCAGGGTGACGGACCCGCGATAGCGCTGGGATGGCCCCAACCCGGTGTGACCACTGACTAGAGTGGAAACGCGACCGTGTCGGCCGCCAGGCCGACACGGTCGCTTCGGCTTTGATAGCTTCGTTGGCCTCGGTGACTTCGTGAGGGTGCTGGCCCCGAGCGCGAACCGGTGGTCGCTACTTAACAGGACATAACAGGAATGTGTCGAATATTGTAACTGTAAGCAAACCAATAGGAATTACATATGTTGGCTGAATCCGATATCACGCGGCTTCTCATCAGCCGCTGGTCAGGGAGGATCGACGAGATGAAGGGTCATCGGATCCACGCTCTGGCTGGGTTGGCCGTGGCTGCGGCGGTGTTCGTGCTGGCGTCGACCGGCGTGGCAGGAGGCGCTGCGGACGGAAGCGCGGGAATTGGGGCGCTTTTCAACGTCGGGATGGGCGCCAGGGCGCTGGGCATGGGCGGCGCGTTCGTCGCTGTGGCGGATGATGGCTGCGCCATCTACTACAATCCAGCCGGGCTAGCGTTCATCGATGGCAACCACGTTACGTCCTTGTATTCCGACTTGTTTGGGGCTGGCGCCTACGTTGGACTGGGTTACGCCAGGCCTAACCTGGGGGCGTCGGTCGTCGGCCTGATGTCAAGCGTTGAGGGATCGGACGAGTTCGGAAATCCCACCGAAGTGTTCAGCTATCGCGAGGGGGCCGTCGCGGCAGGCGGCGCGTACGCCTTCGGGAGCGTCGCGGTGGGAGGCGCGGCGAAGCTCTATGCGCAGGGCACCGATGGCAATCCCGGTTACGGCTTCACCGGCGACTTCGGTGTGATGGTGAACGTGCCGGGGGCGTTGCGGTTCAAGGCAGGCGCCGTAGTGCGAAACGCGGTGGGATCGGTGGGGTTCCACAGCGGGCACGAGGATCCGTTCCAGCGGAGCTTTGCGGTGGGAGTGTCAGCCAGGCCCGCGGATGGGTTCGTTGTGGCGGCTGACTTCGATATTACCGGCTCGACGGGCAAGGTGGGTGCTGAGTATTGGCTGGTGCCGTCTGTGGCTGTGCGAGCAGGCGCCAACGTCAACGCCGAAGGCGAGTTCGGGTTCGCCGCCGGCGCCGGGTTCGAGGTCGGAGGGTTCACCATCGACTACGCTTACCAGTTCAACCCGGGTTACCTTCCGGATACGCATTGGCTGTCGTTGGGATTCTCGTTCTAGCCGATTCGCTGATTCACCGCTGCGCCGCTCTGCCGATCCACGGATCCCGTCGGCGCGATGGAGACGGGGGTTGAGGCGTAGAGGCAGTTCCGTGCGCATGATATCCGAGGTGGAAAAACGTGAGCAGGAGGAAGCGATGCGCTTCCTCCTGCTGCACAACCAGTAGAAACACCCGGATTCGCGGGATCAGGGGCTTGACCGGGTCGGCGACACAGGACCGGCGCTTGCAGTGCCCTGGCTGCTGTGGCCTGCGTCTGTCTGTCAGGCGGTTCAGCCTGTATAGCCCGCTAGAAGCTGTAGCAACTAACCGGCCACATCTCTCGTAACAACGATATGGACTCTCCGGGCTCCTCCGCGAACTCCGCTGATCTCGGTGCCCATTGCCTCCCAGGCAATGTAGTCATCAGCGTCCTCGTCTGGGTCCATCACCCCGATCATGAAAACGGTCTTCCTGTACCCTACAGAAGGACCCAGCTCGAGTGTCCCGACGTCGAACAGGTAGGCGATGTCCACCCCTAAGCTGTTGACGCGCCCGAAAGTATCCAGGTACTCGCCTGATTCGCCCTCCATTTCCACCGTGGTCTTGGTGACTTCCGGTGCCGCGAAAAAGCCGCTGACCTTCCACCGCCCCGCCCTCAGGCCCATTGCGAAGCGAAGGACCGGCGCCGAAGCCCAGAGCTCCTGCGACATCAGTTCGCCGTCGAATTCGACGTATTGGGTGAAGTTGTACTCTCCCAGCTGATAGGCGACTTCGCCAGCCAGCTTCATCTCCTCACAGGCATTGCGCTCCAAGAAGTAGCACAGGTGTTTTCCACTGTTCGCTACTATAGCATGGGTGCAGCGCCCGGCCGCACGCACGGCGCCGCCGCCTACAGGCCCAGGTAAGCCTTCTTCACCTCCGGGTTTTCTGCAAGGCTCTGCCCCGTTCCCGACATCACTATGCGGCCAGTCTGGAGTACATAGGCTCTGTCAGCCATAGCCAGTGCCTTCTCGATCTTCTGCTCCACCATGAGCACCGTGACGCCGCGGTCCCGGATCTGGCGCAGCACCTGCAGCACCCTGTCTACCATGATAGGCATCAACCCTAAGGAGATCTCGTCCACCATGATCAGCTTGGGCCTGCTCATCAAGCCGCGCCCCACGGCGAGCATCTGCTGCTCGCCGCCTGAGAGCGTCTCGGCCTTTTGAGCGCGCCTGTCCTTCAGCACCGGGAAGATCTCATACACTTCCGCCAGCGCTTCCGCCACCTGGTTGCTGTCGGTTACTATGTGCGCGCCAAGCAGGAGATTGTCTTCGACGGACATCTTCGAGAACACGTGTCGCCCTTCAGGCACGTGCGCGATGCCCAGCGCAGTGATGTCGTGCGCGCGCGTGCCGACGATGTTCCGGCCCATGAACGTGATCTCGCCGGCCATCGGGCGTATGAGCCCCGACACCGCGCGCAACACCGTCGACTTGCCGGCGCCGTTAGAGCCCACTATCGCCACGATCTCGCCCTGCTCCACGTGGAAGCTGACGTCGAACACCACCGGCACGCCCTCGTACCCTGCCCGCAAATGCTTAACCTGCAACATTGTAGCTATCCCCCAGATACGCCTTGATCACCCGCTCATCGCAGGCCACCTCGGCTGGCGTTCCTTCCATGATCTTGCGGCCGGAATCGAGCACCACCACCCGGTCGGATATGGGCATCAGGGCCTCCATGATGTGCTCCACCACCACCAGGGTGATGCCGGTCTGCTTGAGTAGGAGGCAGAGGTCCATGGCCTCTCTTATCTCTGTTCTGTTAAGACCGGCCATCGTCTCATCCAGCATCACCAGGCGTGGCTGGGTGGCCAGCGCCCGCGCTATCTCCAGGCGCTTCTTGTCTGCGATGGTGAGACCGCCGGCCTGCTTATCCGCAAGCCCCGTCAGGCCCGTGAGCTCCAGGGAGCGGTGGGCGAACTCCGCAGCTTCCTTAGCGCTGCGGGCCTTTAAGAACGCCGCGGTGAGGACGTTCTCGAACACTGTCATGTCGCGGAAGGTGTGCACGATCTGGAAGGTGCGCACAAGCCCCAGCCGCGCCACCTCGTACGGCGGGCGGCGCGTGATGTCGACGCCGGCGAAGGTCACCCTGCCCGATGTGGGCTGCAGGAAGCCGGTGACGCAGTTGAAGCAGGTGGTCTTGCCGGCTCCGTTGGGGCCGATGAGGCCCACGATCTCGCCGGGATACACGCTGAAGCTGACGTCGTCGTTGGCCATGAGGTTGCCGAATTTCATCGTGAGGCCGTTCACCTCAAGCAGCGGTTCCTGCTTTGCCTGCATCTGGCGTCACACCTCCCTTGCTGGCGCGGCTCGAAGCGGCCCTCACCAGGCCGATGATGCCCTGCGGCTGGAAGCAGGCGACGATCACTATGAGAGTGCCGAAGATGATCAGGTCGATCCCGCGGCCCGTTCCGCCGAAGGCTACCCTGGTGTATTCGGACAGCGGAATCAGTATGGCTGACCCCAGCACCGGCCCCCAGATGGAGCCGAGCCCGCCCAGCACGGTAAGGAGCACGATCTTGATGGATATCGACGTGGCGAACACCATGAACGGGTCAATGTAGAGGATGTACTGGGCGTACACCGACCCGGCCACCGACGCCAGCGCGGCGCTGAGCACCATGGCAGCGAGCTTGTTCCGGGCAGGGTCGATGCCAATGGCCATCGCCGCCTCCTCGCTGCCGCGGATGGCCTTCAGGCGGAAACCAAACTTCGACCGGCTCACGTAGTGGAATGCCAGCGCGCACAGGGCAAACACCGCGATGGATATGTAGATGTAGGGAAGCTTCGAGGAGTGAAACTGGAACGTTGTCAGCCCCTCCTTCGCCACGGGGATTATGATCCCGGTGGCGCCCTCCACCCACCTCCAACTCACGAAGAGCTGCATCACGATCTCGCCCACTGCCTGGGTTGCCACGGCGAAGTAGTGCCCTTTCAGCCTGAACACGGGGTAGCTCACGACCACGGCTAGGGCGGCTGAGAGCGCGACCCCCACCAGCACGCCCACCCAGGGGGTTACGCGGAACTTGAACCAGGCCATGGCCGCGCAGTAGGCGCCGATGCCGAAGAAGCTGGCGTGGCCGAAGGACGTCTGGCCCGCAAGGCCCGTGACGATGTTCCAGGCCTCGCCCAGGGCCGCATATATGAGGAACATCACGATGACGTGGTGTACGTTGACATTGCTCGTGAGCAGCGGAAGCACGCACAAGGCGCCCACCAACACGAGGAGCGCCGTGCGCTCTCTAGCGGCATTGTTCTGCAATCATACCACCACCTTGTCACCAACCGAATAGTCCCTTTGGCCGCAGCTGCATCACTATCAGGTATATCAGGAAGACCACCGTGTACTTGAACTCTGTGCCCAGGTAGAAGCCGCCCAGGGACTCCGCCAGGCCCACTATGACGCCGGCTTGGACGGCTCCGCGGATGTTCCCGAAGCCCCCGAGCGCCACGATGACGAAGGCCAGCGTGCTGTATATCGCGCCGGACTCGGGGTATATGGGGAAGAAGGTCGAAAGCAGCGCGCCGGCAACGCCCACGCAGGCCCCGCCGAGGCCGAAAGTGAAGGCGTAGACCTTCTCCGTGTCGATGCCCATGAGTTGGGCGGCGCTGCGGTCCAGCGATGTGGCCTGGATCGCCCGGCCCATCCTGGTGCGGCTGATGTAGTAGAACACAGCCATGGTCATCAGCACGCTACCGATGGCCGAGGCCAGCTGTGGCAGGCCGAGTACCATGGGGCCGAGCAGCAGGCGCCTGTTGCTGAGGATCGTCTCCGGAAGATACCTGTAGTTCGCGCTGAAGGCGAACTGGGCCAGGTTCCGCAGCGCGAGGCTCAGCCCGAAAGTGGCCAGGAGCGCCGTGAGGCCTGGGGCGTCCACCACGCGCCTGATGATCACCTTGTAGGTGAGGTAGCCCAGGAGGAAGATGAGGGCTAGTTCCAGGGGCCATGAGAAGAGCGGGTCGATTCGGAACAGCGTGCGCATCCAGTAAGCCGAATACATGCTTATCATCAGGAACTCGCCGTGGGCGAAGTTGATGACGTCCATCACGCCCCATATGAGACCGAGACCCACGGCTACCAGTCCGTATACGCAACCCATGATGACCCCGCTGGCTATGAGCTGTGGGAGCAAGAGATCACCTCCAACTGTTGACGGACGATGCGGGGGACTCAGGTTTCCGCAGCTACTCAAAGGATCTCGGACCGCCGGACTCCCGAACGTTCCCCGAAGTGGGACGCGTGGGATGCCGGCGGTCCGGTCCGATTGGCGTGCGTTACTTGCCTTACTTGCCTATGTCGCCGCTCCTACCGCCGGTTTGTGCAGGCGAACGTTAGCGCCTGTTCCACGGGGGGAACGCAGGTATGGCTTCAGCCGTGGCCCACTCCTCAGGGAACACGGACTCGTACTCGCCGTTCTGCACCTGCACCATGACGGAGGCGGAGTACATGTTCTGGCCCTTCTCGTCGAAGGCGATCTTGCCGGACACGAAGTACGGAGCGTCGAAGGTAGCCGTCTTCAGGATCTCCATGACTTTGCCTGGATCCGTGGTGCCGGCCATGTTGATGGCGTCGGCGATGATCATGGCGGAGGCGAAGTCCTCGATGGTGGGCCCGTCGATGTCAACGCCGGACTTCGGCTTGTATAGCTCGTTGATCTGTCCGGCAACGGTCAGCTTGCCGAACAGGGGCGCGCAGATGGCGTTGGAGCCGGAGAAGTACTCGGCGTCCTTGCCCAGGTTCACCACGAACATGGGATCCTGGAAGCCGCCGCAGTAGTTCACCACTGCTTTGGGGGTGACGTCGAACTCGTGGTACTTCTTGACGAACTGGGTTATGTCGGCGATGTAGGACGCGTGGAAGATGGCATCCAGGCGGGCGGCCTTGACTCGCTGGACCTCGGTGTCGACGTTGGTCACCACCGCGGGGTACTTGATCTTGGCCACCAGCTCAAAGCCATCCTTCTGGTAGACTGGGATCCACTTGTCCACCATCTCCGCGGCGTGCACACCGTACTCGTTGTCAATGTAGACAACGCCTACGCGCTTGATCCCAGCGTTGTGCTTCTCGTTGAGGAACTTGAGGAAGTCGAAGAAGAACTTCGTCTCCATGTCGTCGTTGGGCGCGATCCGCGTGAACCACTGGAGCCCGTACTCGGTGAGCGAGGCCGAGCTGGATGATCCGCAGACGAAGGGGATCTGGAACCTCTCAGCCACCTGGCTGGCGGGCTTGGTGGCGGAGCTCTGGTAGCAGCCTATCAGGGCGACGACCTTCTCGTTCTGGATGAGGCGCTCAGCCTCTGACTTGGCTATCTCGGGGTTGCCCTGATGGTCGGCGAAGACGAACTCCACCTTTGCGCCGCCTAGGTTGGGCAGGCCGGCAGTGGCCGCGAGGGGCATGTTGATCTCAGGATGCGGGTTGTTGATGATCTCCTGTGCCACCTCTACGGCGTATTTTAGCTTGACTCCAGTGGCGGCCGACGCCCCCGTCAGCGGGAAGATAGCGCCGATCTTCACCACCTGTTCGGCAGCTCCGGTGCCGCAGCTGACCAGCAGAGCCGCCAGGACCATGCACAAGGCCATCGTTGTAAGGCGTCTCCTCATGAAAGTCCCTCCTAACAGTATTGGTGTTCAGGAGTACGAAGGCACTGAATAGGGATTCTATGGTCTAGCATGCCAATCCTTCCCGCAAAATTCGACAAATCTCGAAAAACGGATGGAAGGACGTGGCCTCCTCGCCGCAAGCGACGCGCCGACTCGTGGCGCTCTCATGCTGCGGGCTAGCTCAGAGGGGTGGGTTCGTTATGAAACGGGGGGTCTTTCGTGATGATTTCGGGGGTGGGGGCCCGTCTTTCGTAACGAAATCGACATAATGGTCTCGGAAGACGGGAGTGGGGGCGCCGCGAGACGATCTGGCGGTTTCGGATCGGCAGGTGGCGACGCGCTGAGCTGGGCGTCTTCAGTGTAAGAAAAAGGCTGGCTTGCGGTGACGGGGCGGGGTGTTGGCTTTGTGTTAGTTATGCGACAATGTATGGGGACCGTGGCCCGATTTCGTTACGGATGCCCGTGCAATTGTAACGTCCTCGCCTGGTGGGCTAACGCGTCAGCATGAGGCCATGATGAGGCAATGCCAGGCGTCCCTCGGCGCATGGGGGAACACGGCACCTACCGCGGCGCATACAGAGCGGCGACGCGGCCGCCGAAGATCGCTTCGATGATGACGTCGCGCACTATGCGGAGGCTATCGGGGCTGCATTTGTCGATGGTGTCGGCGGTGGTGTGCCAGTACGGGTAGTCGAAATCGATGATGTCGATGGACGGGATTCCCCGCTCCATGAACGGGATATGGTCATCGACGACGTAATGCCGTACGTTCTCACGGAACACGGACGCGTGGCCGAGGGCGGCCGCTCCTTCCCATATCGCCGAAACCAGGTCAGGGTGGCGGGATACCGAATAGCCTTCCTCATATATCGTGAGGTCGGCGTCGCCCACCATGTCCAGAAGGATCATGCACATGACGTCGGCAGGGTTGATTGCGGCCGCGAACTGCCGTGACCCCAGGAACATGGTGCTGGTGCTAGTGCCGAAGTCCTCGCCGTCGAAGAACGCCAGCATGACGGGGAAGGGCGGGCGCCGCGTCGCCAGCACTCCGGCCAGCTCCAGCAGCACCGCCACCCCGGAGCCGCCGTCGTTTGCGCCTGTGATCGGCATGGAGCGCTTGAGCGGGTCGGGATCCCAGTCTGCCATGGGGCGGGTATCGAAATGGGCGCCGATGAGCATGTAAGGCGCAGATGGCAGGGCCGTGGGCTGGCTAGAGGTGCGAGCGGCCGCGGCCGCGACCGCGGTCGCGGTGTCGGTCTGGGCCTCGGCCGCATCCGCTGTCGGTCCCGGCAGGAAAAGGCCTGCGACGTTTCGCATGGGGATGGCTGCTCCATCATGGAAGTAGGTGAAGTCCTGCACCAGCACCCTGTCGGCCAGCCTCCCCAGCTCTTCCTGGAGGAACCGGATGAGCCTGCTGTGGCCATCGGAACCCGGGTTACGCGGGCCGAGGCTCACCTGGTACTCCAGGTACCACCAGGCATCGCGTGGCGTAGGCGCTTCCTGCGCGGCCCATCCGGGCGCCGCGAAGATGGCCAGTGCCAATGTCAGAACTGCTGCCAGCGCCAGGCTGGGGAACTTCATCGCGAACACCTCACATGCCATAGCTCCTTCCGCCGCGTCCACTGCGAGCACCATGGCATTGAGAGTATTAAACACGGCCGACAGACCTCCTTCCCGCGCGCCGCGCCAGGACAGAACATTGCAGTATATGCTTGTTTACGCCCGATTGGCACGATATGGACATACTGAGATAAGGCAAGGCATGCCCATCACTTTGCACCAATTTTGCTAGTGCGTTCTGTCACAATTGTGTGGCAGACTCCCTGTGGACGTGCTAATATCTAGGTGGGTGCCAATACACTTTTGAAAGGGTGTTTATGTGATGAAGAAGGTTCTAGCTCTCATCATGGTTGCAGCGGCAGTCCTCGCCGTCGCCCTGTTGCCTTCTCTGGGAACTGCGGCTGAGGCTCCGGTGAAGCTTGGACTGGGTCATGTCACCTCGATCGCCAGCTCCAAGGACAAGACTGTCGCCGCCAACGGCAGCGTCACTCCGGCAATGGCCCAGGTCGACACGGTCTTCGCGGCAGTGGCGTTCGATGCAGCCGGCAGGATCACTCATGTGAGCATTGAGACTGCTCAGACCAAGGTTAACTACGATGCCGACATGAACGTCACGAGCGACCTGAGCGCTCCTGGCAAGACCAAGAAGGAGCTCGGAGACGATTACGGCATGCGCCGGGCATCTGCCATAAAGAAGGAATGGTTCGAGCAGATCGCGGAGTTTGAGAAGTGGATGATCGGCAAGACCGTCGACGAGGTCAAGAACCTCCCGGTCAAGAGGCGCGACGCCTCGCACACCCACGTTCCGGATGTCCCCGAACTGACCTCCACCGTTACCATCACGGTGCAGGACTACATCGCCGCTGTAGTTGAGGCCTGGGAGACCGCAAGGCCTGTGGCACCTGGCGGCGTGAAGCTCGGCCTTGGCCATGATATCTCCATCGCGAAGTCGACCTCCAGCGCAGCCCAGGTGGACCTCACCATGGCAGCCGCCCTGTTCGACAAGGACGGTAAGGTCGTTGAAGTGATCATCGATACCGCTCAGACCAAGGTTGCCTTCGACGCCGACGGCAAGGTCACCACGGACAAGGCCGGCGAGTTCCTCACCAAGAAGGAGCTCCAGGACGGCTACGGAATGCGCAAGGCTTCGTCCATCAAGCGCGAGTGGTTCGAGCAGATGCTCGACTTCGAGAAGTGGATGCTCGGCAAGACCGTCGACGAGATCACGTCCCTGCCCACCAAGAGGCGCGACGCTTCGCACGTGGCGGTTCCGGACGTCCCCGAGCTCACCTCGACCGTAACCATCACCGTTGAGGGCTACCTCGCGGCGCTGGCTGAGGCTTACGAGAACGCCCAGTAGCCGCAGTTGTCCGCGTTCGCGCAGGCGCGCTTGCGTGGGCAATTGATAAACCTGGCCTCCCCGTCTTATGATAGGGGAGGCCCTTCATTTCTCTAGATTGTATATACGGTGATGCCATTGCGACATCGAACTGCAAGATTGGTGGCAACTGTCGTTCTCCTGGCGGCGCTGGCCGGCTCCGCGGCGCTGGTATATCGCGCTCGACACGCCAACCCCTTCGCTGGCTACCAGAAGTACAGCGAAAGCTTCTTCGATGCGTTCGACACCGTCACCACCGTGGTTGTGTACGCGAAAAGTGAGGCCGAGTTTCGGACCTATTACGACATCGTCGAGAGCCGGTTCCGAGAGTTGCACCGGCTGTACGACATCTACAACACGTACCCAGGCATCAATAACTTGAAGACTGTCAACGACAACGCCGGGGTACGCCCCGTTGAGGTTGATCAGCGCATCATAGACCTGATCGAGTCCGCCAGGGAGTGGCGCGAGCGCACCGGCGGGAAGGCCAACATCGCCATGGGGGCGGTGCTGCGGATCTGGCATGACTACCGCGAGCACGGCCGCGACTTCCCTGACGAGGCCAGTCTGCCGCCTATGGAGGAGCTGGTGAAGGCGGCGAGGCACACCGACCTGGAGAAGGTTGTGGTGGACAAAGAGGCCGGCACAGTCTATCTGGAAGATCCGGAGATGAGCCTCGATGTGGGGGCCGTGGCCAAGGGCTACGCCACCGAACTGGTGGTCAGGGAGCTAGTTGCGGCCGGCCTGAAGTCGGGAATGGTCAGCGCCGGCGGAAACGTGCGGGCCATAGGCATGCCCTTCGACGGCGTCAGGAAGCGATGGGGCGTGGGGATCCAGGATCCCGACAAGTTCGTGTTCGCCGACGACGCGCTGCTTGACGTCGTGTACATCAACGACGCATCGGTGGTGAGCTCCGGCGATTACGAGCGCTATTACATCGTGGACGGAGAGGTGTATCACCACCTGATCGACCCGGACACGCTTATGCCGGCGGAGCACTACCGCGCCATAACGGTGGTGACGGAGGATTCGGGGCTCGCGGACTTCCTGTCGACGGCGCTGTTCCTGATGCCTTACGAGGAGAGCCGCGCGGTGGCGGATTCCCTTGACGGCGTGGAGGCTCTTTGGGTGATGCCTGATGGCGAGGTCCGCGTTACAGAAGGATTAGCCCCGCTGCTGCGGAGCAACGGGGCTTCAGGCGCTACGGCGGCCAGCACTACTCAGAGAGGCTCTTGAAGGTGAGGAACCAGTCCTTGCACTCCCAGCCTTCCTTTGCGGCCTTCTCGACTCGGGCGTCGGCCTTGCCGGTGGTGCTGGGCGCAGGCACGATCACCTTGTCCCCCGGACGCCAGTCGGCGGGGGTGGCAACCTTGTGCTCGTCTGAGGTCTGCAAGGCGATGAGCAGCCTCTTGATCTCGTCGAAGTTGCGGCCAGCCGAAGCCGGATAGTACATCAGGGCGCGCACTATGCCGTTGGGGTCGATGAAGAACACCGCGCGCACCGCCGAAGTCTCGCTGGCGTTGGGCTGCACCATGCCGTACTTCTTGGCCACTTCCATGGACAGGTCAGCGATGACGGGGAACTTGACCTCCACGCCCTTCATGCCGCGGAACTCGATCTTCTCCTTGATCGTGCGCAGCCAGGCGATGTGGCTGTAGATGCTGTCGATGGACAGCCCCACGAGCTCGGTGTTGAGCTCCTTGAACTCATCGTACATCTTCGCGAAGGTCATGAACTCGGTGGTGCATACCGGGGTGAAGTCTGCGGGGTGGCTGAACAGGATCACCCACTTGCCGGCATAGTCTTCAGGGAAAGAGATGGGGCCCTCAGTGGTGACCGCCTTGAAGGACGGTGCCTTGTCGCCTATCAAAGGGATCCTCGTGACGTCCTGGCAGCAGTTTTCAATAGGTTCAGACATCTTTGTTTTTCCTCCTCTATCATTTCTTTCATTCGGCATCAGCGTGCTGAGTTTGCCTTCTATCATCAGGCTCAGGCGCGCAATTCTTGCACGTTCCCCTGAGCTCCACTCTGATGGATTCCAGGCGGCCGACCCGGCGCAGGTCGTCGGGCACGTCGAGGCGCTGGAACTCCGGCCAGTCAACGTCGTAGGCAGTGCCGCACCTCTGACAGATGAAGTGATGGTGAATGCCGACGTTGGGGTCGAACCTCACGCGGTCGCGGGCGCACCCGACTGAGGCTATGAGCCCCATGTCGCACAGCAGCGCCAGAGTGCGGTAGACCGTGTCACGCGAGATGGTGGGTATCCTCTCGCGAACCCTCTTGTAGACGTGCTCCGCATCGGGATGGTCATGCGACGTGGCCAACGCCTCGTAGATGACCATCCGCTGATACGTGAGCTTCAGGCCCTTTTGCTGGCACCTCTGCTTGAACTCCTCGATAAGCTGGGCGAGATCCTGTTGCTGCTTCATTTGCATCATGTCCCGAAATCGGAATAATTCCTAGTTAGGATTATATACGTGTTGCGCGGCAGTGTCAACGGGCTGGCGGATGGCGCGATCAAGTTCTTTCTGTAACAAGTGACTGGGAGATGACTTGGAGACTGAGGCCGGGATGAGAGTGGGGTATGAGAGTGGGGGGCCGCAAGACTGTGGTCAGAAAGAGTAGGCGCGGCAACCTCGCCACGAGACGAGGCCCGCGCCTGCGCCGGTGATTCGAAACAGGTTAGTCTCCCATTGATGGACGGAACATGTCCAGCACGCCCAGGACTATGTGGGCTAGGCCGAAGCCCATGAGCCCGTCCCCGACGCGCCCCTTCATCCGTGCTCCCAGCCCGGAGACTGCCACGCCCAAACCAGTCACCACCCAGCTGGTCGTGGTGCCCTTCATCTCCTCACCTCCGCACTATCAGTATGCCCAGAGGTGAGGTCAGTTCTCGGTGGGGTCGAGCACCTCCGCCAGCACCCGGTTGGGGAGACACGCGGCATAGTCGCCAGGCCGCTCTAGCCAGCCCATCTTGATGCAGATCTTGTCAGGGCACGGACTGGATATCACGCGGGCGCGGAGGCCGTCCAGCTCTACGACGGTGATCCCGAGGGGGCCGGGTACTTCTATCGTCTCATGCACGTGGGCTTCCAGGAGCCTGACGGACACCACTTTGTTGATGCCCTCCTCGCCCATGGAAGTGACGCGTAGCCGCGACCCGGCGGTGGCTAGGGGGCCCCGGCGGATGGTTGAGAAGGCTACCAGGGCGGCTCCTATCACCAGCACCACGGCGATGAGCAGGTGTTCGCGTTTGAGTTTCATCTGCGCCACCGCTTTCTGTTGCTGGCCGCAAACCTTTCAAGGGGTTTCCTGAGGCCGTCGCATACCAACCCGATGAAGACCCCGGTGATCATGGAGAGACCCAGAAGGAGCGGGAACGCAACTAGCAGCGCCGGCTGACGCATGGCGTACACCGCGATGGCCATCTGCACGCTGGCATGGGTGATGGCGCCCGCCAGGCTGGCCCATACAGATGATGCGCCCTGCGGGGTCAGGCGCAGGGCAAGGCCCATGGTGAGGGCGCTGGTGGTGGCTCCGCCGAAGCTCATCCAGAAGCCCAGGCCCAGGAACTTGCCTGACAGCGCCCCGCCCAGTACGCTGCGGATGGCGCTAACCGCCACCGCAGGCCAGAACCCGATGAACTGCAGCGCCACGAGGGTGGCCACGTTCGCCAGACCGATCTTGGCTCCCGGCACGGGCAGCGGAGGCAGCATCGACTCTATGATGTGCAGCGCCAGTGCCACGGCTACCAGGAACGATACCTGCACGTTGCGCTGCAGGGAAGCTGATTGCACACTTACACCACCTAGTATTCCGTCTGGCCGTTGAAGCAGGCCACTTATCTAGTATACAACATGTTGGCAAGTTCGCCAGCTAGGATGGTTATGACCGCCACCGCTGCCAGCAACCACAGCAGGGCCTCGACGGTGCGGCGTTGCCGGCTGCCAGGAGGCGCCCAGGCGGCGAGCTGCTTAAGGAGGGTGGCCAGAGGCGAGGAGGCGGTGCGCCGGGAGGTGGAAGTGGAGGCGGAGGAGGAAGTGCTGGTGCCGGGGTAGGTGGCGGCGCCGGGCGAGGCGGTGGCGGTGGATGTGAAGGTGTGGGCCGTGCGGCTACGGCGGATGCGGCGGATGTCGCGGCTGCGGCGGAGCCAGCCTGCCAGCAGCGCCACGACGATAACGGTGGCTGTCAGCGCAAAGGTGATGAGCTCGAACCGCGAGCCCAGAAGATCGAGAGCGCTGTCACCGAACTTCATCACCAGCGCCGCTTCAAGGAAGAAGCGTGCGCCGCGGCCTACGATGGAGGCGATGAGGAACGGGGTTACGCGCACCCGGAATATGCCGGAGGCTATGGTGAACACCTTGTAGGGTATCGGCGTGAAGGCTGCGATCCCGACGGCCCAGCCGCCGTATTCTTGGAAATAGGTCTGCACCTGGTCAATGCCCTTGCCGCCGGTGAGCCTCACCAGCAGCGGCCGGCCGCCCCTCACCCCTAGGACGTATCCGAATAGCGCGCCCAGCACGGAGGCGGCGGTAGTCAGGGACGCGTAGAACAGCCCGCGGGGCGGGGCTGCCAGCACCATCGGGATGAGGAGCACGTCCGGAGGGATGGGAAAGAAGCTCGATTCCGCGAAGCTCACAACTGACAGGCCCCAGACGCCGAAGCGGCCGAACACGTCTGATGCCCAATCCACTAGCGAGATCATGGATCCGTGCCTCCGCCGATGACGTAGTGGGTGAGCATGCCCACGGTTCTCCTGTTTACAAGCTCGAACGAGACCAGCTGGTAGGGGTACTCCACCGCCACCCAGACGCGCATGCCCAGGCCCTCAACGTCCACACGCCAGCATCGGAACTCACCAGACGGCGTCGACATCGTTTCTACGCTGGTCACCTGCACCACAACTGAATACTGTGCGGCATTGGCCGGGTCAAACACGTCGAAGGAGGCCCTGAACCTCTCCTTCAGGGGCAATGCGCGGATGACGTGCATCATCTCCTCGGTGTCCCAGCGGACGTTGCCTTCCAGGTCGCGCCTGGCAGACTCGATGCCGCGGGCGCCGACGACTTCCACGTCCGCGGCGGAGATACGTGGGGTGCCCGGGGTGCTTTGGAGGGTGCCTTGGACGGTGCCCTGCGGGCTGCTTCTCTGTGGGCTGGCCGCGCCCTCCGCGCTGTGGTAGACTGCGGTTATGGCGGCGATGCCGCCCTCCGACGACTCGCGCTGGATGATGGTGCGTGAGGGAAGCAGACCGTAGGTTTCGGCGGTCACTTCAGAGCGCTTGGAGAAGCCGGGTTCAGCGTAGTCGAACACCAGTGACGTAGCGTCGCCCTGGACTCTTATGCCGATTTCGGCGTGGCCTATGCTTTCATCGACGGACCCAGATCGCATCACAACATACCTGCTGAGCTCGCCGTCGCTCCAGGGCGGTGCCAGGCGTATGGTTCTGCCCGGGCTGCCCTCTGCCCAAAGCATGATGCCCACTGCCAGCGCCATGAGGGTGACGGCTATCGCCAGGGGAGAGAGCGGCTTGCGCTGCGAGGAAGAGGCCGATCCGTCAGTCAAAGCGAGGGATTCTCCTTCCAGTGCTCAGTGCGGGTTACCGTCTTAGATTACGCATATCCAGCCTGATTTCCTGCTGGCCGCGCACTGCAGGAGCCGCGCCTGTCTGCGATGAATGTCATGTGACACTGATGGTTCGCATAGCGCGACATTTCGGGGAGGTCAATAGGCAATATGGCTTCAACGGTTTACTTCGCCAGCGCCCGTGACGACAAGGGTATGAGCCTGGCTGAAAAGTTGTCGAAGATATACGACCGCGCCGGCCTCGCAGGCTGCATCGCCCCTGGCGACTTGGTCGCCATCAAGGTGCACGTGGGCGAGCCGGGCAACCTGTCTTTCATGCCGCCGCAGCTGGTGAAGGTGATGGTGGACAAGGTGACCGCTGTCGGCGCCACGCCTTTCCTCACCGACGCCAACACCCTCTACACAGGGGGGCGCTCCAACGCCGCTGACCACGTGCGCTCAGCGATATCGAACGGCTTCGGCTATGCGGTCACCGGGGCTCCGTTCATCGTAGCAGACGGGCTCCTGGGCTGGGACGCCGTCACCGTGCCCATACGCGGACGCCTTCTCAAGGAAGCGAAGATAGCTTCGGCGATATTCCACGCTGACGCCATGATAGTGGTGTCGCACTTCAAAGGACACGAGCTCACGGGCTTCGGAGGCGCCATCAAGAACCTGGGCATGGGCTGCGCGTGTCGCCAGGGTAAGCAGGTGCAGCACTCGGAGGTGAAGCCCAGGGTCAAGGCCGAGCGCTGCATCGCCTGCAGGCGGTGCGTGCGGGTATGCCCTGCGAAGGCCATCACCATTGTAGACGGAAAGGCCCGGATCGACCACGCGGCCTGTATCGGGTGCGCGGAGTGCGTGGTGGCCTGCCGGAACAAGGCTATCAGACCCAACTGGGACGAGGGCGCCCCGGGCAACCTGCAACGGAGGATGGCGGAGTATGCCCTGGGGGCCGTTGCGGGCAAGGAGGGCAAGTGCGGCTACGTGAACGTGGCCATCAGGATCAGCCCGAACTGCGACTGCAATCCGGTGAACGACGTGCCCGTTGTGCCCGATATCGGCATCATGGCGTCGCTCGACCCGGTGGCCATCGACGCGGCGTGTGCCGACATGGTGCTGGCGGCGGCGGGCGCCCCGGGCAGCGCGTGCCATCACGTGCGCGAGAACCAGGACAAGTTCCGGGCGGTGTACAGGAACGCCGACTGGCGGATACAGCTGGAACACGCGGAGGCGATCGGCCTGGGGACCAGGGAGTACAGGCTGGTGCAGCTGTAGCCAGTTCATGAGAGGCGGGCGTCAAAGAGCGGTCGCGCTGACCCGCCGGCACAGCGGCGCCGGCCAGCTTACAGGGTCCTAGGGTCAACGTAGATGGCCTTCGACAGCGTCGGCACGTCAGCCCAGCTCACGGCCATGACGTGGTAGTCGAGGCGCGCTACGGCACGCCGGGCCAGCGCCCGCGCCTCGGGGCTGCCGGGGCAGGCGGCGGCCGCCAGGTAGTGCACGCCGTCGCGGCGGGCCATGTTGTTGGCCTCGGCCAGCACCGTGGCCAGCTCGGCGGGGGTTGAGCCGGCGATGATGTCCATCAGGTGCCAGATGCGCATCTCGTGGCCGACCATCGGGACGTAGGGGATGGGAAGGAACCTGCTCAAGGACCTGGCCAGGGGGCCTGCCACGTGGTAGAGAGCAGGCATGCGAGTGACGCGGCGGCGCACTTCGCACGTGGGATCGATGACCAGTGCCGATGAGCTACCGCACGTTATCAAGGCGCGCACACTGCGGTCGTACACCGACTGTAGGAGGTCGCTGTCGTCGATGTGGGGCCACAGGTCGTGGTCGTCGAGGCGCTGGGCCAGGTAGGAGCGGTAGTCGGCGGCGGCGATGCGGCGAGCGACGTTGGTGGTGCCTCGCACGGCCCTGGGAGGCAGCACGGGGATGGTGAAGTGGCTCACCATGCCGCGCGACGTGGCGCCCATCCGTTGGACGATGCTCAGGGAGCGGGAGTTGTCCTTCTTGACGTAGCCGAAGAGCAGCTCGACGCCTTCGTCTTTGAGGCGGCGCTCCAGGTGCTTCCATATGACGAACAGCGCCTTCGACAGGCCGCCGGAGGCGTCAGGGTTGTTGCGCAGGTCGAACATATAAGCGGCGGTGCGGTACTCGCCGCGTATCCTCACCCTCACGATGGACGCCGCCATCACTCCCAGCAGCGCTCCGGTGCGCTCGTTCTCACCTACCAGCACGATTGAACGCTCGAATCGGTCGGCCCGGTGGAAGAAGCTGAAGCGGTCTTCGGCAAGGCCGAGCTTGTCGCCTTGAGATGAGGCGGATTCTATTCTCAGTAGGGCCGCGTCGTCAGCGCGCACGGCTTCACGGACGATCATGTTGACATCGCCTACCTCTCATCCTCGCGTAGCTGGGCGTTATCAGGTTACCTGGAGACTGGACAGGCGCACCCGCGAGGCTAGTGCGGCGAGCCCAATGCGGCGTAGACCAGCGCTCCAACGTAGAATACCACCAGGGCGACCTGGACGGGCGGGGAGAACAGCGGTCCGCAGACGAACTCGGGGGTGCGCTCGTTGCGGCGCCGGGCCCGAAGAAGGATCGGGATGGGCAGCACGGCCAGCACCACCCCGCCCACGGCGCCGGCCACTGATATCATGTCGCCGAAATCGTATCTCTGCATGAAGACCAGGACGACGGAGGGCGCGACGGTCGCTGCGAAGGCGATCAGGCGCGACGTGAATGACGCCTCCGAACGGAAGCCCAGGGCCTCGATGACGTTGCCCATGGCCGCGAGCGCGCTGGCCCAGAAGGACGTGAGGAGGGCCAGCAGGGCGAAGGAGTTAACGGCGACCCAGATGGGGACGCCGAAGGCGCGGCCCCATGACACGGTGACGACCTCGCTGATGGCGTCGAAGGGTTGAAGGCCGAAGATGGCGGCGCAGAAAACGAGCAGGAACCCCAGGTTGATGGCGAGGCCGATCATGATGGCCCTAGGGATCTGCCGCGGTGCGTGGGAAAGCCCGCGGACCACCTCGGGCACCAGCGCCTGAGACATGGACGTGAATATGCCCACAGGGAGCGCGGCGGCCATGGCGCCTGGGACGAAGCGGGCGAGACGCGCGGCGTCGAACTCGGGGCGCGCGGAGGATACCAGGGCGAAGGTCAGGAGCGCGGCGCCCATGAGCAGGCTTCCCCACTGCTGGGCGACGCCGGTGGCCTTAAGGCCCAGCCACACGACGGCGGCACCGGGGATGAGGAAGACGAGACCGGCGGCGACGGGGCCCACCGGAAGGAAGGCGTCGATGATCTGCGCCCCGCCCATGACGTAGGCGGTGAGGGAAGGGATGGCGATCCCCGCGGTGAGCAGGGCCATTAGCGCGACCCAGGCGGCGGCGTGGCCGCCTTCCTGCATGTGCTCTCGCATGAGGCCGACAAGCTGCACGGGGCGCTTGGTGCGGAGCATGATCTCCACGATGTATAGATGTGACACCACCGAGAAGACGGTGGTGAGGACGGATACAAGGGCTGCGCCGGGGTAGCCGGAGACGCGCGCGGCGTAGGGCAGCGACAGGATCGCGGCGCCCACGTTCCCGCCCACCAGCAGCATCACCGCCTGAGCCAGCGTGAGCCGCTTGAGCTTGAGGGCGCCCTCGATGAAGCCGGCGGAGGACGTGGGCGCGGCGTCTGTCATGTCTTGCGTGGGACGTGCTGCGGCTCTGGACTGGGGCAAGGGAACACCTCCAGGAGATACGCATGCTACAACGCATTCGCGGAGTAGTGCGATGACAATCGCCGTCTTGGTGCAATGTCCAGAACTTACACGTGCGTTGCCGAAATCCTCTGTCGCGTAGCGAGGTTTTCTAGAGTCCCGCGCGGCGCCGCCGGCAATGCACGAGAGAAATCGGCAGGCGGCGCCGAAGTGTACCATAAATTCTGGAAACTTCGAGTTGCACCCGTTTTTCGTGGCTTGATACACTCAGCTTAGACTCCTTCTCTGAACCGGAGAGGAGGCTTGCGGCATGATAGGATACATAGCCACGGTGGTTGCGCTCAGCGTGCCCGTGTCGTTGACATGCGTACATCTTGCGTTTCCCCTCCTTCAGGGCAACCGCCGACCGTGCGGATTCGCGGCTGAAGCTCAGGCCGCCGCGTCAGCGGCGGCGCTCCTCATGTGCGTGGTGATGGCTCTCTGGGCTGGCCTGGGCCGGGGTCGTGGCTCGGCGTCGGCGTTGGNNGGCGTTGGAGCGGTTCGGACGCCGGGCTCGCGACGCCTGGGCCAGGTGGAGCGGTGCGGCAGCGTCGTTCGGCTACGACGTCTACAGGAGTTGGGCTAAGGCAGGCGCGGAGGATGAGATGGAGGTCTGGGATGGCGGCGAGGCGGGGGGCCAGGGTGGCGGCTGCCCGATGGACAAGCCCGACGGCGTCGATGCGGCGAGTGGTGGCGCGGACGTGGCGGTCTTCACGGAGGAAGATATCGCTGGCCAGCTCAGGTCGGTGATGGAGCTGCTCTGCACGCCTGAGGTGGTGCGCGACCCGGAGGTCAGGCGGAGGCTGGTTAGGCGGCAGCGGCACCTGCATGCGGTGGCGGCGGCGAGGCGGGCGGCGGCGGGGTTCGGGGCGGATCCGCGCCGTCTGGAGCGGCACTATGCCATGCGGACGGAGAGGATCAACGTCCTGCTGGAGCCGGGGCCGGGGGGCGGGAGCCGGGGGCTGAGGGCTGGGAGTTGGGAGTTGGGACTGGGGAGGGAATTGACAGATGATTCGCATTCTTGACCTGATTGGGCGCCCTGTTCTCACCATCGATGAGGGTGCGTCGACGGGAAAGGTCAGTGGAGTGCTGGTCAACTCCGTCACGGGAGAGGTAACGGCGCTGGTGGTTGCGCTGAACGACGCGTTCGAGCCTCCCAGGGCAGTGCCGGTGGCGCTGGTGCAGGGGGTGGGCGAGGACGCGGTGATGATAGAGAACTCGTCGGCGCTGGTGGAATTCTCGCAGTCGCCGGGACTACGGGCGATGGGACGACTGGATTCCCAGATTCGCGGGCTGCCGGTGGTGGCGGCGACGGGGAAGTGTTTGGGGCACGTGGCCGACCTGCTCATAAACATGGAGACTGGCCGGGTGGAGGCGTATGAGGTGGCACAGCCTGCGGGCGCGGGAGCCGTGGGCGGCGCGGGAGACGCGCGCGCCGAAGGAGCTGCAGGCGGGCTGCTGCCGGCGGCGATGGTGGCGACCATCGGAAGGGACGCCGTCATAGCTGCGGCAGGGGCGGAGCTTCGGCCGATGGAGGAGCGGTCTCGGGAAGGTGAAGGGCGGGAGGCCGGGGGCGAGCGGGGATGATGACGGATCCGCGGCTGCGGTGGCCGGGTACGGGGCTGGGAACCTGGGGGTCTTCAGGTTTCGCGATGCTGGCGATGGCCCTGGCGTGCACCGTGTCGCTGGCCGTTGTGGCGGCCGTGCCTATGCCGGTGAAGGTGTGTGGCGAGTGGAGGGAGGCCTTCCAGGGCGCGACGGTGGCGTCGGTGGTGGGCCGGGAGCCTCCGGCCGGCGACCTCGTTGACGTGAACGGCGAGGTTCTTGAGCTCGGTGGCGGCAAGCCAGGGGAATACCTGCTGAACGGCGTGAGCTGCCTTCCGGATACGCCGGTGAGGCCAGGCGACGCCGTGGACGTGCGCCCTGGCGATGACGTCATAGAAACGATTATCGTGGAGGAGCAGGTGTTGCCGCAGCTCATGCGCGTGCAGGGCAGCGGCTCGTTTGTTGTGGTGCAGGATTGGGGCCGGGCGACGAGGGTCGCCGTACGCCGGGGCGTCATCACAGGCAAGCAGTTCGGCGAGGCAGTGACGGTGGCGGGGCGGCCGATGTCGGTGAAGCGTGTGCAGTACGAGCCCCAGGGAAAGGCCAAGAAGGTGGTTCTGACGTTTGATGATGGTCCGTCGCGGGCCTACACGCCGCAGGTGCTGGACGTGCTGAAGGCGGAGGGGGTGCGGGCGGTCTTCTTTGTGCTGGGCGCGAACGCGGCGGCCAGGCCGGACCTGGTGCGCAGGATGGTCGAGGAAGGGCATGAGGTTGCGAACCACGGGTATTCGCATACTGTGGGCGCGGCGTTGAGCCGGGATGAGGTTGAGGACGAGGTGAGGCGGACCGCGCAGGTGGTGGAGAGCATCACCGGCCAGGCTACCAAGTGGTTCAGGCCGCCAGGCGGAGCGTTGAGCGGGGGCATCGTGGAGGCGGCGGAGGCGTGCGGCCACCAGCTGGTGCTATGGAATATCGATCCTGAAGACTGGCGCGCCGCGGCGGGCGGCGGCGGGGTGGATGCCATCGTTGACGAAGTGCTAAGCCCGATGCCCGAGACTGGATCGGTGATCCTGTTCCACGACGGCGGCGGCGACAGACAGGCGACTGTGGCGGCGGTGGCCGAGGTGGTGAAGGTGCTCAAGGAGGAGGGCTACGAGTTCTGCACCCTAACGGAGCTGGCGGAGGCGGCGGGGATGGCGGAGGGCGCGGGGACGGCGGGCCTAGCGCAGGTAGCCCTGGCGCCCGGCAGCATCACTAATGACATCGATACGCACGGCCAATAGCAGAACCAGCTTGACACAGCACTTGTGATTGAATACACTAATGGTGCAAACAGTACATAGCGGATACGATTGCCGGAAGATGGCAGCGGGAGAGACTCGGCGGCGGGCTAACCGCCGACGGGCGCCGAAGGAGCAAGGGCGCTCGCCCCACCGCAGGGGGCGTCCCAAACTCTCAGGCCAAAGGACCGCGGCCGGACGGCGTCTCTGGAGAGCTTCTGGCGCACCGAAGGAGTAAATCTCTCAGGTCCAAATGACAGAGAAGCGAGCGGCAAGGTAATCTTGCCATTTCGTTTCTCTGTATTTTCTTGTACGCCTCGGGGACAAACCATGGCTGAGCGGAGGGTTACGCAGCACGATGGAGCAACGAAGACGCCACTACATCGTGGTCACCAACAACCCACTGGTGGCCGAGAAGTGGCCGAATGAGGCCCAGCTGGTCGACGGCGACCCTGGCTGCGTCTTCGCGGCTGTGCGCGACTTGGTCCACCGCGGCCACAGGTTGCTAACGCATCCGCTGGCAGGCAGCGTGAAACCTAACGAGAGCCCGTATCGATCGGTGATCGTAACGCGCGAGCCCGAGCCACGTATCCAGCCTGGCATCCAGCCAGGCGCCCCGCGCAGTGCTGCGCCTAGTGCCGATCCTGCAGCTGCGCCTGGCGCCAGCGTGGACTTGGACTCCCTTCGCCTGATCGAGGCGGCCTTGTCAACCCTGGGCAAGCTAGTGAAGACGAGCGGCCTGAGGTACGCGCGCGCTGGCGGAAGGTGGCTTCCTCCCGAGGTAGACCAGGATTACAGGCTGCTCGATGCGGACCTCATGGAAAGTGCAGTTGAAAGCCTAAACGATTCGAGGAGGTAGCCTAGGATGGCCGTTATCGAACGGGATGTCGTAATCATCGGAGGAGGACCCGCAGGCCTGACGGCTGGGATGTACGCATCCCGAGCAAAGCTCAGCACCGTGATCCTTGAGAAGGGCAACCCTGGCGGCCAGTGCCGCACCACCGAGCTGATGGAGAACTATCCCGGCTTCGCCAAGGGCATGACAGGCCCGGAGCTGATGGAGAGGTTCGCCGAGCACGCCAAGACCTTCGGCGCCGAGATCGTGCGCGACAACGTTTGCCGGGCGGACTTCTCCGGTGACCAGCACGTGGTCTACACCACCAAGGGCGACGAGTACCACGCCAAAGCCGTGATAATCGCCGTCGGAGCCGAGCCCCGCACCCTGAACATCCCCGGCGAGCACGAGCTCAGGGGCAAGGGAGTATCCTACTGCGCCACGTGCGACGCCGACTTCTTCGAGGAGCTCGACATCGTGGTGATCGGCAACGGCGATGCCGCTGTGGAAGAGGCCATGTACCTCACGCGCTTCGTCAACTCTGCCACGATGATAGTCGTGCACGACGAGGGCATCCTCGACGCCACTGCCGTCATCCGGGAGCGGGCGTTCAAGAACCCCAAGATGAAGTGGGTGTGGAACTCCGTGGTTGAAGAGATCAAGGGAGACGGCCTGGTGGAGTCGGTGGTTATCCGGAACATCAAGACCAACGAGCGCACCGAGCTTCCCACCAACGGAGTGTTCGTCTTTGTGGGTACCGTCCCGAAGACCGACTTCCTCAAAGACAGCACCGTCCAGCTTGACAGCAGGGGATACGTCCCCGTCAACGATCTCATGGAGACAAACGTGCCTGGCGTATACTGCGCAGGTGACGCCAGGGCTAAGTACCTTCGCCAGGTGGTCACCGCCGCCGCAGACGGCGCCATAGCTGCTGTGGCCGCCGAGAAGTACATCCACGAGGAAGAAACCTTCCGCCAGTCGGTGCTCGAGCCCGAGCTGCCGGTGATGGTCGCCTTCTGGAGCCCCACGTCCCAGGCTTCGCTGGACTTCCTTCCGGTAGTGGAGCGCGTGGCCCAGGAGCGCGCAGGAAAGTTGGAGTTCGTGAAGATCGACATCTACAAGAACCAGCGCGTGGCCAACAGGTACGGAATCGCCACCGCGCCCACCGTCGCGTTCTTCCGTGGAGGCCAGCTCATCGAGAAGATCGAGGGGTCGGTATCCGAGGCTGAGCTGGCGGCCCGGGCCGACAGGATATAGCCGTCAGGATGCAGCCCACAAGATACGGCCGACAGCATATGGCCGAGTGGATAGAGCAGGACTGCGCCCAAACGCTGCAAGGAGGTGATAACGATGATTGAAGTTAACAAGGACAACTTCGAGGCAGAGGTCCTTCAGGCGTCAGGTCCAGTGCTGGTGGACTTCTGGAGCGAGAAGTGCGAACCGTGCATGGCGCTTCTACCAGAGATGGAGGCGTTGGAGGACAAGTACGGGGACAGGATCAAGTTCTGTAAGCTCAACGTGCTCCAGAACAGGCGGCTGAGCATAGGGCAGAAGGTGCTCGGCCTTCCAACCATCGCAGTGTACAAGAACGGCGAGAAGGCGGCAGAACTAACGAAGGACGACGCCACGGCCGCCAACATCGAGGCCATGATAAAGGGGCAGATCGAATAATGCGCTTAGAGCTAGGCAAGATCAACATCTCTGATGTACAGTTCGGAGCCGCCACCGAAGTCCGCGATGGTGTGCTGTATGTGAACCGCGAGGAAGTGCAGGCGCTCATCCTCGAGGACGAACGCATCGTGAAGGCCGATATCGAGCTGGCGCGGCCCGGCGAGGAAGTACGCATCATACCAGTCAAGGACGTCATCGAGCCCAGAGTGAAGGTATCAGGCTCCGGCCAGGTGTTCCCCGGCATGGTTAGCAAGGTCGACACCGTCGGCGAAGGCCGCACCCACGTGCTCTCCGGGGCCGCCGTCGTCACCACCGGCAGGATCGTCGGCTTCCAGGAAGGCATAATCGACATGAGCGGGCCCGGCGCCGAATACACGCCCTTCTCCAAGCTTAACCTGGTGGTCCTCGTGTGTGAGCCCGTCGAAGGACTGCCCCAGCACGAGCACGAGGCGGCCATCAGGAAGGCCGGCCTGCGCGTCGCCGCATACCTGGGCGAGGCGGCCCGCAACGTCGAGCCTGACTCGGTGCAAATCTATGAGACGCTGCCCCTGCCCGAGCAGCTGGCAGCCTACCCCGAGCTTCCCAAGGTCGTATACGTCTACATGCTTCAGAGCCAGGGCCTCCTACACGATACCTACGTGTACGGCGTCGACGCCAAGCGCATCCTGCCCACGCTCATCAGCCCCACCGAGGTCATGGACGGGGCCATCGTGTCGGGCAACTGCGTGTCGGCGTGCGACAAGAACACCACCTACCATCACCAGAATTCCCCCATCATCCACGAGCTGTTCAAGCGGCACGGCAAGGACATTAACTTCATCGGCGTAGTCATCACCAACGAGAACGTCACGCTGGCCGATAAGGAGCGCTCGTCCAACTACACCGCGAAGCTCGTCAAGATGCTGGGAGTCGACGGCGCCGTAGTCTCCGAAGAAGGCTTCGGGAACCCCGACGCCGATCTGATCATGAACTGCACCAAGCTGGAGCGCCAGGGAATCCGCACGGTGCTGGTGACCGACGAGTATGCAGGCCGTGACGGGGCGTCGCAGTCGCTGGCAGACTCCGATCCCCTGGCCGATGCTGTGGTGAGTGCCGGCAACGCCAACGAGGTGATCGTGCTGCCTCCCATGAAGCGGGTGATCGGCCATCCCGAGGCCGCTAACATCATAGCCGGCGGCTGGGACGGCTCACTGGCTGGCGACGGCTCCATCACGGCGGAGATACAGGTCATCACGGGATGCACCAACGAACTGGGCTTCTCGTACCTGTCGGCGCGCGAGGCCTAGGAGACCAGGAGCCTAGGGACCCAGAAGCATGATATCGAAACCCCAGGCACCTTACAGCTAACAGCGGAAGCGTCAACTAGCTATCAAGCAGCGATCGAATGGCGATCAAACAGGGATCAATCAGGAAAGGAGATGCGGCAATGATTCTTCGTGGCAAGAAAGTCATCGCCCTCGGTGACCGCGACGGCATCCCGGGCGGCGCCATTGAAGAGTGCGTCAAGTCAGCCGGTGCTGAGGTCATCTTCTCAGTCAGCGAGTGCTTTGTCTGAACGGCTGCGGGCGCCATGGACCTTGAGAACCAGGCCAGAGTGAAAGACCTGGCCGAGAAGTACGGGCCCGAGAACATAGTGGTGGTCATCGGCGGATCCGAGGCTGAGGCCTCCGGACTGACAGCCGAAACCGTCACTGCGGGCGACCCGACCTTCGCAGGTCCGTTGGCGGGAGTCCAGTTGGGACTGAGCGTTTATCACATACTCGAGGACGAGATCAAGCAGGAGATCGATCCTGACGTCTACGACGAACAGGTCGGCATGATGGAAATGGTGCTCGACGTGGACGCGATCAAACAGGAGGTTAGCTCCATCCGCCAGCAGTACAGCAAGTATTGATGCTGAGACTGCCACCGATGGCGACGGCTAATCTCCCCCAGGGGGAGAGCTAGATGAAGGACAAACTCCGTGTTGTCCACTATCTGAACCAGTTCTTCGGTCAGATAGGCGGAGAGGACAAAGCGGACATCGCGCCGCTCGACAGGCCCGGTCACGTGGGCCCCGGCATGGCTCTTGCGGCTGCCCTTGGCGACCGCGCCGAGATCGTGGCCACTGTCATCTGCGGCGACTCATACTTCGGAGAGAACATGGACAAGGCCACCGACGAGGTCCTCGCGCTGATCTCCAAGTACCAGCCTGACCTCGTCATCGCAGGGCCGGCGTTCAACGCCGGGCGCTACGGCACCGCCTGCGGCGCGGTGTGCGCCGCCGTGGTAGAGCGCCTCAACGTGCCGGTGGTCACCGGCATGTACCCGGAGAACCCCGGCGTCGACATGTTCGGTAGCAAGATATACATCGTGGAGACTGGCGACAGCGCCGCCGGCATGAGGAAGGCGCTGCCCAAGATGGCCGCCCTTGCCCTGAAGCTCGCGGCCGGCGAGAGCGTCAGCCCCGCCGCAGACGGGTACATCCCCAGGGGCATACGCGAGAACTACTTCGCGAAGGAGCGCGGCGCGGCCAGGGCCGTGGAGATGCTCGTCAGGAAGCTCAAGGGCGAGAGCTTCGAGACGGAGTACCCCATGCCCAAGTTCGACAGGGTGGAGCCGAACCTCCCCATCGAGAACCTGGCGGCGGCCACCATCGCCCTGGTCACCTCAGGCGGGATCGTGCCGAAAGGCAACCCCGACCACATCGAGTCGTCGTCGGCCTCGAAGTTCGGACGGTACAGCCTTGACGGAATTGACGACCTCACCGCCGATACCCATCAGACCGCACACGGCGGATACGACCCCGTGTACGCCAACCAGGACCCCGACAGGGTTCTGCCCGTTGACGTCATGCGCGAGCTCGAGCGTGAGGGCGTCATCGGCAAGCTGCACAACACCTACTATTCCACCGTGGGCAACGGCACCAGCGTGGCCAACGCCAGGAAGTTCGCGGCGGCCATCGCCAACGAGCTCGTAGAAGCCAAGGTGCAGGGCGTTGTGCTCACATCCACCTGAGGGACCTGTACACGTTGCGGTGCAACGATGGTGAAAGAAATAGAGAGAGCGGGCATCCCGGTTGTGCACATGTGCACGGTAGTGCCCATTTCACTGACGGTGGGAGCCAACAGGATAGTGCCCACCGTGGCTATCCCGCACCCGCTGGGCAACCCGGCCCTCACTTCCTCCGAGGAGAGGGCGCTACGGCGCGGGCTGGTGGAGAGGGCGCTGAAGGCCCTTACCACCCCTGTCAGCGGCCAGCAGGTGTTTGACAAGTAGAACTGCTCGAGGCGAGGCCCCGGCCCGGTGCGAGCCGGGGCTTGCCGCGCCGAGCTCTGTGCAGGAGGCTCAAACATGGATTTCGCAGTAGTGCGCGAGGCCAGCTACGCACTGGTCCACGCTCCCTCGCTGCTGGTGCACATGGGCACCACCCAGACCGTGGAGAGGGAGGCAAACCCCGACTCCGAGTATCTAAAGAGCATCCAGTCCCATCTGCGTTCGTACGAAGATTGCGTTGCTTATCCGCCCAACCAGTGCTACATCGGGAACATCACACCGCTGGAGCTCGCATCCATCGAGCGACCCTGGTACCAGCGACCCATTCAAGATGCCAAGCGTTACAGCGGCCGGGGTCAGATCATGCCGGAAGACGAGTTCTATGCGATGATCAAGATCGTCGACAGCTTCAACCTGGTGATGCTCGAGGAAGGCTTCACGGCTGAAGTGGGCAAGCGCATGGCCGAATCGTCACCTATCTGGCTGGAATCCGACGCAGTCAAGCTCGGCGCCGGCGTGCCGATGGAGGAGATCGAGAAGGTTCTGGGCGCCAGCGGCGCCAAAGCCGAGCCCCTCTACCTCGGCGACACGCTGGTGGGGTGCGTCAAGGCCGCGCACGAGCTCGACCGCAACCTCTCATCCCACGTGATGCTGGAGAACCTGGCAGTCAAGGCCTCCGGCGTTGTGGCGCTGCGCCACTTGATCTCCACCGGTACCATTGAGGCCAAGGACATCGACTACATCATCGAGTGCTCCGAAGAGGCCTGCGGCGACATGAACCAGCGCGGTGGCGGCAACTTCGCCAAGGCCATCGGCGAGATGGCAGGCTGCATCAACGCCACAGGGTCCGACGTGAGGGGATTCTGCGCCGCTCCGGCCCACTCGCTGATCATGGCGGCCAGCCTGGTGCAGGCAGGCACCTACAAGAACGTCGTGGTGGTGGCAGGCGGCGCCACGGCCAAGCTCGGGATGAACGGCCGCGACCACGCCAGGAAGGGGATGCCTCTGCTGGAGGACGCCCTGGGCGCTTTCGCCGTCCTGGTCAGCGCCAACGACGGAATCAGCCCCGTGATCCGCACCGATGCCGTGGGCAAGCACAACATCGGATCCGGCTCATCGCCGCAGGCGGTGATGACGGCCATAGTCCTCGACCCGCTGGAGAGAGCCGGCCTGAAGTTCAGCGACGTCCAGCGTTACTCCGCCGAGATGCAGAACCCGGAGATCACCGAGGGGGCAGGCGCCGGCGACGTGCCGAAGGCCAACCTCAAGATGATCGCGGCCCTGGCCGTGCGGAGGGGCGAGATCGGCCGCGGCGACATCGACGCGTTCGTGGCCGAGCGCGGCGTGGTGGGCTTCGCGCCGACCCAGGGACACATACCTTCAGGGGTGCCCAGCATCGGCTTCTTCCGTGACGAGATCATGGCCGGCAGGATGCAGCGAGGCATGATCATCGGCAAGGGCTCGCTCTTCTTGGGGCGCATGACCAACCTGTTCGACGGCGTATCGTTCCTGCTGGAGGCCAATTCCGGAGTGTCGGCGACGGCAGAGCGGACGAGCCGTGAGCCCGGCCACGAGCCCAGCGACCAGCCCGGTCGCCAGCCGGCTGACTCCGACGTGTCCGCGGGCGCAGGCGCATCCGCGACCCAGCTGCGCTCCATCATGGCCCAGGCGCTGCGCGAGGTGGCGAAGTCCCTCGTGGAAGGAGAGGGAGGTGCCGCTCGGTGTCAGTCGAAGCAAGACAGGCCGTAGCCAGGCTACTTGAGGAGCTGGCCGACGCCTTGGAGGGCAAGACCTCGGGCTCAGCCGCGTTTCCCGCCCCCGGCTCCAGCCGCCGCCTCGCCATCGGCATCACGGTGCTCGGCAGCGAGCACGGCGTGGCCGAGATGGTGAAGGGCGCGCGCCTGGCGCAGGCGGCCAACCCCGACGTCGACGTCGTCCTCATCGGCCCCGAGGCACTCGACGGGGAGGCCCTCCCCGAGGGCATACGCCTCGTTCCCGCAGCCGACGAGGCGGACCAGCACAAACAGATGGAAAGGCTTCTCGACTCTCATGAGATCGCCGCCTGCGTGACCATGCACTACACCTTCCCGGTGGGCGTGGCCACGGTGGGCAGGGTCGTGACCCCCGGCCGCGGCAAGCCCATGTATATAGCAACCACCACAGGAACCGCAGGCGGCGACAGAGTCGAGAGCATGATCAAGAACGCCGTGTACGGCATCGCCGCGGCAAAGGCCTGCGGCATCGGTAGCCCCACCGTGGGGATCCTCAACGTCGACGGCGCCCGCCAGGTTGAGCGCGCGCTGCGCCGCATCGCTGAGGCCGGCTACCCAATGGAGTTCGCGGAGTCCGCTCGCGCCGACGGCGGCGCCATAATGCGCGGCAACGACCTGTTGATGGGGATCCCTGACGTGATGGTCACCGACACCCTCACTGGCAACCTGCTCATGAAGGTGTTCTCGTCGTACACCACAGGCGGCGATTACGAGGCCACCGGGTGGGGCTACGGCCCCGGCGTGGGCGAGGGCTACAGCCGCATCATCATGATCGTGTCGCGCGCGTCGGGAGCGCCCGTCATCGCCGGCGCAGTGTCATACGCCGCCGAACTGGCAAGGGGTGGTCTGGCGAAGGTGGCCAACGACGAGTTGGCCGCGGCCAGGCTCGCAGGCTGGCCATGTGGCCGCGAGAAGGCCACAGCGTCGGCCCCGTCTCCAGCACAAGGGGAGATCACCGCCCCGCCAGCGAAGGTTGTCACGGCGGAGATCGCCGGCGTCGACATCCTGGAGCTCGACGAGGCCGTGCGGGTGCTGTGGGCCGCCGGGATCTACGCCGAGACCGGCATGGGGTGCACCGGCCCCATCGTGATGGTTGCCCCTGACGACCGCGACCGCGCGGTGGAGGCCCTCAAGCAGGCGCAATACTTGTAGAGAGGCGAAGCCCGCCGAGCGCCTGGCATCGTCGCCGAGGGACGCCGAGCGAAGCCTCGCCCTGGTGGACTAGCCCGCCGGGTGAGGACGTTACGATCCCCAGGGCGATCTGTGATGAAATCAAGCCTCGAGGCCCATACATGGTTGTATAATCAGCATAAAGCCGACGCCCCGCCATGTTGCGGGAAGTCGGCTTTTCCTTCACCTTGAAGACGCCCAGCTCAGCGCGGTGCCGCTCGCCAGTTCGAAGATGGCGGATCGCCCCGCGGCGCCTCGAAACCCGTCTTCCAAGACCATTATGTCGATTTCGTTACGAAAGACTGCGGCCAACCCCCGAAATCATCACGAAAGCCACCCCGTTCCGTAACGGCTCCGCCCCTTTGAGCTAGCCCGCCGCGGTGAGGGCCTTGCCACTCGCAGTGGCCCCGCACTAGAACCGGGACTCAGCGCCCACCTGACGCGCCTACCTGACCACCGAGAACCCTGCCGCCTCCCAGGCGATGATACCGCCCTGCATGTTGTAGACAGTCTTGTAGCCCAGCATCAACAGCGCCGCCGTTGCGAACATCGAGCGCACCCCGCTGCGGCAGTAGACCACGATGAACGTTTCTGGATCCTCAGGCAGCAGGTGCAAATCCTCGGCGATCTCGTGCACCGGCACGTTTACAGCGCCCTCGATACGGCCGGCCGCGAACTCGTCGGGGCGGCGCACGTCGAGGAGGAACAACTCCTGCCCAGCCTGGAGCCTCTGCGCCAGCGCCGCCGGGCTCATCTGGAACATGTCGGATGGCAAGTTGCGTGCCATGTTCTGAACAGCTCTTACGACTTCCACAGGAACCTCAGGAACCTCCATCGCTGATACGGGAACGGGAACTCGCGGGCCAGCCAGTATCGCCAGCGCCGCGATGCCAAGGATGGCAAGTGCCGTGGCGACTCTCTTCACTGTTCTTCCCCTTCGTCAACTAGTCTTGCCGCGCTGGCTAGGGTCAGCTCCTCCCAGCGTCGGTCCGCCTCGGGCTTCGCGTTCAACAACGCCGTGACCACGTCGCCGTCTATGGCGCCCGACTTCACCTGCGACCAGAGCACCTTCTCGATCTCAGGCCACGGCATGCCGGGCCTGTACGGCCGATCCTCTCGCAACGCCGTGTAGATGTCGGCCACGGCGATGATCCTGTGCTCGAGATCCAGACGGCTATCGTCTACCCCAAACGGATACCCGCGGCCGTCCAGTCGCTCGTGATGGAAAGCTGCCCACTCGGCCATGGCGACGTCGAACCCGGCGTCCACCAGGAACCAGTATGTGTAGTAAGTATGCCCGCGTATGATGCTTATCTCGTCGGGAGTGAGAGGCCCCTCCTTTTCCAGGATCTGATCGGGCACCGTGAGCTTGCCGATGTCATGCAGCAGGCCCGACGTCTCCAGGAGTAGGCAGCGCTCGGCTGCGAGCCCCATGATCTCTCCCAGCATCCTTGAGGTTCCCGCCACGCCGTGGGAGTGACGGTAGGTGAACCTGCTCTTGGCGTCCACGGCGTACGCAGCGACGCCAGCGAGCTGACGGATGCCTTCCGCCGGCAGCTCCACCGACAGGCCCGGCATGTCAGGCAGCGCCTCGAGGCCCCATTCAGGCATCGTCATGTCCAGCCAGAAGCTCTCGTGGGCTGCCAGGTCCTGAAAGGCTTCCACCATGTCGGGGTCGAAGGCCTTCCCTCGCAGCGATTTGACCCTCTCGACGATCTCGCCGCGCTGGGTGAGTATGTAGCTGTCAGGCGACGAGAGCACCGCCACGCGGTCGCATACATGAATGATACGCGCCTCGACCGGAATCTCTGTTCCTTGTACACCCCCGGGGTTCCGGCCGGCCCACTTGTCGTGATGATGCAATACGATGTTGCCAAGCCCGCTCAGTACGGACGCCTCCGCTACCATCTGCGCCCCTCTCAGGCAGTGGGGCAGCGTGTGCTCCACGTCGAAGCGCTGCAAGTCCAGCCTCTCGGCGTTTTTCACAGCTCCGAGGTCGTGGATGACCGCGGCGGCGAATGTGCGCTCGACGATGGCTGGGTCCGCTCCCACGTGCGCCGCCATCGCCGCTGAAGCGCAGGCTACCCGCCTCTGGTGGGCGTTCAAGCCATCAGCTGACCAATCAAGCCAGGTTGACAGTGCGAGAAGAAATCTACCTAAGTTGAGTTCCATGCGAATCATTCTAGTGCAAATCCTTTGCCAGTGGAAGTGTGAAGTGGAACACCGATCCCTGCCCCGGGCTTGACTCCGCCCATATGCGTCCCCCGTGCGCCTCCACGAAGGACTTCGTGATGAACAGGCCAAGGCCCAGGCCCTCGGAGCCCCTGATCGCCTCAGGCGCCCGGTAATAGCGGTCGAACACCTTAGCAAGTTCCTCCGGCGTCATGCCGACGCCGCGGTCCGTCACCGCCACTTTCGCCTCGTCGCCGCAGCGCTCGACCGTGATCAGCACGGGAGAACCGTGCGGCGAGTACTTTATCGCATTGGAGACTAGATTCCCGACAATTCGCTCAAGTCTGAGCGGGTCCACCATGACGGTGATCTTCTCGGTCGGGGCATGCATCCGGATGGGAGATTGCGGATTGCAGGAGCAGAGGGCGTCGACGATCTCAGAGAGTGTGTGTACCAGGTCGATGGGTTTCGGACTGACTGGGGCTTTGCCCAGCTCGATGCGGGCGGAGTCGGTGATGTCGTGGATCATGTTGTTCATGTGCTTCGAGGCACTAACTATGGCCGCCGCCGCGCGCCGAACCGCATCAGGCTTGTCCGCCACCAACTCGATGAGCTGAGCCCTTGCCATGATCTGCGTAAGCGGGGTGCGCAGGTCGTGCGACACGAACTTGATGACGTCCAGCTGCGCCTCGCGCATCTGATGGATGTTGGTCCAATCGTGGGCGATGCATATGACCGACTCCACTTCCCCGTTGTCATCGCGCAGGACGCCGACGGTGACTTTCTCGTAACGCGGGCCGCTTGGCGTCTCTACTATGATATCCATGTCAGCGGACCGCAGTTCCTGGAGCGCGTCAGCGAGGTCAACGCCATCAGTGTCGATAACCGAGCCGTCCAGCCTACGGAATACCGCTGCCTGCCTCAGCTGGTTCCAGTCGCGGAGGCCGCCAGGGCCCACGCCCAACAGCTCCTCGAAAGACGAGTTGGCGAAGATGATCCTCCCGAACCGGTCGAATATCACCACGGCGTCGCAGAGGCTCTCAAGCAAAGCTCTGAGCTGGCGCGTGCTGGTTACCGCCCTGGTGTAGGCGTTACGCTCCGCCATCAGAAGCAACGCGAAACGTTCCTCGTTGTAGTAGCTTTCCGCCAAGGACGCACACTTGCCCGCTATGACCTCCGCCAGGCACATCTGATCGCTGCTGGGCTCGCAGTCGGCGTCAGGTAGCAGCCCCAACAGCACACCGCTGGGGCCCACTGAAACCCTGATGGGGCAGATGAGCAGGCCGCCGCTTTTCGCCGTGTCCAGGAACTTCGCCTCGCCGTCGGCCGCCACAGATCTGTTCACGTAAAGGCTGTGGTCCAGCTTGATGGCTTCGGCTATGGAGGGCCAATCCGAGAGAGTTGTGCGGTCTGGGAAGGGAACGCCCGGCGCGTGCTGGGCGAGGCACGAGAGCGCGTCGTCGCCGCCACTTGAGAGCATCACGGCGAGTCCGCTCGTATCCAGGACCTTTGCCCCGATCTCCAGCAGCTGTGCCACAGCAGCGCCCAAATCGCGATCTCGCTGCTCCCGGGTGACGCTTGAGATGATGCTGTCGAGCTTGCGCACCAGGCGGGCGTGGTCAGTCTCCTCATGGAGCGACAACACCACCAGGTCCTTGTCTCCAGGGCCGCGTATGGGAGCCAAGCGCACGCTCCAGAAAGACGGTTCATCGGAAAGGGGGCTCTTCCACGAGAAGCACGTGCTCACCGTGTTGCCTTCGGCAGCGGCGTCGCGACACAGATCGCCCAGTATCGGCCCTAATGTGGGAGACAGCTGGCGCAGGCCGACGCCTTCCGCGCAGGGTTCACCGAAATCGAGATTCCTGAAGGCGGAGTTGCAGAGAAACACGCACTGGCCGGACGCCTCTACGATTGCTACCGGATCCTCTGCGGCATCCAGTACCGCGCGAACCAGGGACATGTCATCCACAGCAGATCCTCCCACTCATAGGTCACAGGTGTTACTCAAGGTGCAGATCAGGGGCGGGAGGTCGAGCCATCTTGTGCGCAGATGCCCTTGCAAGCGCCTCTACCCGGTCCACTACGCTCTGCGGTCCTTTTCCTGTGAGGATGTAATGGTCCAGCTGCTCGTAGGTGATGCCCATCTCCTTTTCGTCTGTCTGCCCAGCCCAAAGCCCTGCCGACGGTGGCTTCTCGATGATGGCCCTGGGCACTCCGAGGTACTCCGCAAGCTCTCGCACCTGGCTCTTCACCAGCCCGGCGATGGGAAGGATGTCTGCTCCGCCGTCGCCGTACTTCGTGAAGTAGCCCACCTTGAGCTCGCTGCGGTTGCTTGTGCCTGCCACCAGCAGGTTCATCTTGTTGGAGTAATAGTACAGGACGCTCATTCTCAGCCTGGGCTTGAGGTTGGCCTCGGCCATGCGCAGGCGCTCAGGGGTGTATTCGAAGCTGGGGGCTGTATCCGGCGTGGTGTTGCTCTCCAGAGTTGACAGTGCGGATTCCATGAGGGCAAGCTGCGCGTCGTACTGACGTGATAGGTCACATATCACTACTGGGAGACTGAAAGCTCGGGCGCACTCCAGGGCGTGCTCAACATCCTGCGGATCGGAGTGGCAGGGCATCACCACTCCGAGGCTCGCTTCGATGTCAGACCGCATGGCCAGGGCCGCCACTACGGCTGAGTCCAACCCGCCGGACAGGCCGAACACTACCCCTCGGCATCGGGCGGCCCTCACCTGTGCACCTATCCAGTCGCACAGGGCCCGAGCGACTACTCGTGCGTCCATGTGGTACCCTCCGTGACATGGTAGCGTCTGTAGTGTACACAATAATGATAACACAATCTCAGCCAAGAAAAGACTGCGTTCGGGAAATGACTATCACCTTGCGCAGAACCTGAAACGCGAAGGGTGCTTACACGGGAACTCGCTGGAGGTCTTCATCGTCACAATAGACGAAGCAACCACTACTGACGCCCGCCTCCGCGGCAGCGGCCGAAGAACATGATGGCAGCGTTCGAACGTAGGAATCGCCGAGTGGCCGGGCCGCAGGGCGTTCTATATACGGGGCGCGACGTCGCAAGGGCGACTCGCGCCCTGATTGATCCCCACGGACCGGGATTCCCGCGGACCAGTTGCGGCGCGTTCTCCGCGAGCGTCAGAGAGCGGTCGTGGCGCCCCACCCATGGGTCGTTTGCACAGGAATGTGAGGGTCAAGTCACGATGTAAGAGCCCCCGCCAAGCCAAGGCGGAGGCTCTCTCGTATTGATTTGACGCTTACACAGGAAGCGCTCCGCTCCGGCCTCGGCTCGAGGGCTGTGGTTGAAGGTGGTAGCCGGCGCCGCGGCGCCGGCTTCGCCTTTTTTCAGCTACACGCGTTGCGCCATCCCCGCGGACGCGAAGCGCCACGAGGTGCTCTGCCTTCGGCGTCGCGCTCTCGTGTAAACGGCCCACCGGCAGGTCGAAGCCGCGCGAAATCGACCCATGGGTCGGCTTGCGTAGCCAGGGCGGCCGGCGGTTCATCCGCGTTGGCTTGATGCTCGATTGTCCCGACACGCGCGCCGACGTCCGCCGATGGGGCCGCCCCGCCGCTCCGCCGCGCGGCGCCGTCCTCTGCCTGTTCACCTCACGCCCATGAGATATCGACAGTTGTTGGCACTTACCAGAAGGAACCGGTAAGGCGACGCAGAAGCTTCTTGGTGCATTAAGCGGCATCAGGCGGTGGTACCCAATGGGCAGAAGCGGAAGCTCCCGCGGCGCGGGCAGCTCCTCTGAAATCGGCAACGGCGCAGCTCTGGCTGGCGTCGGGTTTTGGGCGCAGGCAGCGCTCTTCCTCGCGGCCATTCCCGTGATCATGTTCAGGTTCGTGGCGCGCATCGACGTTCCATGGCAGGTCAGCGCATTTCATATGCCCGGCGTCCGCCTGGCCAGCTCAAGCGCGGGCGCTCTCATAAGCGCGCTTGGAGCGTACGTCGCCATCAGGGCGTGGATGTGCCTGTCGCTGGTGGGAGCGAGCCCTTTGGGTCAAGCCCCCCGCGTCCTGGTCACCCGCGGCATCTACCGTTTCGTGATGAATCCCATGTACTGGGGGTATACCGTGTTCTGGCTGGGCATGACTGTGCGCCTACGCAGCGCCGCCATGCTGGCGGCGTCGGCCGTGGTGGGAGCGGGTCTCGCTCTTTGGAGCCTCGCGGTGGAGCGCCCAGCCCTCAGGCGCAGGTTCGGCGCCGAGTACATCGAGTATGAGCGACACACCCCGTCCATCCTGCCCACCTGGAAGGTGCTGTTCTACGACTGGCGCGACTTCCCCATGATCCGGATGCTGGTGGCGTTCGTCCTCAGGATCGTCGCCCGGGCACTGTGGCGTGTCGACGTCAAGGGCATCCAGCATGTGCCCAGAAAGGGGCCGGGCGTCATCGTCTCTAACCATGTGATGTACCTTGATCCGTTCCTCATCAATATGTTCGCAACGGCCTCCACCAGATATGTCGCTTCCGACGAGCTGTTCCGCAAGCCCTTCACCAGGTGGTTCTTCCGTGCCATGGGAGCCATATCGAAGAAGAGATGGAGTAGGGACATAGGCGTGCTGAGGCAGATCCGTTCCGCGCTCAACCGGGGAGAGCTGGTGGGGATATTCCCCGAAGGGGGGCGCAACTGGGACGGCGCGCCGGTGCCAGTGGGCGACGAGGTCTACCGTCTGCTGATGCACCTGGACGCTCCCGTCACCTGCGTGAGCCTCCACGGCGCCCATGAGGCGTGGCCCCGCTGGTGCCGCTGGCCTTCAGTCTGCAACGTCACCGTGGAGTTCTTCGAGCCGCTGCGCCCCTCGGATTTCGAAACCGTCGAGCGCTTCAGGCACGAGGTGGAAAGGCGCATCTTCGCGTGCGCCGATGATGAGCCTCAGCCCAGGAAGGGCGTTCCAGCCCGCGGGCCATCGCACGTCGGGATCACCACGGTGGCATGGGGGTGCCTCAGGTGTGGCGCTCCGATGAGCCTGGGCCACACTGATGCTGGCCTTGAGTGTCGCTCGTGCGGCGCGTCGTATACGGTGACACCAGCGCTGGAAGTCGTGGACGACGCCACCGGCCGCCGGATGCTGGAGCGAGACTACAGGGCTGCGCTGCTGGAGCGCTTGCGGGCAGGCAGGATGCTTGATGCACCGGGCGGCGAGTTCAACGTCGACTGCCAGGCGGACGTGTATAGCATACGTTCCACCCGCGAGCTCGTCCCGCTGGCAAGGGGCGCGTTGAGGCTCACACGGTCCGGCCTGCATTTCTCAGGCAGGGCCGCGCCGCGCAAAGGCGAGCGAGGCGAGCGGGGCAAGGGGGAGCCTTTCGAGCTTGACTGTGCCGTTGAAGACATCGATTTCACCTATCTGAACCTGGCAAACCATTTGGTCGTGGTCAGTCGCGGCCGGGCGTTGCAGTTCCACATAAAGGGCGACTCGCCGGTGAGGTGGGAGGATTACCTGCTTACGGCGAGGGGGTCAGCTGTTCGCCAGTGGCGCAGCGGCGAGCAGGTGCGCAGGCGCGCCAAGGCCAACGGAGGAGGCGTCGATCCCGCATGACCTACAGAAGCGGCAGGCCCGTCTGGGCGGGGCTGTTGATCGTTGGAACGTACTTTGTTGCTGTGCCTTGGGCGCTCCGGAAAGCCGCCGCCTGGCTGGCTCCGGCCTTGCCTGGCGCGATGGCCTGGCCTTACGTGAGGGTTCCGCTGGGCGTGGCCATCTGCGCGCTGGGCGCGTACGTGGCGGCGAGGGGGTATATGGTCCTCGCGCACATGGGCAAGAACTGGCCCGGCGGGCGCACGATGTATCTGGTGGACACCAACACCTACAGGTTCATCCGGCACCCGGTGTTCTGGGGCTACACCGTGTTCTGGGTGGGGCGGTCGATCATCGCCGGATCGTGGAGCTTGCTTGCGGCCACCGGCCTGTTGGCGGCGGGGTTCGCGGTGGTGGCGGCGCTGGAAGAGCGCGAGCTGGCGCAGAGGTTCGGCGACGATTTCCTGGAGTACCGCAGGTCCGTCGGGGCAGTGATACCGGACTTCGCCGCCCTCGTGGAGGACTGGCGGGACATTCCCAACGTGGGCCTGATAGTCATAACGCTGGCGCGGCCGCTCGGGGAGTTCCTGTGGAGGGTACGGGCTGTGGGCATGGAGCACATCCCTCGCAAGGGCCCTGTGGTGTTCGCGTCCAACCACATGACCAACGCCGATCCATGGGCCATCGCCCTGTTCGCTACGAGGATGATCCACTTCGTCACCGCAGACGAGGTGTTCCGCCACCCCTTCGGCAGGTGGTTCTTCGGGGCCCAGGGCGCCATACGCAAGAAGAAGTGGACGCGGAACGTGTGGGTGCTTCGGGAGATGAAGCGCATCGTCGACAGCGGGCGCGCCGTCGGCATCTTCCCGCAGGGCCAGTACAACTGGGACGGCGGGCACAACGTCGTCGGCGACGAAGTATACCGCGTGCTGCGCTTCCTGAACGCCCCCGTGGTGCCGGTCACCTTCGTCGGAGCGCACGAGGCGTGGCCTCCCTGGTCTTTCTGGCCCGCCCGCAGCGACTGGGAGGTCAGGTTCTTCGAGCCGGTGCACCCCCGCGACTACGCTGACGTGGCCGAATTCCGCAAGGCGCTGGACTCGAAGATGTTCTCCACCAACGGCTACCCGCCTGTGCGGCGCAGGGGCTTCGCATCGCACAAGGGCATCACTGTCGTTCTGTGGGGCTGCGTCAGGTGCGGCGGCGCCGCCACCCTGGAGGAGACCAGGGAGGGGGTGCGGTGCCGGAAATGCCGGTCTGAGTTCAAGGTTGAGCCTGATCTCAAAATTGTAGACAAGGCCAACGGGCGCGCCATGACTGAGGCGCAGTACCGGTCGACCCTCCTGAAGATGCTCGCAGACGGGAAGCTGGAGGACGCCGCCGACGGCAGGCTGTCGCTTGCCAGCCGCGCGAAGGCGTACAGGATCGAGTCCACTGACCTGTTGACCAGGGTGGGCGAGGGCACCGTGAGCTTGACCAACGAGCAACTGGCCTTCGCCGGCACGTCGGAGAGGGGAGAGGCGGTCTGCTTGGAGATTCCCGTGGCAGACGTGGACTTCACGTTCCTGAACGGCGCGGGTCACCTAGTGGTTTCCGCCGGTCCGCTGGGCGTCTACCAGTTTGCGTTGATAGAAGACTCGAATCTCCGACTCGAAGACTATCTCATGCACGCCAGGGGCAGAATTGTGCGCATGTGGCCGACGCCGGAGGAGATCCGCGAGCGGGCCAGGGCGCGCCGGCGCCAACGGCAGGAGGCGGCAGAAGGCGCGGCTGAGGCTGAGGCTGCGGCGGAGGCAGGGGTTGAGGCGGAAGCCGGGGTCGAGTAGGGAAGCTATAGAAGCGGAGAGCCGCTGCCTGTCGCGGTGACGGGCAGCGGCTTCGCTGTCGGATTGGGCGCAGTGGGCTACCTCTCGCCGAGGTAGGCCTTTCTGACTCTGGGATCGTCGCGGAGCTCGGCGGCGGGGCCGGACAGGGCGATCCTGCCGGTCTCCAGGACGTAGGCGTCGTCGGATATCTTCAGGGCCATGCGGGCGTTCTGCTCCACCAGCAGCACGGTGGTGCCGCGGCGGTTGATCTCGATGATGACCCGGAAGATCTCCTGCACCAGTTTGGGGGCGAGGCCCAGGGATGGCTCGTCAAGGAGGATGATCTCGGGCTCGGCCATGAGGCCGCGGCCGATGGCCAGCATCTGCTGCTCGCCGCCGGACAGCGTGCCGGCCAGCTGGTTGCGGCGCTCCTCCAGCCTGGGGAAGAGCTCGTACACCTTCTTGATGGTGCCGACCCAGCGCTGGGGTTCGCGACGATGCTTGTAAGCTCCCAGCTTGAGGTTCTCCTCCACCGTGAGGGTGGCGAACACGCGCCTGCCCTCGGGCACGTGGGCGACGCCCATGTTGACGATCTCGTGGGCCGGCAGGTTGGTGATGTCGGTGCCGCGCAGCATGATCTGGCCAGCTCTGGGCCTGAGCAGGCCGGAGATGGCGCGGAGAGTCGTGGTCTTGCCGGCGCCGTTGGCTCCCAGGAGGGTGACTATCTTGCCCTCGCCCACTTCGAGGGCGATGCCGTGGACGGCCTCGACGTTACCGTACGCTATCCTTACGTCCTTGAGGGCTAGGAGGCTTCCGCTCATACTGCCTCACCTGCTTCCTGCGCTGCTTCCTGCGTGACTTCCTCCATCGCGCCTTTCTTGAGGGTGGCAAGAAGCTCCTCGTCCTCCTCGGAGCCGAGGTAGGCCTCGATGACGTCGGGGTTCCGCTGGACCTCCTCAGGCGTGCCCTCCGCGATCTTCCTGCCGTACTCCATCACTGCCACCACGTCGGATATGCCCATGACGACGTGCATGTCGTGCTCGATGAGGAACACGGTGATGCCTGAATCGCGGATCTGGCGGATCTTGTCCATGAGCTCGTCGCTCTCGTTCTCGTTCAGCCCGCCGGCGGGCTCGTCGAGGATGAGCAGCTTCGGGCGGCTGGCCAGGGCGCGGGCGATCTCAAGGCGCCTGCGGTCTCCATAGGAGAGGTTCTTGGCCAGCTCGTCGCGGAACTCCCATATCCCCATCAGGCGCATGCACTCTTCGGCGAAGTTGAAGGCCCGGGCGTCCTCCTCCCGTCGCGACTTGGTGTTGAGGAGGCACGCGATAACCCCCGACCTGCAGCGGCAATGCTGCCCTGACACGACGTTCTCGAAGCAGGTGAGGTTCTCGAACAGCCTGAGGGTCTGGAAGGTTCGGGCTATGCCGGCTTCCACGACGGCGTGCGGCTGGATCCCGGTGATGTTCTTCCCGTCGAAGACCACCTGGCCGGTATCGGGGCTGTAGATGCCGGTGACCAGGTTGAAGACGGTGGTCTTGCCGGCGCCGTTGGGGCCGATCAGGCTGGTGATGCTGCCCTCCATCACGTCGAGGGTAAAGTCGGCGACGGCTTTCAGGCCGCCGAAGTTCTTCGATATGTTGTCTATTCTCAGAAGCGCCTTCCCGGTCACTTGCCACCACTCTCCCGCATCTTCGTAGTCCATCTGGTGCTGGGCCAGAGCCCCTGCGGCCTGAAGATCATCATCAGCACCATTGCCAGGCCGAAGAAGAGCATCCTGTACCGAGCGAAGTCACGCAGCACCTCAGGCAGGACCAGCATGGCTCCTGAGGCCAGGATGACGCCGGGGATCGACCCGGTGCCGCCCAGGATGACGATGGCGAACAGCATGACCGAGGCGGCGAAAGTGAAGGAGTCAGGGGATATGACCATCATCTTCGCCGCGTATATGGTGCCTGTGGCCCCGGCGATGCCGGCGCCGATGGTGAACGCCAGCGCCTTGGCCCAGCGCGTGTCGACGCCGGTGGACTCAGCGGCCACGGGGTCCTCGCGCACGTAGTTCCAGGCCCTGCCGATGCGCGAACGCTGCAGCCGGAAGAGGGAGAAGAGGAGCACGGCGACGCAGGCCCATACCAGCACGTAGAAATCGCGGGGGGTCTGTATCACCTTGCCGAAGATCCTGAACTGGTCCAGCACCAGGAGGCCGTTGGGGCCGCCGGTGAGGCCGAACGGGTTGTTGATCAGGGTTATGCGGATCATCTCGTTGAGGCCGATGGTGACCACCAGCAGGTAGTCGCCTCTCAGGTGCATGATCGGCGCGGTCAGGATGTACCCGGCCAGGGCCGCGGTCAGGCCGCTCAGCACCATGAGAATCCACAAGTTTATGCCAAACCGCTGCGAAAGGATGGCGGTGGTGTAGGCGCCGATAGCGTAGAATGCGCTGTGCCCCATGTTGAAGAGGCCCACCTCGCCCAGGATGATGTTGAGGGAGAGGCTCAGCAGCGCGTTGATGCCCCAGAACACGCACACGTCGATCCAGTAGTCAGATGCCACGAAGGGCAACACTATCAACACAGCTGCGAGGATCGCCAGGAACAAGGTGGTACTGGACGTCGACATCCTCGACGTCCTTGCCTTCGCCAGTGCCGAGTTCGCAGTTGGAGTTTTCTGAATGTCATGGCCGTTGCTCATACCTTCTCCGCCACCCTCTCTCCAAGTAGTCCTGTGGGCCTGAAGATCAGCAGCAGGATCAGGATGAGGAACACCATGACGTCTTTCCATGCAGCGGATATGTAGCCTGCGCCCAGCATCTCAAGGATGCCCAGCAGCAGGCCGCCTAGCATGGCGCCTGGAATGTTCCCTATCCCTCCGAGGATGGCCGCGGTGAATGCCTTCAGGCCGTACGACCACCCGACGCTGAAGTGGATCTGCCTGTAGTACAGGCCCAGAAGCACTCCGGCGATGGCGCCGAGAGCGGGGCCGATGATGAAGATCAGCCTGATGACGTGGTCGACGTTGATGCCCATCAACCTTGCTGTGTCGTGGTCGATGGCCGTCGCCCGGATGGCCGTGCCGGCCGTGGTGCGCTGAACGAACATATAGAGGCCTACCATAAGAAGAAGGGATACCGCCATGATGAGGACCTGCATGAAGCTGATGTTCACGCTGGCAACCCGCCACGTTGCCTCAGGAGCCGACCACGGAGGGTAGGCCTGGTACCTTGCTCCCCATACCAACATCGCGGCGTTCTGCAGGAACTGCGATACGCCGAGGGCTGACACCACTGCAGCGAGGCGGCCGGACTTCCTCAAGGGCCTGTAGGCCACCTGCTCAACGGACACACCGAGGATGGCCACTCCCACGGTGGAGGCGGCCGTGGCTATCAGGAGCATGAGCCAGAGGGGTAGTCCGGAGTCGGCTAGGACCATGACCAGTGTCGTGTAGCCCAGATAGGATCCGATCATGAAGAACTCGCCATGAGCGAAGTTGATGAGCCTCATCACCCCGTATACCATGGTGTATCCGAGAGCGACCAGGGCGTACACCGCCCCGACTGTGAGGCCGTTTATCATCTGGTTGAGGAAGAATACCATGCTGTAGCTCACCATCCTCCACTTTGCCGCGACCGGCCAAGGCTCCGGTGGGGAGCCTTGACCGGTCTTGGCGATCCGCTAACCGGAAGCTTTGAGAGGGAGGCGCGGGCACCTCCCGTCTCCATGGATTGCACGGACTGCTCGTGGGTCAACTAGCGACGAGGCCTGAAGTCGCCCTCCCCGAACACTTCGTACGCCAGGTAGATGGCGCCCTCGCGGTCGCCGTTGGCGTCGAAGGAGATCGGGCCGGTGATGCCGGGGTAATCCTTGAGCCCATCATGCAGGTAGTTCATGAGGGTCTCCGAGTTGGTGGAGCCGGTGGCCTCGATGGCCGCGCAAATCACCTTGAAGGCATCCGCGGCGTACACAGGCCACGGGCTTGACGGCGGAGCGCCGTGCCGACGGACGTACTCCTCGATGAAGGCCTTGGACTCAGGATACTCCAGGTCGGTGGGCATGGGCTCCTGGGTCATCAGGGCACCCTTGGCGACATCGAGGCCGGCGATCTTGACGAACTCGTCGTTCACCGCCGCGTTGCCGCCGACGAAGGTGGCGGCTATGCTCATGGTGCGCATCTGCCTGATGATGAGGCCCGCCTCGGCGTAGTAGCCGGTGAAGTACACGACATCAGGGTTGGTCAGGCTCATGCGGCCGAGGATTGCGGTGAAGTCGCGCTCGCCAGGGGTGATGGCGTCGTAGAAGACGACCTCAGCCTTGGTCTGCGCCTGCAGAGGACGGAGCGCTGCCTCTGCGAGGCCCTTGCCGAAGGTCGTATTGTCGTGGATTATGGCTATGCGTTTCGCGCCGAGCACGTCGACGGCGAAGTTGGCGAAGAACTCGCCCTGCTTGTCATCGCGGAAGCATGTTCTGAAGAAGTACTTGCGGCCCTGCTGGGTGAGGGTTTCCGCCGTGGAGCCGTACGCCACGTTAACGATCTTGTTCCTCTCGTAGATGGCTGCGGCAGGATCGTTCACTGACGAGCCGTAAGTGCCGACGACGGCCACCACTCTCTCGCTGACCATCCTCTGAGCTGCCAGAGCAGACTGCTGCGGCTGACCCTGGTCGTCGCCGAGCACTATCTGGACTGGACGGCCGAGGATGCCGCCGGCTGCGTTGATCCAGTCCGCCACGATCTTCACGCAGTTGTAGGCCATTTCGCCTTCATAGGCCCATGGCCCGGTGATGGGCGCCTGGAGGCCGATCTTGATGGGTTCTTGGGCTCCTGCGAATGGAACCAACGATAGGAGCGCCAGAACGACTAGGACCACCAGTAACCGAGTTGACCGTCTGCTACTCACGTGGACAACACCTCCGCATTGTAATGGAAAACGCTGACGGCGGGCGTTCAGCCCGTGCGCTAGTTGTTCTTATTATTCTCCGTGTCAAAGCTTTTTCCTTCAGCTGGAGAATCCCGCAAATTGTGATACTGGTATGGATATCAGTATCCATACACTTGAGAACACTTGAGAAAGATTTCACAATACGGGCCAATCAGAACGGTGGCAGCACGTACCCGGAACTCATATGGTTATCTAACAGGGATATCGAAGGCGGGCGCCGGATCGATGTAGGGGGATTCAGGTACGATCCAGGTACGATCCAGGTGATCCCGGCGCAACCCGGGGGTGATCCGGGGGCCAATCCCGAGAGCGATCCGGGGGCGATACCATCAGAGACGCAAGGAGGCTGAGTGTGCGATGGAGCCGAGAGATTTCGTGAGGCTACTCAAACCCCATGCAGACATGGTTCACCAGCGGACAGGTATCCCGGTGGAGGTCATGCTGGCCCAGGCGGCGTTGGAGACCGGTTGGCTGACAAGGACCGTGAAAGACAGGGTCACCGGCAGGGACAGCCTTAACCTGTTCAACATAAAGGGAGAGGGGCCTGCCGGCTCGGTGACGGCTTCTGTGGTGGAGTACGTGAAGGGCAGGAAGGTGTGGCAGGACGCGCGCTTCAGGGCCTACAACTCCTACGAGGAATCTTTCGAGGATTACGCCAGCCTGATAGCGGAGGCGCCCAGGTACGCACCGGCGATGGCGGTGCGCGACAACCCGGTGGCCTTCGCGTGGCAGCTGCAAAGCAGCGGCTACGCCACCGATCCCAACTACGCGAAGAAGTTGGTGGCGGTGATGCAGCAGAACATCAGGCCGTATCTGGAGGCGGAGGACGAAGAGGACAAAGAAGAAGAGGAAGAAGAGGAAGAAGAGGAACAGGCGGAAAACGCGGCGCCGCCTGAGGAGCCGAGGTCTACCGGGCAGGAACCTGCTGTTTAGGGGCCTGCGGGATGGCTGGCGGGTTCGGGCGGCTACCGACTGCTCTGACTATGAATGCCGCTTTGGAGGCAGTCGCAGCGCAGATGCCGCGGCCTTCATGACGGTTTGGATGTCGAAGGGCTTGTATATGATGCACTCGTATGTGCCTTGTGCCGGAGCGAGGTCGCGTTCGTGCCAGGCGCCAGTGACGACGATCACGGGCACCATTGGCACGCCTTGAGCAGCACACCGGCGTCTCAACGACTCTATGAGGCCTTTGCCGTCCATCAAAGGCATGCTCAGGTCGGTCATCAAGAGATCTGGCAGCGGGTTGCGAGCCATGTACTCTAGGGCCTCAATGCCGTTTCGAGCGGTCACAGTCGAGCATCCGATGGCAGCCAACACTTCTGACAGTATATATAATGTGTCGGGGTCGTCGTCCACAACGAGTACAGTAGGCATTTCCCTCAAGCCAGCTCCACGCGATTTTTCTGTCTGTAAACATTATTGACATTGTGTTCAACTGGGGGACAGGACATATCCAAAGATTATCGATGAAACCTCGCGTCACCTCCTGTGAATTACCGAGAACTAGCGATGTACTTCGATGCCGGGCGCTGGTGAGCGAGGAAGAGCGTCCGGGAGCGCGCGGGGGCGCCACGGAACCCAGGGTTGGATCGCAGTTGAGGCCGTCGGTGGACCAGCACTCGCAGACGAAGGTACAACAGAAGCAGAATTGAAGGTTATGGGCCACTCAGATAGAATTCCCTTAGCGTAAGGAGGCGACGCGATGCGCTACAGGGACTTCGGCAGCACCGGTGCCAAGCACTCCGTTCTCGGTTTCGGGGCCATGCGCCTTCCCCATGAGAAGGGCGACTCATCACGCATCAGGGAGGATCAGGCCATCGAGATGATCCGTCGCGCTGTCGACGGAGGAGTCACGTACGTAGACACCGCTTATGGCTATCACGGCGGGAACAGCGAGGCGCTGGTGGCGAAGGCGCTACGGGACGGCCTCCGAAGCAAGGTGGCTGTGGCGGACAAGCTCCCGGTGTGGCTGGCGCACGAGCCCTCCGACTTCGAGAAGCTCCTGTCAACGCAGCTTGAGAGGCTCAACGACGAGCGCATTGACGTCTACCTTCTGCATTCCCTCAACCGCGATTCCTGGCGCCGCGTCAGGGACATGGGGGTTCTGGATTTCCTGGTGAAGGAGCGGGAGAGGGGGCGCATCGGATTTCTGGGGTTTTCGTTTCACGACAGCTACGAGGTGTTTGTGCAGATCGTTGACGCGTTCGAATGGGACATGTGCCAGATCATGCTCAACTACGTGGACGTGGAGTACCAGGCCGGTTTAGCCGGCCTGCAGTATGCCGCGGCGAAGGGTATGGCTGTTGTGGTGATGGAGCCCCTGCGCGGGGGAAAGCTAGCGGCGGGCCTGCCGCCCGAGGTTTCCCATGCGTTCTCCCAGGTGCATCCTGAGTGGACGCCGGCGGAGTGGGGGCTCAAGGCCGTGTTGGATTGGCCCGAGGTCTCAGTGGTGCTCAGCGGCATGAGCGACATGGATCAGGTGGAGGAAAACCTTCGGATCGCCTCGGAGTCTTTTCCGGGCAGCCTCGGCCCTGCAGAGCGGGAGGCTCTCCAGCGGGCGCGGCAGGTCTTCATGGACAGGGTGCGGATACTCTGCACCCAGTGTGGGTACTGCCATCCGTGCCCTGAAGGTGTGGCCATCCCGCAGGTGTTCGGGGTGTACAACAAGGCGTACATGTTCGACGACAGATCCGGTCTGGTCAGGGAGTACCGAGACCTCGTTCAGTCTCAGAAGGACGCGTCCCATTGTGCGCGATGCGGCAGGTGCGAGTCAGTGTGCCCGCAGGGGTTGGAGGTAATCAGTCTCCTGGAGAAAGTGTACGCTGAGGTAGTTGAGCTGATGGATAAAGCAGACGCCGGCGCCCGCGCCGCCCACAAGTCAGTCTGAAGGTAGGGAGATGCAGCTTGAAAATAGCCATAGTGACGGACAGCGTCGCCGATGTGCCGGAGTCACTCCGGAAGGAGCTGGGAATCACCGTGGTCCCGCTTTCGATCATCTTCGGCGACGAAACCTTCATTGACGGCGTGGACCTTGACATCTACTCGTTCTACACGAAACTCAAAGCATCGAAGGTGATGCCCTCAACGTCGCAGCCGTCGCCGGCCGATTTCATGAAGGTCTACACCGGGCTGCTGGATGAAAACGACTACGTGTTCTCGATACACGCGTCGAGCGCGCTGAGCGGCACCTACCAGAGCGCAGTTCTGGCCAAGGAGACTCTGGCCGCCGACAACGTCGAGGTAATCGACTCGCGGCAGGCGACCATGTGCGAGGGTTTCGTTGCCGTCGAGGCGGCGCGGGCGGCAGCGCGGGGCGCAGGTACCGATGCGGTGCGTCGCCGGATAGAGCAGACGATGGCCTCGGTGAGGCTGCTCTTTGTAGTTGATACGCTGGAGTACCTAGCGAAGAACGGCCGCATAGGCAGGGCGGCCTCGTTGGTAGGCGCACTGCTTTCGGTAAAGCCCATCCTGAGCATCGAGGACGGGGTGGTGGCGCCTTTCGAGAAGGTCATCGGCGCCCGGAAGGCCTTCCATAGGGTGATCCAGTCGATGAAGGAGCAGGTGGGCTCAGAGAGGGTGAGCGCCGCGGTGTTGCACTGCAACGCCCCGTACAAGGCGGAGGAGTGGAAGCGGGAGGTGGAAGCCAACTTCGACTGCGCCGAGCTGATCGTGGCTGACGTCGGCGCTGTGGTAGGGGCGCATGTGGGACCCGGGGCGGCCGGCATCGTGTGGCACACCCTCCCGCAGCTGGTATGAGAGTGATCGCAGTGTCGGGCTTGCACCGGTCCGGCAAGACCACCGTGGTGGAGCACGTCGTGGCCGAGCTGGTTCGGCGCGGATACGCCGTGGGCACCGTGAAGAGCATCCACAAGGAAGGCTTCTCCATCGACAGGCTGGGCTCCAATACCCACAGGCACCGAATGGCAGGCGCCAGCATGGTGACGGCGGTGTCGGACGGTGAGACCGCGGTGATGATGACGCGACGCGCCAGCTACCAGGAGATCCTGTCATGGTACGACACCGACTGGGTTGTCATCGAGGGGGCGCGGGGCGAGCCTTACGCCAGGATCGTGTGTGCCCGCACCGTGGATGATATCGACGAGTGCTTCGACGTGCACACGTTTGCGGTGTGCGGGCCGGTTGCGGACGGCGCGGGCGCGGATGGTGCTGCGGGCGGCGGCATCACTCGGTGGCGAGGCGTTCCGGTGCTCGACGCTCGCGTTCATTATAGGGAGGTAGTGGACTTGGCGGAAGAGAAGGCGACATCGGTTTCGAAGCCAGCCGCTGCTGGCCAGGCCGGCTATGAGGAGCGGTACGAGACGCTCATCACCGTCGATGGCGTCGAGTTACCTCTGAATCCGTTCATCCAGGAGTTCGTGGCGCGCACGGTGAAGGCGATGGTCATGTCCCTGAAGGACGCTCCAGACGGCGACGAGATACGCGTCGAGATCAGGAGGTTCTAGCTTGAACGCGGCATTCAGCCCGGATGAATGGGCGTCGCTCCTCGGCCAGCTCAAGCCGGTTGGCGCGACGCCCGTTCCCGTTGGGCTGGCGCCAGGGCCCGTGCTGACTACGAAGAAGAGCCTGACGTTCCTGGTGGTGTCGGTGCGGGCAGGGGCAGGGGCGCAGGAGGAGTACGTGATGAAGGTGTACTCCGACGAGGGGCGGGCGGAGCGCGAGGCCCGTGTGATGCAGCGGTTGGCAGCGGCTGGGGTTACCGTGCCCGAGATCGTGGCTGTGGGCGAGCGAGCGCTGCTGCGGCGTCATGTGGCAGGCCGGCCGCTGCGGGAGCTCGACATCGACGAGCGCTCGTGCCGGGAGCTTGCCAGCTGGCTGTACAGGTGTCATGCAGTGGGAACCGAGGAAGCAAAGGCGGCATCCACGCATGCCGCAACCTGGCTGGTGGGCGACATGAACCTCGGAAACTTCATAGTTGGCGAGGCCGATGGCAGCATCTGGGGCATCGACTTCGGCGATACCAGGCTTGGCGATCCCTATGACGACGTGGGTGAGGGAGCGATGAGGATCCTGCTGCACACCCCTGCCTTCTCCGAACACAGGTGGCGCGCGGCGGTGGCGTTCGTTGAGTGCTACGGTGGGCTCGAGAGTGGAGGCAGTGGTGGGGAGGTCGCCCGCATGCGGGTGGTTCCCCATGTTCAGAGGGCGTTTCGACAGATGGCACAGTGGAGGCGCGGCGACGAGAACATGCTTAGGGCGGCCGACGACTTTCCGGGGCTGTGGCAAGAGGTACTTCGGGATGCCGGCGTCGGAGGGTGACGGTGATGCGGTGATACCGTGCCACTGTGATGCGGGTCCCCACGTTTTCACTGGTCCGGGCTGGGGAGGCCGGGTGCGGGCAGGGCGCGGAGGCGCTTGCGGAAGGCATCATGTCGATTTCGTTACGAAACACCCCCGCGTTACTTACAAGAACACACCTTGGACCGTATACTTCGTTGCATAATCAACATAATGCCCTTGGAGGCCGGGAGGTGGCCCGACGCGAACCGAATGGTGCGGTTTGGAAGAGCCTCTTGCCAGGACATTTGCTGAAGGTAGAAAGACTGTCCCCCTTCTGCCCCTCCACCGTTCCGCCTCCCAACGGCCTTTATCCCGATTTCGTTACGAAAGACCGGGGGCAACCCCCGGTATCGCTACGAAAGGGTGCCCGATTGTAACGTGCTCACCCTTTCGGGCGAGCCCTCCCGCACTAACCCCTGCCCGCACCCCCCTCCACCATCCTGCCCACGCGAACCCAACATCCGCCTTTGCCTCCGGCTCCGCCTGCACCTTCACCTCCATCTCCATCCCGTGCCGGGGCCTTCCGTTGCCTCCCTCTCGAAACGCCTACCTCGCCGCCACCATCTTCGCGTAACCATCTGCCAACGCGTCCAGCTCCCTGGCCAGCGGCGACGCCGACGCAGGCAACGTGGCATACCTGCTCTTGGGTAGCTCGACATGTTGCGGTAGGAACTGACATCCGGCCTGGCAGAGCTCCAGGGCCGTGACTTCCACCAGCTCGAAGCCATGGCGCTTGCACGCTAGCAGTTTCTGGGCGTCGCGCTCCACCTGCTCCTGATACGCTTTGAGCCGTTCCCTGTGCGTGACTTCGTCGCAACGGCCTCCGCCCGGCACCGCTGGTGGGTGGTGCGACGCCCCCTGGTATTCAAAGACCACCTTCACTTCCGGGTACATTCGATCGCACTCCATCTTCATGCCCGTGACAACGTTCCTCAACCACCGTGGCCGGCAGTTGTCGTAGTACTCCGCGGTAGCCACGTGCAAGTCGAGCTTGGCGCGCATCAACCACTCGCCCTGGAATGGAGCCACATCGAACGCCAGCCGTATCTCCTTGACCATGTGCTTTTCGACTACCTCCGGAAAGGCCGCCGCCACCTTGCGTGGCCTCGTCCTCACATCGCTGTCGTACACAAGCCACCCGCAGTCCACGAGCTCCCTGACGCCTGCGGCCGCAACGGCAACAGACGTAGCGGTCATCGCGGCTATCTCCCGGATGGTTCTGGGTCGGAGATCCCTCATGGCCACCCGCACACGTACAGCTCTGCTGGATATCGAACCATCGGCCACCAGCCACTGGCTGAGCGCGTTGTCCATGATGAGCCGAATCGACACGCTCGTTCTCTCCTTTTCTTGTTTGTCCAACCACCAGCATAGCAGTTAGCCCAGCTACTGGTAATCGCCCAAACGGGCGAAGCCTTTGCAGTGTCACGCCTCTACAGTACACTTGCTACTGGAAGACTGAGGCCCCCGGGAATCCGACGACAACTCGGGCAATGGAGGGTGCAAGCATGCCGGTAGCATGTTTTCTCGATGTTGAGACCACGGGGCTCTCTCCTTACAGGGACGAAGTGGTCGAGCTCGCCATGATGCTTTTCAGCTACGATGCCCGCACCGGCGAGATAGGCGAGAGCCTTGACTCGTACTCGGGCCTGCGGGAGCCGGCGGTACCGATCCATCCCGACGCCGCCAGGGTGCACGGCCTCACCATGGACGTGCTTCGCGGCCAACGCCTTGACGACGACCGCGTGAAAGGCCTGATCAAACGAAGCCTGCTACTCATCGCCCACAACGTCCCTCTTGACCGCCCCCCACACGGCAGGCCGTTCATGTACGATCTGCTCAATGCGGTCAACAGTCGACGCAGGGTGATATAACCAGCGAAAGCATATGCCGGGAGCATAGAGATCTGGAGGCAACATGGGAGGATGCCCCATATCCCTGTAGAATCTCATCCTTTAGGGCGCAGCCCTGGTTCGTACATCCGGGGCAAATTGTCAGTCAATTAGGACGAGAGTCTCACCGCTCCCCGACTGACTGCCTGGCAATTACTCAGGGAGGTATGCAGGGGTATGCGTACGCTCAAAGCTCGCGCCTTGAGGCATGTTGCGCTCCTGGCAGCGTTCGTCGCCGCCGCAGGAGCAGTCGCACCCTCAGGCACTCTCGGTCTCCACTACGCGGAACACTTCCAAGGTGAAGTGCTCGTTCAGCTCAAACCGGGGGCATCTCGGGATGACATCGAAGCTACTATCATCGACTCCCTCTCCACCCACTCTGGCCGCATGCTGCTGAAGGTCGGCGTCGCCGACGGCGAAAGCCTTCCGCAGGCGCTGGCAAGGCTGATCGCCAGCGAGTTCGTGGATCGTGCGGAACCAAATTACGTGTGGCGCGCCTGCACGTTACCTGTCCATCCGCTGAGCCGTCCATCCATCCACCTTACCGGCCAGCCGCCGAGCTACCATGAGGGACTCTCCGCGAACACTTCCCAGAGCTCCACTCCACCCAGCGGCGATCCCGACTTCTGGCCTCAGTGGAACCTGCACAACGTCGGTCAGGACTTCTACCCGGGCATCCTCTGGGAGAAGGGCATCCCCGGCGCCGACGTCGACGCCGCCAGCGCCTGGGCCGCACGCACCGACGCCTCCGAAGTCCTGGTGGCGCTGCTCGACACCGGGGTGAGCGTGAACCACCCTGACCTTGCGCAAAACATCTGGCGAAACCAAGGCGAGATCCCCGACGACGGCATCGACAACGACGGCAACGGCTACATCGATGACGTGCATGGCTGGGACTTCCTCCACGACGACGGTTCCGTGTTCGACGGCGCCTTCCCCGACATGCACGGCACGCACATAGCAGGCATTATCGCAGCCGACGGCGGCAACGGCATCGCCGTGGCGGGTGTGGCCTGGAAGGCCCCCCTGCTTCCCCTCAAAGTGCTGGGCCCCGACGGCGTCTGCTCCACCTGGGCCCTGCTTGAGGCCATCGACTACGCCGTTCGCATGGGCGCTTCCATAGCCTGCTGCACCTGGTCTGCCGCTGGATATAGCAGTCTACTGGAGACTGCTATCGCCGACTCAGGGATGCTATTCATCGTGGCCGCAGGCAACACCGGTGCAGACAACGACCTCGATCCGCGATACCCCGCGTGCTACGACCTGCCTAACATCATCTCAGTTGCCGCCTCAGACTGGAACGACAACCTCGCCAACTTCTCCAGCTACGGCCGGGAATCGGTTCACATCGCCGCGCCCGGCCATTGGATCATCTCCACATACGGCCCGGTTGGGTCTGCCAACACCGCCTGGATGGGAGGCACCTCGCAGGCAGCGGCTCACGTGGCCGGCGCCGCTGCCCTGGTGGCTGCGGCACATCCTGACATCCCCCTCTTTGAGGGCGCCGGCGCCCCAGGGCCAGGGCAGGGGGCCCGATCGCAGCTCACCGTCAGGAAGGTCATCCTCGAGTCCGCAGACCAACACCCATCCCTGGCCGGCAAAGTGAGCACCGGCGCGCGCCTGAACGTCGCCAACGCCGTCAGCCTGCGGTTCCCTCTGAGAGCAGAAGTGTCGGCCGACATCGCCTTCGGCCAGGCGCCTCTCGGCGTTCGCTTCACTGCCACTGTGGACCGGCCAGCCGACGTCGCAGCGGTCTACTGGCATTTCGATGACCTCGCCTCCACGCTCGCCTCGGCGCCCACATCCCGCTCGGCGGCAGCTAGCCGGCAAGAGGGGTTCACCGCCTACCGCGTCTTCGAAGAGGAGGGCTCGTACCTGGTGCGCTTCACGGCCGTGGCCGCTGACGGAAGCGTCACCGAATGGCCTATCCAGGTGGTCGTCGCGAACCCCGGTACCGCCATCTACGTGGACGACGACGGCGGTCACGACTGGAGCGACTCCTTCCTGGCCGACGCCGCGGCCGCCGGCATCGACTGCGTGTCGATCGACGCGAGGCTGCCTTTCAGCCTGCCCGCCAACCTCGGCCCCAGGATGCTCATCTGGGATACGGGCCTTTCATGGAACGACACACTCCTTCCCGACCAGGAGGATTATCTCGCGGCCTGCCTCGACAGCGGTGGCCGCCTCCTCCTGCTCTCAGCCGACTACTTCACTGACCGCGCCCAGGTGACGCCCTTCGCCAGGGACTACCTTCACGTTGCCGATGCCGAAGTTGACGTGTCCGGCTGGCCGCCGCTTCGCCGATGGGAGGGGGTTTCGGGCGATCCCATCACCGACGGCATGTCCTTCGAGGTGATCGTCGGGCGCGGCCTGGAGGACGCCCTCGTGCCCGCCTCCGGTGCCCAGCCCATCCTGGTAAACCGTGACGGCTCCGAGCCCGTGTATCCAGCCATCAGGTATGCCGATGACACCTATCGCGTTGTGTTCAGCACCATGCCGTGGTCTGAGCTGCCCATGGAGGGCGACGATCCCAACAATTCGGTCTATTTGCTCAAGAAGATCTACGACTATCTCACCGAGGGGATCGGCACGCCGCCCCCTCCTCCGCCGCCCGAGCTGCTCGCCCAGGCAAGCAAGCGATTCGTTCCGGTTGGCGAGGAGGTCACCTTCAAAGCCGCGGCGGAAGCCGCCACCTTTGTCTGGTCCTTCAGCGACGGTGCGGACGACATGGAGGGACCCGTTGTCGCTAAGGCCTTCACCGAGCAAGGCCTTCATGTTGCGGCACTCACCGCGACGTGGGACGACGGCCGCACCAGCCAGGCCTCGATCGAGGTGGCAGCCCTGGAGCCTGACGATGTCGTGTACGTGTTCGACGAGGCGCCCGGAGGCGCCGCCGGCGAGCAGCTGGACGATGCGCTCCGCGCCATCGGACAGGGCTTCGTGCAGGTGGAGCCCGCCATGATGCTGGACCAGGCCGCCTCCCGCGAGGGCCTCGAGCGGTTCCGCGTCCTATGGAACTGCGGAGAGCTTGGCACGGTCGATGCCGCGGAGCTCGACGCCATCGCCGACTACCTGGTGCGTGGCGGCGGACTCTTCCTCATCGGCCAGGACGCCCTCCAGGGCGACCCCGCGTGCGCCGAAATGATGCGCGTCGCGTTCGTGCATCGCGACGTAGGATGCGCGCAGGTCTTCGGCGTCGAGGACAGCATCATCAGCGGGGCTGGCCACATGGATCTTGTCTTCCCAGTAGAATTTGAAGACAGGACCGACGTCCTTGCCATCGCCGCGCAGGCGGATCCGGTGCTCTTCACTGAAGACGGAAGCGTCTGCGCCCTCAGCTACAGCGGACAGGGCCATCGTCTCGTGTTCATGTCGCTGGCGTTCGAGGCATTGTCACTACAGTCTCCAATGAGCCCGTTGAAGCTGCTGGCGAACGTGCTGGCGTGGCTTAACAGGCCCCTGGTGACGGTGCTGTCGCCGGTGGGCGGGGAGGTGTATGTGGGCGCGGTGCCCGTCAGGTGGAGCGCCGACGACCGCCTCGGCGAGGAGCTCGCGATTGGCCTGGCCTACTTGGCCGATGGCGGCGAGAGCTGGACGCAGCTGGCCAGCGGCGAGAGCGACGACGGGGAATACACGTGGAGCGTGCCCCGGACGGCGCCGGGCGGCCGCTACGTCGTGAGGGTGACGGCGAGCAAGGCCGGCGGTTACTCGGGCCACGGCGACAGCGGCGAGTTCGTGGTGGCGGCGGCGGGTGTCAGCGAGTTCGCGTTCGGGCCCAACCCCGCCAGCGACTTCGTGAACTTCTACGTGAACGCGGAGGGCGGGGCCGCGCTGTACGTGCACGACATCGCCGGCAGGCTGGTGTACCAGCACCGGTTCGAGGCAGGTGAGATGCACCATGTGTGGCCGCTGGTGGGCTCCGACGGGAGGCCGCTGCCGAACGGCCTGTACATGTGCTACCTGGTGGGCGAGGACGGCGCCAGGTCGGAGGTGCGCAGGCTGGTGATCAGCAGGTGAGGTAGGGGTAGGCCCAGCCGTGGGGCTGGGCCTACTTATCTGGGGTTGAGTCCGTCGAGAGCACCGACGAGGCCAGGGCCGCGATGCGGTCGGGGGCGAAGGGGTGGCTGGCGATGTCGTCGGTGCGGTCGGAGAAGTAGCCGTCCAGCAGGGCACGGCCGGCGATGAGGCAGGTGTTGGCCGTGGACCGCGCGACCGGGCGCATGCCGTGGGCGGCCGCAGAGTCGTGCCTCAGCTGCCTGATGCGGGTGAGGGCGCGGTCGAGCTCCACCGGCTGGAGGGCGTGGCCGCGGTCGGCGTGGACTATGGTCTTACCCATGTCGTCAAAGAGGCTGTCGCCGTACACGGTGCGCAGGATCTCCCGCAGCTCGTGGACGTAAAGAGTGCCGCGGCCCCGCGAGCGGCCCAGGCGAGCCAGGTACTCGCTGAGCTTCAGCTCGTTCTCTTCGGATGGCCCTGGGTGAGGGCTGGTGAGGATGGGCTCCACGCCGTGGGCGGTGCGGAGCCGATGGTGGAGCAGGCCCTCATACAGGCGCCAGAACCTGGCCAGGCACGTGCAGTAGTCGCCGGTGAGGGCTTGGCAGACGGAGTTGTAGTAGGTATCGACGAGGTTGTGGTAGGTCTCGAAGTGGGCGCGCTCGTCGTCGGCGAAGGCGCGGACGATCTGCTCAATGGCGGCGGCCTGCTGCTCGAGAAGGTCCATCCAGGGCGACAGCGCGTCGCAGCCCTGAGCATGCTCAATGGCTTGGTCCAGCAGCTCGCCGGCCTTCTCGTGCTGCACCAGGAACCAGCGGGCGTAACCGGCGGCCGCGGCGGAAAGGACGCGGGCGATCCGGCGGAGCTGGTAGGAGGCTGCGGTGGAGCTGAGCTCCGCCAGCACTCCGGATGCGGCCTGGTAGAAGCCCTGCTCCATGAAGCGCCTGGCCAGCCGCATCATGTGGTCCTCGCAAGGGAGACGGGCGGGCTTGCGGTCTCGTTCTTGCGAGGTGTGTTGCGTGGGGTTCTGCGTGGTGTCCGTGGTCTCCAATGTTGCCCCCTCCTCGAATCTCAGGTTCCTCAGTCTTCAGGTTGAGAGAATACCTTCATCCCCTTCAGCGTTAGTCTTCCAGGAACTCGAGCCCGGCCTCGCGCAGCTGGCGGACGAAATTGCCGTTGCCCCTGGGCATGGCGTTGGCGGGGTAGTGGAGGCCGAAGTAGTACTGGGCCATGTTGATGGCGCCGTCGGCGCGAACGCGCTGGATGCACCTGGCGGCCAGCTCCTCGCCGCCGGCCTCCAGGCATGTCTGGTGCAGGCGCCCGATGCGGTCGTCGGTGATCTCGAAGGTTCGGCCCTGGTACTTGGCGTCGAGAGCCTCTTGGAGCTCTTCGTGGGAGGGGTCGCGGTAGACCTCCTCGTGCACCATCACTCTCTGCGGGAACTTGGGGCGCCGGCGCCGCTCGGCGGCGGGGTAGCCGATGGAGAGAAGCACCACCGGGAACACGCCAGCCGGAAGCTGGAACATCTCGCGGAGCTGGGTGAAGCATTCCAGCACGGTGCCGACGTAGCAGGAGCCCAGGCCGACGCTGTCGGCGGCGGTGCAGATGTTCTGGGCGGCGATGATGGTGTCTTGGAAGGCGATCCAGAAGTGGCGGAAGGAGCGGTTCGCTGTGAAAGGCGCGTCGCTCAGGTGGGCCCAGCGTCGGGAGCGGTGCCAGTCTATGCAGAAGAGGAGATTAACCGGCGCGCGGGCGATGAACTGCTGGTTGCCGCAGAGGGCGGCGAGCTTCTGGGAGGTTGAGCGGTTGCGGATGAGGATGATGCTGTATGGCTGCAGGTTGCCGCCTGACGGCGCCTGAACCCCGGCCTCCAGCACTGCTTGGAGCACGGGGGGCGGCACGGGACGGTCCTGGAAGGCGCGGCAGCTGGAACGTTCGTGCAGCAGCTTCATTGTGGAGTTCACTATGGGTATGGCATCGATGGGGGCCATATTGTCGATGTCGCCTGGGCCGCCTGGGTTGGCCGCTCTGCCCACGTTGCCCGGGTTGGCTTGGTTGGCCGCGTTGGCCGGGTTGTTAGTGTTGTTGCTGTTGCCTGTATTGTCACTGGTGTTCGCGTTGTCCATGTTGGGCACCTCCTACGTAGCAGATTTCGCCGCAATGAGAGCATTCCCTGCGGAGGGGTGTGGGGCGCGGGGGCTCTCTCGCGTTGACTTGACGCTTGCCATGGGGGGGGTCGGTGTCGCCGAATACCGACCCACCTGGCGGGTTAGAACGCCCCCTCCTCATCATCGTTCGCGGCTGCCGCTACAAAATCTGCATGATGCATAAAATCGCGCTTACATTGCATGACTTTGCGCGCTATAATCAAACCCATGAAGACAAACCCACTTGAGAGGAGTTGCGCGTAACATGTCCAAACACTACGTTATCGGCCTCGCAGCGCTGTTGATCGTGGCGCTGGTCGGGATAGCCCCGATGGCCTCATCTGCTGGGATCGCGGAGGCAACCGCCGAGCTGGCCCAATCCGCCGCCGCCTTCGACATTGAAGCGATCAAGGCGGCCGCCATGCAGTTCGCAGAGGACAACTCTGCCCTTACCATCGACATCGCTCAGGCACTGTGGAATTATGCAGAGATCGGCCTTAATGAGTACAAGTCTTACGTTCTGGTACGTGACGTTCTCAAGAACGCCGGCTTTGAAGTGGTGCAGTCTGCAGCGGGAGTCCCAACGGCCATAGTGGCCAAGTGGGGCTCAGGCGAGCCGGTTCTGGGAATCTACGAGGACTATGACGCCCTGCCTGACGTCGGTCACGGATGCGGGCACAACCTGAACACCGCAGCCGGCATCGTCGCGGCCATCTCCATCAAGAAGGCCATGGAGACCTACAACATCCCCGGAACCATCAAGCTGTTCATCACCCCTGCTGAGGAAGTGTGGGACGTGGCGCCCCTGGTGGCGGCCGCCGGCTACTACGCCGATGTGGACGTGCTCATCAGCGTCCACGCATCCGACGTCGCCACTTCCGAGTACGGCAGCACCATGGCCATGGACCATGTGGAGTACAAGTTCAAGGGCAAGGCGGCCCATGCCTCCGCCGCGCCTGAGCAGGGGATCAGCGCCCTTGACGCCGTGGAGATCATGAACGTCGCCGTGAACTACCTCAGGGAGCACCTCATCCAGGAGATGAGGCTCCACTACGTCATCACCGATGGCGGCGCGGCGCCGAACATCGTGCCGGCCACGGCGGCCAGCCGCTGGTTCATCAGAGGACCGCAGTGGCCTGACGTGGCCTACGCGAGAGAGCGCATTGACAAGTGCGCCCAGGCGGCGGCCCTCGCCACGGGCGCGGAGCTGGAGATAGGCTTCAGCTCGGGCATCTACAACAAGATCCCCAACAAGACCCTGGCGTATGCTGGCCTTGAGATCATGAAGGGTATCACGCCGCCCGAGTACACGGCGGATGACATCGCCGCCCTGGCGGCCCTGGGCGTCGAGGGTGTCCCGTCGTGGGAGGTTGTCGAGCCCGACGGTAGCCAGAGCTTCGGGTCCAACCCCATCGGCGACGTGACCTGGAACACCCCGACCACCTCCATCAACATCGCCACCTGGGTGCCCGGCACCCCCGGCCACTCTGCGGCATCGGCCCTCCAGTCCGGCACGGTATACGGCTTCAAGGGCGCCATCTACGGCTCGAAGGTTCTGGCGGCGCTCGGACTGGAGATGCTGCTCAACCCCGACGCGCTGGCGGCAGTGAAGGCCGAGTTCGAGGAGAGAATGAAGGGCATGCCTCCGTATGAGGGCAAGGCCGTGATCCCCGAGGTGGCGTATCCCGAGGCGCCCGGCGTGATCGTGTCGGCTGCCGGCAGCGTGGAGCTGGTCTGCGCGGAGACCCACTTCGACGAGTCCGCTGGAGATGAGATCATCGTCTCCACTGAAGACGGCAACCAGCTCGCCAAGTTCGTCATCGACGCCGCCGCGGCGGCCGCCGGGAAGATCGAGTTCGCGATCGAAGGCGTGTCGGCTGGCCAGAGACTGGGCATCACCTACGTCGAGACTGACGACGACCCGTGGTTCTACGGGTGGGTGCATGCCAAGTAGGGACGACACATGAGGAAAAGGAATAGGAAGGGCGCGCCGCCGATGGGCCGGCGCGCCCTTACCTTTCGCACAGGTTTCGAGGCAGGACGGGCCTACTTGGGATTGCTGCTGAACCCGCCGGGCATCCCTGGGCTTCCAGGGGATCCGCCGGGGAAGCCGGGGGTGCCGGGCATGCCAGGGCTGCCCGGGAAGCCGGGGCCGCCCCACGGGAAACGCCACCACCACCAAGGTATTGTAGGCCTCCACCACCAGGGGAACGATGGTCTCCACCACGGGCGCCCGAACTGGTCCAGCATGATATCGTCTGCCCCATACATGGAAGGGTCGTAAGGCATCATCGTTCAGCACCTCCATTCGAATGGAGCTCGCAAAGCTCGAGACATGAGCTTCCACGACAGCGTATTCGCGGGCACCGTGGATGGGGTTATTTCAGACGGCATTGAGGCAGGGGGCATGGTGTGTGGGAAACACGTCGCCGCGCGGACCAAGTGTGCCTTGACGGCCCGGGTAGCCCAGTCTACAATGGGAGTACACAGACGATACCCGGTAGGGGTATACTACACCCCTGCCGGGCTTCGGGATTAGGCGGTGAGATGTGGTCGTGAAGAGACTGCTTCGTTTCATATCGGACTTGTTCGCATCGGTAGCCAGGTCGCTCAAGGACGCCTGGAACGCCCCGCTCGCAAGCTCGGACGACGAGCGCCCACGGCGCTCGGGTTTCGGCTGAGGGCCCAGGTGGTAGCGCTTAGTTGAGCGCACGCGTGGAATTGGTGAGCAGGCCGCAGGCCTGAAGGCGCTTGAGGCGGCGCCACAGCGTGGTCTTGCTGATGCCGAGAGCGCGGGCGGCTGCGGCCTTGTTGCCGCCGGCAGCAGCCAGCGCCGTGAGGATGGCACGGGTCTCCAGAGTGCGCAGGTCGGGAAGGCTGGGCGTCTCACCAGGATGAGATGGGGATGCGCGCCCGCTCAGGCCGGCGGGTGCGTGTTCATTCGCCGTGGCTTCACACGCCGCCTTCGCGCCTGCCACCAACGTGCTGGCGCCGCTCGATGAAGTGTCGGTCGCCAGGGCGTAGCGGCTGAGGATCTTGTCAACCTCGGCCGCCTTTATCGGCTGGCGTTCCTGGCCCACGGCTACCAGCTGCTCAATGGTGTTCTCCAGCTGCCTGACGTTGCCAGGCCAAGAGTAGGATGCCAGGCGATCGAGAGCATCCGGCGTGAAGGTGCGGGCCGGTCGCTGCAGGCGGGCCGCAACTGACCTCATGAGGTGCACGGCCAGCACTGGGATGTCCTCAGGCCGCCTTCTGAGCGGAGGGATCTCAAGGTTGAGCACGCTGAGCCTGTAGAAGAGGTCGTCCCGGAAGGCCCCTTGCTGCACCAGGCTGAATAGGTGTTTGTTGGTGGCAGCGATGATGCGCACGTCGATGGGTATGACTCTCGTGCCGCCGACGCGCATGGTCTGGCGCTCCTGCAGAACCCGGAGGAGGCGGGCCTGCAGGGGCTTTGACATCTCTCCGATCTCGTCCAGGAAGATGGTGCCCATGTGGGCGATCTCGAAGAGGCCGGGCTTGCCTGACTGGCGGGCTCCTGTGAACGCCCCAGGGGCGTAACCGAAGAGTTCGCTCTCGAGCAGGGTTTCGGGAATGGCAGCGCAGTTCACAGCGACGAAGGGCCCGTTCTGCCTGGCGCTTTCGGAATGGATCCCGTGGGCGAAGAGCTCCTTTCCTGTGCCTGTTTCGCCCTGAATGAGCACTGTGGAGTCGACCTGGGCGAACCGTGCGGCCAGGTTCACCGCCTCCCTGATGGCGTCGCTGACCCCCACCACGTCGTTGAGCCGGTGCTTGCTGGTATGCCCGGTATCGCGCACTTCCTCCCTTACGATGCGTTCCAGCTCGCGGATGCGGGTGACGTCGTCAAGGCTCAACACTGCTCCGACGAAAGCCCCGTCGACAACGATGGGTTCGCGGCGGGCCAGCACCGTGAGATGACCGATCCTGTCGATCCACTCGCCCCGGGACTCCAGGTCGAGCAATTCGGCGCCGGTCTGATGCGACCCGAGGATCGTTGACAGGTGCGTGCCGATGGCTTCCTCCGAGCTAATCCCCACCATGCGCTCTGCCGCTTGGTTGAAGTGGGTCACCTTTCCGGACGAATCCACGGCGACGACGGCATTGGTCACGGATGAGAGTATCGCCTTCAGCCGTTCAGCCCTCTCGGCTTCGCTGTGTCGGGCCTTGGCTACAGCCATGGCCTCATTCAGGGCATCGTACACCGCCTCCTTCCCCGAGCTCAAGGGCACGAAGGGCAGTCCCACCTCGGCTGCGCGCCTCTGAACCAGGTTCCATCCGACGATGGCGCCGACACCTCCGTCGCGCAAAGACGTGATGGCCTCGCAGGTGTCGTCCCATGACTCCGCCACTCGGGTTGACACCTTTACGCCCAGCACGCCATCGAGGCTGCCCACCCAGCGGATCATGTCGTCGGAGCCGACGATGCCCACATGGTCTGTGTAACGTTTGGCCTTGATCAACGCCCGCACGGCATCATAGCCAGTGACCCGCACCTTGACCACAGGTGCCGGCAGCCCGCACCTGTCCATCAGCCTGGCGGTGGTGCCCCTGCTGACGATGACGGTGAAGCCCCGGGCGTTGGCCTCGTGGGCGATCTCCACGGCGGTCAACGGATTGCCCATCACCACTTCGAGCGAGAGCCCCATCTCCAGCGCTACCTGTCGGGCGATGTTTGCCAGCTCCTCATTGGTGGCTACGAACAGGATGTCATCGGAAACCTTCATCTCTCATCTGAGCCCCCTCAGCCGACCCTTTCGTGCAAGCCTCATCGGCCCTCATCAGTCTTCACGTGGATGATACCATATTGAACCGCATCTGAAACCGTGAAAGTATCGTCTTGATACTACCGACGGCGGGCCGTGCGGCTTAACCTGCTCTGTCAGGCCTTCGTGCGCTGGCATCAGTTGGCACGGTTTGTGCATTAGTATGTGGGTGAGCTGGCGACTGGGTGGCCCCTGAGGATGGCCCCTAATCCCCAGATCACCTTCGGAACATATATGCGCAAGGAACAGGAGGGGTGCACTTGGAAGGTAAGATCATACCTAGGTGGGAATGGCGCACGTTCGCCGAGAACCTTGGGGCCGAAGGCCAAAGGGTGCTGACCCGCGGCGAGGCCAGAGTGAAGGAGAGCCGGGAGACTTACGTCCTGTCGCGCAGAAGCGACGAGAACACTAAGATCCGCGACGGCCTGATGGACATCAAGTCGCTCCAGGCTGTGAACGAGGACGGCCTCGAGCAGTGGTGCCCCATCATGAAGGAAGAGTTTCCCCTCAGCGCCGACAAGGTCCAGCGGCTGCTTGACGTCCTGAAGGTATCGGCTCCAGCTGAGCTGAGAGACTCGTACACCTTCGGGGAGTTCCTCTCCGAGCTTGTGGAGATTCATCCTGATCTTGTGGCGGTGGATGTGAAGAAGCGCAGACACGGGCTTACCATCAACGGCGCGATCGTGGAGTTCGCGGAGACCGAGTTCAATGGCATCCCCCTCCAGACCATCTGCGTCGAGCACGCCGACCCTGAGCTGGTGATGGCCACCGTGCGCGAGCTCGGCCTCGACCACCTGGAGAACATCAACTACATAAAGGCCATGAAACGGATTGTGGGGATCAGGTAGATGAACAGGAAAGCAGTGATCGACATCGGCACGAACTCCATCAAGATGTTCGTTGCCGAGATGGCCCCAAACGGAAGCCTCACTAAGATAATCGACGTGAACAACATCGCTCGCCTGGGCGAGGGCATGGGCGAGGAAGGCCTGCTCAAGCCTGAGGCCATAGCCCGCAACGTCGAAGCCGTGGACCAGTTCGTCAAGCAGGCCGCAGCCAGCGGCGCAGGCCAGATCGTGGCGGTAGGCACCATGGCACTGCGCACAGCCAAGAACGCAGCTGAGTTCATAGATGCGGTGAAGACAGCTACCGGCATCGATGTGAGGGTGATCCCAGGAGAGGTGGAGGCTCATCTGTCGTACCTCGCTGCGGTGTCGGGGCTGGGCCCGCACGCGGATGCCCTGGCCGTCTGCGACGTGGGAGGCGGCAGCTCCGAGTTTGTGTTCGGCCGCGGGGCCGAAGTCGACAGACGGCTCAGCATCAACCTCGGCGCTGTTAGAGTCACCGACAGGTTCCTCACGGACGACCCGCCCGGCGCCGAGCAGGTGGAAGAGGCCAAGCGCTTCATCATGGACGAGCTCGAGGCCGGCGGCGTCAGGGGCGAGGTGGGACGTCTGGTGGGCATCGGCGGGACCGTGACGTCGCTGGGCGCCGTCAAGTTCGAGATGGTCCAGTACGATGCAGACCGTATACAGGGGGCCATCCTCACCGCCGCGGATGTTGACAGGCTCATAGAGCTCTTCATCTCCATGCCCTTGGAGCGGAGGAGGACGATCACGGGACTGCAGCCCAAACGGGCAGAGGTGATCGTCGGCGGGGCGTGCATACTGCGGTGCATAATGCAACAGCTTGGCGTGGCCGAGCTGACCATGAGCGACCGAGGTCTCAGGCATGGGCTGATGTTCCAGCTGTTCAGTGAGGGCTCAAACAGTTAACTACTAAGGATCATTTAGGAGGTCAGTGAGATGAGGATCAACAGGGTACTAGTGTTGACTGCTGCTGCCGCGCTTATTGTGGCGTTGGCAGCAGGAGTGCTGGCCGCCGACTATCCGACACGACCCATCAGAATCATCAACTACGTTGCACCTGGCGGCCTGATGGACGTTACCACCAGAAAGTTCACCGAGGTTGCCGCCAAGTACACCAACGCCGTGTTCGTCGTGGAAAACCGCACCGGAGCGGGCGGACTCGTGGGAATGGAGTACGTATTGAACCAGCCGGCCGATGGCTACACCATATTCGCCCCCACCATGTCCGTGGTGATCCAGGTGGTGGCCACGAGGAGCGACGTCGACAGGTACATCTGGGGCTTCGAGTGGACCTCGATGCTCATGAAGGACCCCGAGTGCATCATCACCAACAGCAAGCTGCCGATCAACACCTGGGAAGATGTCGTGGCCGACGCCAAGGCCAAGGGGGGCAGGCAGATCTGGGTGGGCCCGTCCACCGGAGGCAACGACCACCTCATGGCCATGAAGGTGTGGGACAAAGCCGGCATCATGGCCACGTGGATCCCGTACGAGAGCGGTCCGGCTGCCATGGCTGCCCTCATGGGTGGCCAGGGAGTTGCTTACGTTGGTAACCCCGCCGACATCATGGGCAGGCCCGACCTGAAGATCGCCGCCGTGTCCTCTGCCGAGAGGCTCCCTCAGTTCCCCGACGCGCCCACCTTCAGAGAGTTGGGCATCGAGGGACTGGACGAGGAGTCGATGTGGCGCGGCTTCTGCGTGAAGAAGGGCACGCCTCCGGAGGCCGTGCAGTGGCTGCAGAACCTGGTGGACCAGGTGACCAATGACCCCGAGTGGAGGCAGTTCTTCGAGAACCAAGCCATCGAAGTGGTTCACTACAAGACCGACAGGTTCACAGACATCGTCAGGCAGAACCTCGAGGACGCCGAGAAGTACTTCAGGCAGTTCGGAATAATCCAGTAGTCCGAGCCTTCCGGGCTGCCCCATAGTTCGGAGGAGTTGACATGGACCGGTTCTCTTCTTGGGTGGCTGGCCAGGGGCAGGTGGTCCTGCCCCTGATCGGCGCCTCCATAACGCTGCTGAGCTGGGTTTTGGCGCGGACCGGCTCGATGCGGAAGTACGCCGGCAGGATAGCGGTAGATACAGGCCTCGTCTGCATAGGCCTGGTGGCGTACGCGCTGACCTACGGGTTCCGAGGAATGAGGTTCGCTGGAGCCAGCGCCGAGATGGTGCCCAGACTGTGGGCTGGGCTGCTGGTGGTGCTGGCCCTGGTGAGGCTGTTGCGCGCGTGGACCGGGAGAGAGGATCCCGATCCCGAGGTGGGACGGGTCGACAAGGTGCTGCTGCTCATGGCCTTGCTGGCAGCCAAGATCGTGTGCATCCCGTGGGTAGGCTACTACATCACGGCAGGACTGTTCGTGTTCGCATGCGGGCTGCTCCTCGGTTACCCGCACCGCGCTAGGCTCGCTCTGGTGTCGGCGATCTGGGTCGCTTTCTCATATCTCGTGTTCTACAGGCTGCTCACAGTTCCGCTACCCACAGGCCAGCTCTTCGCTGGACTAGGCTGGTGAGAGAGGAGGGATGGGGTGCCAATGGATAGCTTGATTGGGCTTTTTCAGGCAGCACGGGACCTGATGGGCCTGCAGCCCCTTCTCCTGATCACCTTCGGTGTCATCGTCGGGATACTGGCAGGCGCCATGCCAGGGGTATCGCCGTCAATGGGCGTGGCCCTCATGGTTCCCTTCACTTACGCCATGAGCCCGTCACTGGCTCTGGTGTACCTGGCGGCCATATACCTGGCGGCCAACTACGGTGGTGCCATCACTGCGATCATGATAAACACGCCTGGCACGCCGTCGGCTGTGGTCACCGCCTTCGACGGATATCCCCTGTCCGCCCAGGGCAGAGCGAGCGAGGCGCTGGGCATGGCGCTGATAGCATCGTTTCTTGGCGGAGCTATCGGCACCATTGTGCTGATGTTGTTCGCCGGCCCGCTGGCCAACATCGCCCTGAAGTTCTGGCCTGCGGAGTACTTCTCCCTGTCGGTGCTAGGACTGTCAACCATCGCCAGCATGGGCGGTGGGAACGCGTTGAAGAGCGTCATTACCGCCGGTCTGGGTCTCCTAGTGTGCACTGTGGGGATGGACCCGGTGTTGGGGGTGAGCAGGTTCACTTTCGGGAATGTGCACCTGTTCGACGGCTTTGAGTTCATTCCGATGCTCATCGGCATGCTGGCTCTGAGCGAGGTGTTCATGGAAGTCGAGAGGTTCGACTTCAGGGCGCAGCGCGTGTCCGATACCGGGAAGGCGAAATGGCCTTCCATAGCCGACTACTGGAGACTCAGAATGTCGATGATACGCTCGTCGTTGATCGGCACGATCGTGGGGATCTTCCCTGGTGCCGGTGCCACCATAGCGGCGTTTATCAGTTACGATGTTGAGAAGAGGCTGAGCAAGACCCCGGAGAAATTCGGGAAGGGCGCTCCCGAGGGAGTAGTCGCCGGCGAGGCCGCCAACAGCGCTTCGGTAGGCGGAGCCTTGGTCCCCATGCTCACCCTGGGCATCCCGGGTAGCGCCACGGCGGCAGTGCTCATGGGGGCGCTGATGATCCACGACCTTCAGCCAGGTCCAGAGCTGTTCACCAAGAACCCTGAGGTAGTCTACAGGCTCTTCGCCGCGCTTCTCATCGGAAACGTGATCATGCTCATCTTGGGCCTTGGTGGAAGCAGGCTCTGGATCAACGTCACGCGAGTGAGAAAGGAACTCCTGTTCCCGCTGATCTTCGCCTTCGCCATGATAGGAAGCTACGCCGTGAACTCCAACATGTGGGACGTCATGGTGTGCGTGGGCTTCGGCATAGTGGGCTACATACTGAAACGTAACGGCTATCCACTTCCTCCGTTCGTTTTGGGCATGGTCCTTGGAAACATGGCGGAACAGAACTTGCGGAGAGCCATCATGATGGCAGGGCCTACCGCCATCTTCCAGCGGCCCATCAGCGTGGCGATGCTGGCAGTGGCTGCGCTGTCGTTCCTGATACCGATCATGAGCGCGAGGAAGAAGAGGAAGGCGGAGCAGGCTGGCCTGGACGCGTGATCCGGCGGCGGCATGAACGCCGAGAACATGACAATCAGGGCGTGGCCATGCAGGAGCAGAGTGCATGCCTGCGGGTCGCGCCCTGTCTGTTTGTGTTCGCAAGTTCTGCGTTTGCGGCGTGTGCGTCTGCAGCTGTGAGCGCTACTGGCAGAAGGCTACGGTTTCGCCTTTGCCGCCCGCCCAGGGGAGGACTCAGCCCGCATCCGTCTAATAGTGTGATACAGATTGTGGTATTCCCGATGTGAGAATGGTCTTCGAAGGAGTGTATGTTGTGCCAATCACTCTGATACGGAACGCTCTGGTGGTCACGATGGATCCCTCCCAGAGGGTGATCGAGGAAGGAAACATCCTCATCGAGGACGGCAAGATCGCATCTGTTCAGCCTGCACGCTCCGGGCCCGCGCCTCAGGCCGACAAGGTCATCGACGCCTCCGGGCTCATCGCCATGCCCGGCCTCGTCCAAACCCACGTTCACCTGTGCCAGGTGCTGTTCAGGGGGCTGTCAGACGACATGGAGCTCCTCGACTGGCTGCGCCTGCGCACGTGGCCTCTGGAAGCGGCCCACGATGAGGAGTCTGTTTACTACTCGGCGCTGCTGGGAACCGGTGAAATGCTCAAGGCCGGGGTCACCTCCATCATCGACATGCAGACTGTGCATCACGCCGAGGCGGGGTTTCGTGCCATCGAGGAGTCGGGTATCAGGGCGGTCACCGGCAAGGTGATGATGGATGTTGGAGACGGGGTGCCGGAGCGGCTTGTGGAGTCGGCGGCGCGGTCAATTGAGGAGAGTCTGGAGCTTGCCGACAAATGGGACGGCGCCGCCGGCGGCCGCATCAGATACGCTTTCACCCCAAGGTTCGCGCTGTCGTGCTCCGACAGTCTCCTGAGGGAAGTCGGACGGATCGCCCGGGAGCGCGGCGCCATCATACACACGCACTGCGCCGAGAACCGCGACGAGGTTCAGCTGGTCATAGAGAGCACGGGAGTGCGAAACGCTGTTTACCTGCACCAGGTGGGCCTTCTGGGCCCCACCACTGTGCTGGCCCATTGCATCCACATCGACGAGGAGGAGATGGCGCTCCTGGCCGACACCGGCACCCACGTGGCGCACTGCCCAGCGACCAACCTCAAGCTCGCCTCGGGGATAGCACCTGTTCCCGAGATGTTGGAGCGCGGGATCAACGTCGGGCTGGGCTCCGACGGCGCCGGCGCCAACAACAACCTCGATCCCTTCATCGACATGCGCTTCGCGGCGCTCATACACAAGCCGCGGCTGGGGCCCACCGCCATGCCAGCGGCAAAGGTGCTGGAGATGGCCACCATGGGCGGCGCCAGAGCCATGGGGCAGGCCCACCTGATCGGCAGCATCGAAGAGGGCAAGCTCGCCGACATAGTGCTTCTTGACCTGAACAAGCCGCACGCCTGGCCCAGCGCAGGTGTGGACCCGGTGTCGAGGATAGTCTACTCGGCCAAGAGTTCCGACGTGGTGATGACCATGGTGGGCGGAAAGGTGCTGTATGAGGGCGGGCGCGACGGCAGAGGCCTCACGCATATCGACGAGGAAGAGGTGCTGGCAAGCTGCACCGCTGCAATACACCGCGTCGCGCGCCGAGCCGGGCTGACCGCGTGAGAGCGCGAGGACGTGGGGGCGCGAGGAGGTGGGGACGTGGGGGCGCGGGGCGGCATGGTGAGCGTCGGCGGCGCAGCGGGCGCGCCGGGCCCGGCGAGCGGCGCTCACGCGGGCCTACGCCGGCTCTTGGATCGTCACCTTGTCGACCCCGTCGATCTCGCGCACGTACACCGATATAACTTCTGCGCTCGACGTCGGGACGTTCTTGCCCACGAAGTCAGCCTTGATGGGCAGCTCACGGTGGCCGCGGTCTACCAGCACCGCAAGCTGTATCCGGCGCGGCCGGCCCAGGTCCATCAGGGCGTCCAGGGCGGCGCGCACCGTGCGGCCTGTGTATATCACGTCGTCCACCAGGACCACGTTGAGGCCAGTCACGTCGAATGGCACGTGGGTTCCGCGCACTTCGGGCTGGGACGACAGCGTGGTGAGGTCGTCGCGGTAGAGGGTGATGTCAAGAACCCCCACCGGCGGGCGCGTCCCCTCTATGGTCTCGATGGCTGTGGCGAGTCGCTCCGCCAGGGGGCCGCCGCGGCGCCTGATCCCCACTAGGGCCACGTTGGTTATTCCCTTGTTTGACTCCAGGATCTCGTGGGCGATCCGCGTTAGGACCCGCCTGATGCTGGCCTCGTCCATGATCTGTGCCTTGTCACGCAAGTTCAAGGAGGCTCCTCCTTCCCCGGTGCCTGAACTTTGTGCCCACTCCTCTTGTGCTGGAGACGCCTAGCCGCAGCGCTGCGGGTTAGGCAGTCGTGACCAAACCCGTGCTATGCGTAATGGTACTTGACTGCACCGGCCAAATCAAGCCACGTGAAGTCCCGCCGCATCAGCGCAGGCCCGAGACCAGTTGCAGTGAGGCCTATACGGGAGCTGATGATGGTGTGCTCCTCTCCAGCACAGCAGCAGAAAGCCGTTTATGTCGGATCCGTTACAAAAGGCCACCCCTTTTGCAATGGAATCGGGGGTAAGGTGGCATACATTGTTGCATGATCAACATGATGCTCTCGTGACGGCCCCATAGGCGCCACGCGGCGCCGGTCGCCCCGAAAGCGGGGCGACAAAACCCCAGTTCAAAGCGGTGCGGGCAGATAACCGTGATATGGCATCAAGGTCTCGCGGCGGCAACGCAGCCCTTTGTATCGATTTCGTTACAATTCGCCGAGCTTGGGCCCGAATTTACTGCGAAAGGCCCCGGGGGCGCGGACGTTTTCTTGGACT